>Ga0105350_10002109_pt1 | contig 12111 bp, 8 predicted proteins | sample EN1Hudsemesocosm_FD_83506 | JGI IMG/M metagenome (GOLD analysis project Ga0105350, IMG submission 83506) | Methane-oxidizing microbial communities from mesocosms in the Hudson Canyon - EN1E Hudson Canyon | ecosystem: Environmental > Aquatic > Marine > Cold seeps | place: Hudson Canyon... | reverse complement strand
AGATTGTGTTAAATAACTGCCTGCAAATTGGCTAATGAGTTGATCATCCAATGTGTCTAATAATTGATTTTTAATACGAGCAAAATCCTGTGTGTCTATGATGCCGCTATTTGAGCAAACTGGACGATCAGGGTCTTCAATTTGCGCCTTGCCAATATCCTTATCGATGAGAAAGTCGGCGAATGACGTGTGCATATCACGCGCTGAATCGCTTCGATACCCCACTGAAAAGCTCATGGAATTATCGAGACTTACCCCTTCATGTGGAAAACCTGGTGGTATATATAATATGTCACCGGCATTCAGTACTTCATCAATGATGGGGTCAAAGGCTTCTGTGTGACGTAGAGCCGGGTGTGCTGCAAATTGTTTGTGATTTCCGCGATCGCCAACACGCCAGTGGCGCTTACCTGAACCCTGACAAATAAAGGTGTCATAGGTATCAATATGAGGCCCGACACTTCCACCAGGGGTGGCAAAACTGGTCATGACATCATCAAAACGCCAGCGCGGAATAAAATCAAACACTTTAATTAAATCACTCACTTCAGGAACCCAGTGATTTAATGCTTGTATAACGAGTGACCAATCAGATTTTCCACGTTGATCATACGATTCAAATGGTCCGAAGTCGGCTTGCCATTTATTGTTCTTTTTATAAATGATGCGAGACTCAACAGCGTCTTCCATGGCAAGACCTGCCAATTCCTCTGCTGATAGGAAATCCTGGAAGTTCTTGAAGCCTTGACGAATGAGAAGTGGCTTTTTTTGCCAGTATTTCTCTAAAAAAATCTTTGGTGTGATTGAGCCTAAATATAGTTGCATAGTCTTTTTCCTGAGCGTGTGAAGGCATTCTAACAGAAATGAACGTATTCAATTGAATTGTTATTTTTGTTTCGTGTGGCCACAACGAACAAGACAGATTGTTTTTTCAAGGCGTAAAGTTGCAATAGGGTGATCTGTTTGCCGTATTTGTCAGAACACCCAGACCCAATAAAAATAATGATGATGAGGTTACCTAAATGAAGACAATATACAGCCTGGCCAAGCGGCTCATGCTTGGCATTCTATTTGTATTACCATCGATTGGATTTGCCTATGAAAATAACTACTTAATCGGTCAGGGTATTCATGATGTTACAGGGCCGTCGGCAGAAGTAGGAATGATGGGATATGCTAACCTTGATCAAAAAACATCTGGAATTCATACACGGCAATGGGCTAGAGCATTTATTATTGCTGATCCAAACACAGATGATAGAACGGTATTTGTAAGTGTTGATGCCGGGGCTTTATTCCAGTCGGTATCTCAAGGTGTATTAAAAGGGTTACAGGATAAGTTTGGTGATACCTACAACGTTCGTAATGTCGTTTTGAGTGCGACGCATACTCATGCTGCAGCAGGAGGACAGTCGCATTATGCTTTGTATGACATTACGGTTCTAGGTTTTATTCAACAAGCTTATGATGCACAAGTGAACGGTATTATTTCAGCAATTGAAAAAGCGCATAACAATTTAAAGCCCGGTTATATCCTGATAAATAAAGGCGACCTATCTAATGCTAGTTATAATCGCTCTAAACCCGCTTATGAAAATAATCCAAGTGATGAGCGTGATTCTTATAATTCAGATATTCAAAAAGAAATGACGGTGCTAAAGTTTATGACGGCAGGCAATCAAGAGATCGGGATGATTTCTTGGTTTGCGACACACCCAAACGCGATGGGTAAAGATTTAACATTGCAAAGTAGTGATAATAAAGGGTATGCCTCATATTTGTTTGAGCGAAAGCTAAAAGGTTCAACATACAATAATACTAATGACTTTGTTGCTGCATTCGCAATTAGTAATGCGGGGGATATGTCGCCAAATGTTAACCCTGATAGTGAAGGGCGTGGACCAACTTCAGATCGCTTTGAGAATGTGCGCATTATTGGTCAAAGGCAATATGACAGAGCTGTTTCGCTTTATGATAATGCGTCAGAACAGTTGATGGGGGGGTTTCATTATCAGCATCGTTTTGTCGATTTTTCTAACGTAACCATATCAGCAGATTTTACGAAAGACTCTATTAGACAAACATGTGTTGCAGCCTTGGGCGAAGCGTTTGCTGCAGGTACTGAGGATGGTCGTGGGCCAGGCCTTTTTGATGAAGGGGATATATCAACTAATCCATTTTTACAGTTTATTACGGGTGGGTTGGTTGCGCCTATCACGCAAGCTGATAGAGATTGTCATGGAAATAAATCTATTTTAGTTGCGCAAGGTAAGGCTTCTCCTTATCCGTGGTCTCCAGAAGTATTACCTGTTTCAATTCAGAAAATCGGGCAATTAGTCATATTAGCAGTGCCTGCTGAGTACACAATTATGTCGGGTCGCAGATTAATGTCTACAGTAGAAGGGGTGTTGGGAAATTCTGTCTCATATTCGGTTGTCGCAGGCTTATCAAATGCTTACTCTGGTTATGTAACGACAAAAGAAGAGTATGACACTCAGCAATATGAGGGAGGCTCAACTCATTTTGGTCCATGGACATTAGCGGCTTATCAACAAGCTTTTTATCAGCTAGCAAGTGACATGCTGCCAGCGGGTACTAATTCTGCTTCAGATTTGAACCCTATTCCTTTTCCTAGCATCGAACCAATGCCTCGAGACCTAGTGGGTGAAACAGTCAACTTTCAAACAGGGGTTGTTTGGGATGCACCGCCAATCTTTAAAAGTATTGGTGATCTTGTGCAAAATGCGAATAGTAGCTACGTTAAAGGAAACCAAGTTGTTGTGAAATTCTGGTCAGGACATCCTAAAAATAATTTGCGTACGCAAGGTACTTTTATGGAGGTTCAGTATTGGCAGAATGGGCAGTGGAATGTGGTTGCAACAGATAATGATTGGTCAACTAAATATGAGTGGAAGCGGATTGATAACGTCTGGGGAACCTCTCATGCGATTTTAACGTGGAATATACCTTCTGATGTCCCTAGTGGTTATTACCGTCTTAAGCATATAGGCGATAAAAAGAATGGGTGGACAGGACAAATCTCTTCTTACAGCGGTACAAGTCGATACTTTACGGTGAATTAGTCATCGCGTTATGAGTAAATCATGTGCAGGGCTGACAGGGATGTTCGGCCTTTTTTTCTGTACTTATTCTTAGAACGAATCAATATTGACCTGTACTAATAATCAGAGCAATCTAAGCATATGCATAAAATAGCAATCAAATAAAAGTTAATGACGTAGTATGAATGATCAACAATCAATGAATAAAAAAAGTATCGTACTAAATCAAATCGCTAGCCTGGGGGATCAGAAATACCCTAGTTTTGAATTGCGAATTATTTTTGAATATCTGTCGGAAAGGGGGCATTTGGACTGGTGCCAGAAACAAATGTTAGATCTGGCATTAGTGCAAGGTGATTTTGATCTTCCTTTTATAAGTTCCCATCAAGCATTAGGTGGCTTGAATCGCGTTATCGAGGCATTTTATAGGCGCGGCTTGGGGTGTGATATCGCACACTTTTATCGCTTACAAGACTTGGGGGTTATCGGGGCTTGTGTTGGCAGTGCTGAAACGTTGGGTGAGGCGATGGAGATTACTCAAGCCTATTATGATCTGATTGGTAGTTTTACTGATATTGTTAATATTGCCGATGAACAAACATTCACGAATCGGCTTGTGGATGTTTCTAGGTTGAATCCGCAGGTCTTACGGTTTTTATTCGAGTTAACTTTTACTGGTATGGCGACTTTAAGTAAAGAATTATCTGGTAAAAAAATAAGTATACAAACAATTCGTTTTTCAACTGCCTTGAGTGGCGAGGAAAAATCGTACTATCGGGCACTATTTGAATGTGAGGTTGAAGATGAGTGTAAGTTTAATGAATGGGTTATTGGAATGGAAACAATGTTAACCCCCATTATTAATAAACCAAATTCACCTGCAGAGGCAGAGAAAAACCTTAAATACCTGTTGGAAGAGCTCAATAAAGAACAAGGCTTGGTTGATGATATCGACTGTATCTTAAAGGGTTCTTCAGGAGATTTTCCTGACCCTGATATGATTTCACATGCTTTAGGCATGAGCAGTCGCACATTGCGGCGAAGACTAAAAAAAATGGGAATAAGCTTTCGTGGATTAATGGATAAGGTTCGCTGTCAATTAGCGATTAACCTTATTCAGCATAAAAACTTATCAAATGAAGCTTTGGCTGAAGAGCTTGGATACTCCGATGCTGCAAACTTTTATAACGCCTTTAAGAAATGGACTGGTCACAACCCGACTTTTTATCGATTATGACTTCGCGAACGATGGTGACCTTGTGATTGACATTATATTCTTTTATAAAGGTATGTAATGCTCAGTTTATTCGAGGCTCGTGTATTCAAGTGAAGAAAATAGCTCGTCTGCGTAAGCCGTTAAATCAACTTTTTTGGCATCGGTCTCGGACCTTCTTGAAAGGTCAATGTTAATCAGTACGTTATGTAATTCAGGGTGTGGGCAGCTTAAGCCTATCAGGTCTACAATTGCTGGCCCTGCACTGTTTCTGCCTTTCCAGTCTTCTCCAGAAGATGTATATCTGACACATAGTTTTCCGTATCTAGAGTCCACCCATTCTTGGTGCTTGTGTTGAATAAAGCCCGCATGATTTAGCTTTATTTGTTTGTGATACTGAATCGATTGCAGATGAGCTTCAGCGTTTTGATACATGCCTTGGTAGGGGCCTCGATTTAGTGATACCAAGATGGAATAACTATCTTGATTATTTAATTGGCTAAGTTTTATTCTGTTGCTGGTGCCATACTCAACAGCAAACCAAGACTTTTGGGTAGGTACTGTAAATGAAAAGCCTAACCCAATCACTCGGTGACCTGGCTGTATGTTGGTTTTATCGAAGCTCGCACAAGCTGAAAGCATCAGAATTGATAATAAAAGCATACTTTTTGTCATGCATAGGCCTAGCGAAGAAGTCGATATTATTTCTTAGCTAGTCTAACATAAACCGCATTAGGAAGAGCGAATACCTCAAGTTTTCGAGGGGGGCGTTTATTGATAGGAAGGATTACTCCTTAAGTTACAACCATTAAAGTGTGAAGTGTATATAACCCTTTGTCACAACCTTAAGCATATTATCAAGCAAATTCACTAACTCGCTTTCTATACTCAGAAGGCGAAATGCCTTTCTGCTTAGTAAAAGCATGAGAAAATGAGCTGGGGTTGGCAAAGCCGACGATTTCGGCGATGTCGCAAAGTGGAAGTATTGTTTCTAGTAGTATTCCTTCTGCTTTTTCAATTCTTATTTTTGAGACTAGATTGCGCCAGTTTGTTTTATTCTTTTCTAATTGTCTGGCTAAAGAGCGGGTAGACATATTTAGCGCTTTTGCTACTTCTTGCATGTCTGGAGTGTTTTTAATTCTCGGTGAGATAATGTCTTGGATTTTATCGATGATGCCTATGGGAGAGATATGGTTTTTTAAGTGCTCCTGATAATATTTTTCAGTTGTTGTGGAGGCGATTGGGTTATAAAGAGGCAGGGTTTTTTTTAGTTGAGATTGGCTAGCAATTAAATAATTGTCTGGTTGATTGTATCGTACATGACATGAAAAATAATCCGCCATATTTTCCATACCTTTCAGGTAAGGAAATTCGAAGCCAAGTTCCATGACTTCTTTGTATCCACCTTGTAAATAATGTTCTTGTATTGCACCAAAAATACCGACGTCACGAGCAATAAGAAACTGGGCTATATCGTCATCAAAGCCTGCACGGCAGACCCAGCTTAGTTTAAATTTTTGAGGTAAAAGTTTTAGTTTTGGTTCGGTTGGGTGGCATGCATTGTTAAGATAGCGCGACACAATATTGGCCATATCTTTGCCATTTTTACTTGTGATTAATGCCATTCCTACCATTCCTAGTGCGCCAAAATGAAAGTTTTTTCCGATGGCAAAACCTGTTTCGAATGGGTTATGTATTTCTTTTAGCAGGTTTTTTATGAGAATGATTTCTTGTTCAGATGTGACGTCGACTTGGGATTCAAGAAAGTCTTCGTTTAAGCCTGAACCTTTAAGGCAAGTGGAAACACTTAAGCCCTGATTAATGCCATAGTGAATTAATACTTCAGAATATCCTTTTCCAATACCTGGTGCTCGATTGACACACATGCCTGGCCTCCTGCTGTTTTTGGTGCTTTTTATTATCTGTTTGACGATGCGCTGCCTCTAATATGTTGAGTGTTCTGTGATCATCTAACAAGGTTTGTTATATAAGAATGTGATCTGATCGACCCCTTTGCTCGTGTGGCTAGTGGAAACAAGTATTGTTATTTGGAAACATTCCAAATTTTTTTTTGATGATTAAAATTATTTTCGTAAGTAAGCATTTCAATCAAAAAATAATATGGGGAATGATTTCATGAAGAAAATTGTAATGTTGGGAGTATGTTTGATGCTCCTGCTATCGGGGCAGTCAGCCATCGCATCTGAAAATGGTTTATTACCGGTAATTAGATTTGCGGCAGGTTTTCTTAATCAAGGCGTGTTTCCAAAGTCTGACCTTTATACCACCGATGACGATATTGTCATTGAGGCACAAGATGGTGTGAGTCTTGTCGCTAATATTTTTGTGCCGAATGATATTGATGGCTTATCACCTGCGGTTATCTTGATTAATAGCTGGGCTATGACCGAATATCAATATATAAATGAAGCGGCAAAATTAGCAGAGAAGGGTTATATCGTTTTAAGTTATGCGACGAGAGGGTTTGGTAAATCTGGTGGCATGATTGATACTGCGGGCCCAAAGGATATTACTGACTATAGTTCGGTGATTGATTATCTATTAGCTAATTATCCGGTCGATCCCGAAGCGATTGGTTCTGGTGGTATTTCTTATGGATCAGGAATTAGTTTGATTGGCGCTGCTGTGGACGGTCGAGTTAAAGCCGTTGCAGCGATGAGTAGTTGGGGGAGTTTGGAACATGCACTTTATAGTAACCAAACACCTCATTTGGCTTGGGCAGAATTACTGAATATATTGGGAGATCTAACAGGTAACCCTGATCCTATTATTAGGCAGTATTGGGATATCGTTAAAAATCAGGATCTTGAGAGAATTCCAGAAGTATTGGACTGGGCGAGGGTTCGATCACCTATTACATATGTAGACCAATTAAATGAAAATGATACGGCGGTGTATTTGGGGAAAGCGTATGGTGACAACTTATTTCAAGCAAACACATTACTTGAAATGTATTCATCGCTTACAGGGCCAAAGCATATTGATTTAGTTCAGGGTACTCATGCAACAGCTGAGATTATTCCTGCTTTATTGGGGATTGGTGAAAACACGTTATGGGATAACTCATTTAATTGGTTTGATATTCATTTGAAAGGTGAAATAAATGCATTAAGTGGTGCTGAACCCGTACAAATGAAAGTTAAATTTCAGAATCGATTTGAGGGTTTTGCTAGCTTTCCTGTGCCACAAGCTACAGATGAGAAATTCTATCTACACCCACGAAGCGCATTTGATACCGGTGATTTAGAGACATACCCTTATCAAAGCTGGTTTGGAAAGGATAATACAATTAATTCGTGGGCAGGTACGCTGATGTTTAGTACGCAAATTCCTGCCATATCCCAGTTGCTAGAGCAGTTGAATGTGCCGGTTCTAGCGAGTATTCCTTTAGCTTCAAAGATTAGAAGCATATATTTTAATACAGGGCGTTTGACGGAAGTTATGCAAATCCGAGGAGCGCCAAGTGTTAAACTTCAGGTTCAACCTAAAGAGGGTAACATGCAACTGGTTGCCTACTTGTATGATATGAATGCTCTAGGTGTTGGTAAATTGATTACACATGGTGCTTTGACGCTACCTCAAGTAGAAGCAGGTAAAAAAGTCACAATAGATTTTGAGTTAGTGACAACCGCATATGATGTACCTGTCGGTCATAAATTAGTCTTAGCGTTTGATACAAAAGACCCACAATATCAGTCACCGACTAATAATGCTTATAATGTAGATTTTGAATTTAGCCGCAGAGAACAGTCGGTGTTGAGTGTACCAACATTATAATGATGTGAAGAACACTTATCAGAACAAAAATGCCGTTACTTTCGGGTAACGGCTTTTGGTAGATTTCAGGAGTAAGTAGCTTTCACAAAGAAAGTTCGGACGATTATTTACCAGTCCATTTTGGCGTGCGTTTTTCTAAGAATGCACGTAAGCCTTCTTTTTTATCCGCCGTTTCAATTAGTGCGGCTTGCGCAAATTTCTCTAGTGCTAAGCCAGAGTGTTGGCTGGACTCAAGACCATAGTTCACCATCGACTTCATAAAGTGGGGAACCAGTGGTGCGAAGCTGGCAATATGCTCGGCCATATGCGTTAGTGTAGGAATTAAATCCTCAGATTCAACTAATCGTGTGATTAGTCCGATTTGATAAGCGCGATCTGCGTCGATGGTTTCACCCATTAACAACATCTCCATTCCCCATGCCTTACCTACAATTCTAGGTAAACGTTGGGTAGCGCCGCCTCCAGGGATGATGCCTAACTTGCCTTCAGGAGTCGCATATTTAGAGTTTTTCGTTCCAATCCGAATATCACAGCCAAGCGCCAATTCCAGTCCACCACCCATACAAATGCCATTAATTGCGGCAATTGAGGGAATTGAGGAGCGCTCTAAGCGTTCAGCAAAGCCTTGAACGATAGGTTCTAGTGCTTTTCTAATATCTCGGTGTTCAACTTCTTTTAAGTCAGACCCTGATGCAAAAGCTTTATTGCCGGCACCCGTAAGCCCGACTACACGAACCGCTGGATCTGATTCAGCTTGATTAAACGCCGCGTGCAAATCGTCCAATGTCGCCAGCGAAACGGCATTGTGTTTAGTCGGTCTATTTAGGGTAATTAGTCCAAGCGGCCCTTTTACTTCATAAAGGATATTTTCGTACGACATTGCCAATCGGCCTCAGTTTTCTAATCAAATTATAATGGTATGCATGAGCTACAGGAGATTATAACTAAAACAACAGGAAATTATCGCTAAGGATAGAAAAAAATGCTTACTTACTGCTGTTAATGCGCCATAGGAGAAAGAAAATTACCGAAAGGTGACGCATCCGTCAACCTAATAATGATTTCCTTATGTTTTTGTTTGAATTTAATGCTCAAAGTTGCCAGATGGGGGGCGTACTCATTACAATACTGACGCATAAAATTATCAGGATAATAAAATGACTCAAACCCATACAATTGCCATTTTGGCCGGTGACGGCATTGGCCCAGAAATAACAGAACAAGCGCTACGTGTATTAACATTGATTGAACAGAAAAGAGATGTGAAGTTTGATTGTGTTGAAGCTGAATTCGGCGCAAGTGCCTACTTTTCAACAGGAAAATCATTTCCTGAAGCAACGAAAGCAATTTGTACTTCAGCTGATGCGGTATTGAAAGGCCCGATTGGCTTGAGTCATGAAGAGTCAGAAAAAATTCCGGTTGAAGAGCGTCCGGAACGTGGTGCATTATTGCCATTACGTCGGCACCTTAATACCTATGCGAACTTTCGACCTATTTCGCTACCGAAGGGCATGGCTCATTTTTCACCTTTAAAAACAGAAGTGGTGGGTGAAGGTATCGATATTCTATTAATTAGAGAATTAATCGGTGGCCTTTATTTTGGTGGGAAAGAGCGTGGTGTGACCGAAGATGGAAAGCGCTACGTAAAAGAAACGCTTGAATATGATGAAGATCAGATTCGTCAGATTGTGACCGTGGCTTTTAAAGAATCCATGAAACGTAAGAAAGTACTTCACAATATTCATAAGAGTAACGTGCTGGTCTCTTCTGTATTATGGAATGAAGTATTGGACGAAGTTGCAAAAGATTACCCTGAAGTCACCGTTGTACACATGCTCGTTGATGCTGCAGCAACTTATTTGTGCCTTAATCCGGGACAATTTGATGTGATGGTAATGGAAAATATGTTTGGTGATATTTTAAGCGACCAAGGTGGTGGTTTATTAGGGTCATTAGGCTTAATGCCTTCAGCTTGTATGGGGCCAGAAAAAGCATATTACGAACCATCTCATGGGTCGGCACCAGATATTGCAGGCAAAAATATTGCAAACCCTTATTCTATGATTGGGTCGGTTGCGTTAATGCTGGACATGAGCTTTAACCTGAGTGCAGAAGCTAAAGCAGTGTGGACGGCAATGCAAAGCGTGTTTGAAGCAGGCTTTTCAACGAGTGATTTAACCGCTACTGGTACTGATATTCAGTTACTTAGTACCACAGAGTTTGGTGATAAAGTAATTGAAGCATTAGATGCTCTTTTATAAATAATTTTATTTTGTAGCGTTAAATATTATTGGTTCATCAATAATATTTAACGTATTTAAGTTCTCAACTGAATGCTGAGAACGAATTATAAACCCCTATTTCGTAAATTCTTTACCTGTAAATGTGGTGCTCAAACCCAATTTTACAATTTTTAATCTAAGTTAAACCTCACATCCCCCACCTCCAAGACCCTTAATTTATCATTGACGATCAAATGTGGTTTAGAGTAATTTGGCCAGTTTGAAATGCGCATTGACGAATGAGAAAGAGAAAAAACGTTTAAATTTTGGGTTCATGGAAAGCTGATTGTGAAAGTCCAAAGCGATACCCTATGATTTCCTAAAGTCTGAACTAAATTAGCCTTAATCGTATAAAAGGTAAAAATACAGATGAACGAAGTGTGCTTAATCTTCGCTTTCATGCTCTCTGCAAATTAGCTGTATTTCTTTATCAGCCAATGGCTCTTTAACCAGGTTACAAAAGTAGCTGCCATCTTCAAGTTTTTGGTTGTGGATACAGGAGTGACAAACACCAAAAGACTTCATGTTATTAGATTGAATAAGCGACACAATTAATGTTTGTAGCGATGAGGTGATTTCTGCTTGTTGTTTTGCTGATAAATTATTGCAAGCAGCTGAAAACATGTTTGTAGGAAGTATTTCGTTTATTAGGCTGCCGCCTTTTTGAGTGACCTTCAGGTGTGAGATTCGCTTGTCTTTTTTATCAGCTTGCTTAGTGAGCAGCTCTTTCTTTTCTAGAACTTTGATTGTTTGCGATACCGTTCCTTTAGTTTGACCTAAGTATTCGGTTACGGCCATAGGGGTGTCGGAGAATTGATTACAGGAGGATAAATAGTGCAAAACCTCAAGTTGAACTGGCTGTAAGCCATGTTCAGCACCGGCTTGCCGAGAGCCCACTTTTAACAGTTCACCAAGTCGCTCTACTTGTTTATAAATAATATGTGTTTTCATATAAATAATAGTATCGACTGCATACTTTATTGACAAGTAAAAAATAAACGAATAATATAGTTTCGAGTCGAAACTATATTATTCAAATTGTAGAGGTATTATCATGTTCATTAAATCCAGCAAGCCACTTGCTACCGCATTATTTCTTATACTACTTAGTGCCTGTAGTTCAAATTCTACAACGACCACACAGATAGATTCCTTACCAGGTCAGGAATACGCAGGCGATGAATTTGATATTGTTTCAGCAGAAGTGAAGTACGAAGATGTACTCGACTCTTACATTTTTACAATAGAAACTATGGCTAATGTTGCTTCGGTGGCTCCCACGCCAATAGGGCAGGTAGATGGTGCACCTGTGTTGGGGTACGTTTTTGTTACTGACCTTGCACCAAGCGATATAGGTTATACCAATGTTGAGGGTACGGTCGCCTTAGCCGTGACAAGTCACCCAGATTTTGATGACACACCACTTTGGGATGAAGATAGTAATGATTTATATGACGACGATGGTGTTGTTTATCATTCACACTGGGTTGTTTTAAAAGAAAATGAACAAGCAAGTGCAGGTTTAGCGGTTGCTCAAGCGGATGAAACAGATGTTTTGACTCCGACGTCACCGATGCCTATGTACCTTGACTCACCGGGCTTCTCAATACTTGAAAAAGGTACCAAGCTACATGTGATTGTACCGGTTAACGCAGTTAAGCGCCGAACTGATTTCACTACGAATGCATTAACAGCTTATCTTGAGGTGGATGCAAGTGGTGTAAGCCCTTTGCTAAAAGTTGAGCGTATTTATAGT
>Ga0105350_10002102_pt1 | contig 12132 bp, 11 predicted proteins | sample EN1Hudsemesocosm_FD_83506 | JGI IMG/M metagenome (GOLD analysis project Ga0105350, IMG submission 83506) | Methane-oxidizing microbial communities from mesocosms in the Hudson Canyon - EN1E Hudson Canyon | ecosystem: Environmental > Aquatic > Marine > Cold seeps | place: Hudson Canyon... | reverse complement strand
TGGAAAAGTAAGATATTGCTCCATGGTATGAACAAAGGCATCAACAATGCCGTTGCTTACTTGCCTGTCGGATAATGATAAGCTTGTCGCAGGGTCTAGAACAGCAAATACTGGACGAACCAATGGGTTGCCAAAACCGAGTTTGTTGCCATTACGCGTGACAACTGAGCCGCCATTAGACTCACTGCCTGTTGCGGGCAAGGTTAAGACCGCACCAAGCGGGAGAGCTTCTTCAACCGGATGTCGCTTTGCTAAAATATCCCAAGGGTCTTCTCCTTGGTAACATGCCGCGGCTGCAATGAATTTTGTGCCATCAATAACTGAGCCTCCACCGACGGCTAATAGATAATCAATGCTATGTTCACGGATAATATCGAGTGCTTTGATTAACGTGTCATATTTGGGGTTGGGTTCAATGCCTGAAAACTCAAACCATTGATGCTCATGTAGTGCAGCGCTAACTTGCTGGAAGACGCCGTTTTTCTTAATAGAGCCGCCACCGTACGTCATGAGTACCTTTGCACCCTTTGGGATCTCAGTGGCTAGCTTTTCAATTTGGCCTTTACCAAATATAATTTTTGTCGGATTATGAAAGGTGAAATTTAACATGCTGGGGCTCCTTATTTACGATGCATCATTTATTATTGTTCATCATTCATTGAGAGAATAAATGATAGTATTTCGAACCTTCAAATACATAGTTTAACTGTCTTTATGTACTATGGCTGTTATGATTTTATTAAAAAGTGAATAGACTAAATGTTTCTTATTATTGCAATCGTATTAATTTTTTTAGCTTATTTTTCAATGACGACTTACCTCATTGCGAGTGTGGTGCTGTATGTATTCTTTCAAATTATTGGCGGTAAAAACGAGGGAGAATACAAGAAACTACGCTTAGGAGGCTTCATTGGCTGGCTCATCTCTATTCCTTTCTGTTTAGTTATGGTTTATTTAAATGCAGGCGCTTAATACACGAAAGTGAACAAAAATGAGGTGGTAAAAATAGAGAAACTCACCTACCTTATATAGATTAGTCTCTAATAACGCGTTTGCAATATTGGGGGTCGTCTATGTCTGCACTTAAGACCTTTTACGAAGAACTGTGGCAGCAATATACCAAGATAAGTCCACAGGCCCTTGCCATACATCATTTGTTTGAGAATGAAGGCGAGGCTCTGGTTAATGATCACGTCGCCTTTCGTACTTTTTCAAATTCAATTATTTCAATTGATCAACTCGAACAGCAGGTTCTTTCTTTAGGGTATCACTATCTTGAATCCTATCATTTTGATGTTAAAAAGTTAGATGCGCGTTGTTATGTGCACCCAGATTTTCCTACTAAGATCTTTATTAGCGAGCTACTTTGGCATCAATTGTCAGAGTCAGCACAAGAGATTATCAATTCGCTTATAAAACAAATAAATGTATCAACGCCAAAAAGTTCATCACTTCCTACCGACTCTAAAACACTAAATGTTCCGCGCTTGAATGCCGGACGAATATGGGTGATGCCGAGCTATAAAGATTACCTGAAATTATTAGAAGAGTCAGAGTATGCTGCCTGGTTATCAGTATGGGGCCTACGCGCGAACCACTTTACAATTTACGTGAACCACTTAAAAAAGTATCCGGAACTTTCGCAGGTCGTGGGGTTATTGCAGCATCATGGTTATGTACTAAATTCTGCTGGAGGGGTGATTAAAGGCTCAAAAGCCGAGCTATTAATCCAATCCTCAACGATGGCTGATCAAGCATTTGTGCTTTTTCCCGATGAAGGAGAGCAGCAAGTGAGTACTTGCTATTATGAATTTGCCCAGCGCTTCAAACAAAAAGACGGTTCTTTATATCAAGGATTTGTGCCGGATAGTGCTGATAAGATATTCGAATCAACGAATCGTGGAGTCGCAAATGACTAAACGTATTGTTGTTCTTGGGCTTGGACGAATTGGTGGTGCGATTGCGCAGCTATTAAACGGTGATAAACGCTATAGCGTCACTGGGGCCGATATAAGTGCTCAAACACTTGCGCATTATGCAAATCAGTTTAAAACTGTGCAGATTAAAGACAATGATTTTTTAAATCTTCTAAAGGGTCAGGATGCCGTTTTATCGGCGTTGAGCTTTAATGAAAACCCGCAAGTGGCTCAAGCAGCATTAGCTAACGGTTGTAGTTATTTTGACTTAACTGAAGATGTTCAATGTACAGCGCTTATAAAGAAAATAGCTCAAAATGCGGTTGAGGGGCAGGTGTTTATGCCTCAATGTGGTTTAGCACCAGGCTTTATCGGTATTTTAGCGTATAGCTTTCGGCAATACTTCGATCAAATGGATAGTTTAAAACTAAGAGTAGGTGCACTGCCCGAATATCCATCTAACCGGATGATGTATAACTTAACCTGGAGTACCGAAGGATTAGTAAACGAGTATGCAAACCCTTGTGAGGCAATCAAAAACCATCAAATTACTCTGCTTGAGCCTTTAGAGGGGCGGGAGCTGTTTTCAGTGTCGGGAGTGGAGTATGAATCGTTTAATACCTCAGGAGGGCTTGCTAACTTATGCAATTCCCTGGAAGGACAAGTTCGAGAGCTAACATATAAAACTATCCGGTATCCTGGTCACTGCGATTTGATGCGTTTTTTATTTCATGATTTACGTTTAGGTGAGGTTGGTAAACGTAGAGAAATGTTAATGGATATTCTGGATAGCTCCGTTGCAACGACTGCGCAAGATTTAGTACTCATTTCTGTTGTCGCTACAGGTTATGTCGATCGTAAGTTACAGCAGCGTAGTCGTACGTTTTTATTGCGTCATAGTAAGCAGCAAAGTGCAATTCAGATAGCAACGTCTTCGGCAGCTCTCACTACGATGGATCTAATACTTCATGACTCAAAGCCGCGACAAGGTTTTGTTGAACAAGAAATCTTGGATATTGACTCATTTCTAAATAATGATTTTGCCAAACCCTATCGAGATGCTGAATTAAGTATTTAAATGTCGTTGATGAGGTAAAAATATGGATACACATGACATTAGGAAATCATTAAAAAAAGTGCTGGCTGGTTTTTATGATGAAGATAATCATTACGGCTGTGCATATGCTGGTGCAACACGGCTAGACAGTCAGAATAAAATTTCAGTGGTTAGCCCGATTAATCAGAAGCAGTTTGCCACGATATCGATCGCTGAAGCCTCGCAACTGGATTCAGTGATAGAGAAATCTTACACAGCATATCTAGAGTGGCGGAGTGTGCCTGCTCCCAAAAGAGGAGAGTTGGTGCGTTTATTTGGCTTGCAGTTAAGACTGCATAAAAGTGAGTTGGCAAACATCATTACTTTGGAGTCAGGTAAGCCTTGGCAGGAAAGCTTAGGAGAGGTACAGGAGTTGATCGATGTGTGTGACTTTGCCGTTGGCCTATCACGACAACTATATGGTTTAACGATTAGTACTGAAAGAAAAGAACATCGCATGATGGAACAATGGCATCCTATTGGCCCAATATTGGTGATTAGTGCGTTTAATTTCCCCATGGCCGTATGGGGCTGGAATGTAACTTTAGCTTTAGTTTGTGGTAATAGCGTTGTCTGGAAGCCATCCTGTCAATGCCCCTTAAGTGCCTTGGCGTGTCATCACTTACTGCTTTGTGCAATTGAAGAGTTTGGCGGGGATCAACATTTAAGTAGCGTGGTTTACGGTGAACGAGCGTTAGTGAAAGAGCTCATTGACTTACCAGATATCGCGTTAGTGTCTGCCACCGGTTCATGTAATATGGGGCGCACAGTCGGTGCGCGTGTCGCTAAAAGAATGGGGCGTTCATTATTGGAGTTGGGTGGTAATAACGCGATGATTGTTTGTCCTAGCGCGAATTTAGAGTTAGCGATTAGGGCGGTTGTTTTTTCAGCGCTCGGCACCAGTGGACAGCGTTGCACAACACTAAGGCGTTTAATAGTACATGAAAGCCTGAAAAATGAAGTGTTAGCTAAGCTCACTAATATTTATACTTCAGTAAAAATTGGAGATCCATTTGACGAAAGTAATTTAATGGGGCCGGTCGTAAATCAGCAAGCTATCAATGCGATGAAATCCAGTATAAAAAAAGGTATTGATCAGGGGGGGGAACTAATTACGGGTGGCGAGGTCATTAATAATCTAGAGGTGGGTGATGGCTTTTATATCAAACCCGCACTAATGCTTGTTTCATCTGATGCACCGATCGTACAAGTGGAAACATTTGCACCCTTATTGTTTGTACACACTTACAGTGCATTTGAAGAGGCGATCTTTATGCACAATAACGTAAGCCAAGGTTTGTCTTCTGCTATTTTTACTCAGGATATAGCTGAATCAGAGTTATTCTTAAGCGCTAAAGGGTCTGACTGTGGTATTGCAAACGTTAATATCGGTACTTCGGGGGCTGAGATAGGCGGTGCATTTGGTGGTGAAAAGGATACAGGGGGCGGGCGTGAAAGTGGTTCAGATGCCTGGAAAAATTATATGAGACGCGTTACCAATACGATTAACTATGGGCAAGAATTGCCCTTAGCTCAAGGGATTAGTTTTGACTTGCCAGAATGAGCACTGGCCATCTAAATATATTGATAAGGTAAAAAATGAACTCAAAAAAAAGGCTTCGAGACCTTAAAGGCTTTGGACCTAAAAGTGAAGAAATTCTAGCGATTGTTGAAATTTATACGGTTGAGGACTTTATGGGGGTTGATCCCTTTGAACTCTATGCAAAGCTAAAAGTAAACGTGAAAGGCACCGGATTAAATTCTATTTATGCCATCATTGGTGCGCGTGAAAATATACACTGGCAAGAAGTTGCTAGCACCCGTAAAACAGGCATTCTCATGAAATTGGATGACATGGGATTAGCGCCAAAATAACGCTATTAATGTAAGCGTTTCCAAATCCCTTATGCGATACTTGCACAAACAGCCTATTTACTCTTTATATAACTTTCATATTAAGTAGTTCATATTTCAGTCCTTTTTTATGAATTATGACTAGCGCGGAAAAACATGATTGATATAAACTATTTGAAAAATTTTAGTCAAAGGGCTCATGAATGTCAGTTTGGTGTTTAAATAATAAGAATGAAGTTCAACACTCAAATGGTTATAAGCTTAGGCTGGGGCATGGAACTTGGAAGGAGCCTGAGGATATTCATCCAAGCATTCCTAAAAGTTTAAAGCTCAGTCCTTTAGAAAGTATTAGGCTTATGCGTGAAGGTCTTCAATATGCAGCTGAAGCAACAGCTATAGTCGAAACTTAATCATGTTGTCTAATGCAGTTCATCATGGAGTACTGATGTTGATCAGTGCGGATGATAGCGTTCTAGAATTTTACTTATAAACTTCTTATCTTTGCGTACGCGTTTAATTTTTTTCCATATTTTCATTTGTTCATTTTGTGATAATTTAGCTTTTTTAGAGAAAGCTAAGAAATATGATTTGGATTTGAGAGGGCGTGGATGAATGTTTAATTCAGGGTTGTTGTTCACAAGCAAATCCGCCATTTCTCTAATTAAAATGGCAGACCCTTTCTGATCTCTTAGTAGCTTTTTTAAATTCGCTTCATCATTCAAAGCTGCATTATCAACTTTTAATCCAAGCGCTTCTAGTTCTTTTCCGATAGAAAAACCTAGGGGGGAGCGTATGGGCGTTGGTAGTTGTTGAACATCTCCACTGAAACTGAATTTTGTGCGAGCGTGGGTCACAATAACGTAATCGACTTGAGATAGTTGGTATTTTGAGCTGTTAGAGGTGTTGATATTTTTAGGGTAACTCAAATACTCAGCACGACTCTGTTGGTAACTGACTCCCGCGATACCATCATACTGACCTGTTTTAGTGAGATGTAGGCAGCGTTTCCATGGTATTGAATCAACCTTTATTTTATAGGCTAAAGGCTCAGACGCTTTGTTTAATATATCGATATAAACACCTGAAATGATATCTTTTTGGATAATAATGAATGGAAACCAAGTACTGTCAGCCACACAAAGTTTAAGTGTGTTTTGGCCATAGCTATGTGTGCTCAACATAATAAAGAGCAGTGTGTTGAAAATTAGTTGAGGCGCGCGTCTCCATTTGGCCAAGCGTTTTATCTCCTCAATGCATCAATAATTTGAGACTGATATAGAGTAAGTTTAGCCGTAGTGGCGCCAGATTCCAGTTATGTCTTGATTATGTGTTAAGTGGTTGTTCTAAAATTTGTTCATTTAGTATTACAAGTCTAAACTCTATGTTTACTTTACATAATGATTGTTTTGTTTAAGTTGAACAAGAACTAGAGGGTCTAATGGTCTCTAACATAAATTCCAACTGGTGTTATACCGTCCTACGTCTGATTAACGTTACTGTTTTAACGTTTATTTCACTGTTTTCCTCACTTACGTTGGCAGAAGAGTTTGAATCCTTTCACTCTAGCGCCTCTCCTATTACTCCGATCACCGTACAGCTTAAATGGCGTCATCAGTTTCAGTTTGCCGGATACTACGCAGCAATAGCGAAAGGTTTTTATCAGGAGGCAGGATTCAAAGTAAATCTGAAAGAAGCAGGTCCGCAAATTAACCCAGTTGATGAGGTGTTATCTGGCCGAGCAGACTTTGGTATTGCTAACTCAGAATTGATGCTTTATTACTTGAATGGTGAGCCTGTCATAGCAATAGCTGCGATTATTCAACATTCACCGATTGTTTTAATGAGCTTGGAAGCATCCAATATATTGAGTCCGCAAGATTTGATTGGAAAAAAAATAATGTATCCCGAGGGGTTCTATGGCGCAAATACTTTAGGTATTTTACTTAACGAAGGCATTCACGAGTCCCAAATAGAGTCTATTCCACTGTCTTATAATATTGAAGATTTAATTGATCATAAGGTTGATGCAATGGTGGGTTACGTGACAGATCAACCTTTTTTATTAAAGGAGCGCGGTATTGGGTATAACCTAATAGATCCGCGAACTTATGGTATTGATTTTTATGGCGATGTGCTTTTTTCACACCAGAAATTAGTTGAAGATAGTCCTGAAAAGGTTGAAAAATTCAGAGCTGCGACGCTGAAGGGATGGCGCTATGCGATTGAGCACCCTGATGAAATGGTTGATTTAATTTTAAGCCAATACCCTACGCTAAAGAGTAAAAGAGAGCTGCAGTATGAGGCGCAGGAAACAATCAAGTTAATCGTACCCAAATTAGTTGATTTAGGACATATGAACCCTGGTCGCTGGGAGTCTATTGCGGAAACATTCATTAATTTGAATATGACGACAGGTCGCTATAAAGATAAAGCGTTTCTTTACACTTTGGAAAGGGAACAGGCTTATCAAACGCTTAAAATATTTTTCCAAATTGCGGGAATTATTACGCTATTTGTTCTGATCTTTATTGCTTGTTTATTCTATTTTAATAAGCAGCTTAAATTAGCGATTGCTCAAAAAACATTGTATTTAACTAAGGCAAATAGAGAGTTGATTGTTTATACAAAACAGCTTAAAGAGAAGGAGAGTGAGCTTTTCAGTTTAAACAAAAACTTGGAACGACACGTTATTTCTCGTACAGAAACGATTAATAAAGTGAATCACGAATTGACTACTGAAATTGAACAGCGAAAGCATCGTGAGTTGTCTCTTCTACTTTTATCAAAAGCAATAGAAAGTAGCCGAAGTATTGTCCTCATTATCGATAAACAACACATTATTTGCTATGCGAGTACTGCTTTTTTGAGGCTGACTGGTCTTTCGGAAGCTGAGGCTCATAATCAGGCGATTCAAGCTTTAGAAAATAGGTTAACCTTGCCAGAAATCCCAAATGCTGATTTTTCGCCCAACTCAAAAGGCGTGGTCGAAAGCGAGTTAGAATGCATAGGCGTCGATGGAGAAGTACACTGGTTAAGCAGCTCTATTTCATTACTATGGTCTGAAAGCCAAGAAATATCGCATTATGTGATTACTTTTGAAGACATCACTGAGCATAAAGCCCGTCAGGATGAAATGGAACAAATAGCGTTGTACGATCCGCTTACAGGGCTAGAGAATCGCGTGTTATTTAAGCGCCAACTTGAGAAAGTCATTAGTAATGTGCAGCGTACTCATACAAAAACTGCCTTATTATTTATTGATATTGACGACTTCAAATCAATCAATGATAGCTTTGGCCATGAAACTGGAGACTATGTGTTGAAGGCTGTTGCCAAGCGCTTGAAAGCACATGTTCGTAAAAATGACTCGGTGGCTAGAGTGAGTGGTGATGAATTTATTATTTTGTTAAATGATCTCCAAGCCTACGATGATGCTAGTAAAGTCACACATCAGATTATTGACTCTTTTAAGATGCCTATTGTAGAGAGGGGGCGAGAAATTTTTGTCACGGTTAGTATTGGAATCAGTATGACTCCGGATGATTCGGTTAAAGATTCAGAGCTGATTAACAATGCTGACCTAGCTATGTACCGCGCTAAACAAAATGGACGTAATAATTTTCAGTTTTACTGTGTGGATATGAATGTAGAGGTCAGGCAAAAAAGTTTGATGGAGACAGAACTCAAAACTGCTATTCAAGATGAAACATTTTATTTAGTGTATTTACCAATAATGGATCTGGCGCTTGGTAATACTGTAGGTGCTGAAGCATTGATTCGGTGGCCTTTTTCTGAGGATGAAGTTCGTAATCCAAATGATTTTATTCCCATAGCTGAAGAAACGGGGTCTATTATTCCAATGGGTTATTGGGTAATGCAGCAAGTATTTAACGATATTCAAAAGTTTTTAAGAGCGCAGATAAAAGAGGTCAAAATATCCGTAAATATCTCTTCACGCCAACTTAAAGACAAACACTTTATACCCAATATACGAAAGCTTTTTTTATCACACCCTAACTACGTTCAGTATTTTGAATTTGAAATAACAGAAGGTTGTTTTCTTAATAATCAAGTTGAAAATATTAGATGCTTGAATGACCTCCGTAACATGGGGTTTTCAATTGCATTAGATGATTTTGGTACTGGCTGTGCTTCATTAAGTTACTTGCAGCACGTATCGGTTAGCACGATTAAGATTGATCGCCCTTTGATAAATGAATTACCTAATCATAAAGCACATAAGCAACTTACCTGTGCGATGATAGCGATGGCGCATGAACTCGGTATAAAGGTCATCGCAGAAGGGGTTGAAACAGAGGCTCAAGCGAAATTTCTAAGGTCAATAGCGTGTGATATGGCTCAAGGTTTTCACTACGGAAGGCCAATGAGTGTTGAGCAGCTGATTGAGAACTTATCGGCTGGAAAGGTGCTCTCGCTGCCTACCAATCAGCATTACAACCCGTAAATGTATATTTCTTAAGGGAGTATTCACTCAGATTTATAGAAAATAATCGTCTCGATTCGTATCGTTTTATCATGGTATTAGACCCAAACAGGGGGTATGTTAATACTAAGGGTGTGTGATAGGAGCGATAGTTATGTCATTTCAACGATTAATCGACCACTTAGATAACCATCAGGCAAAGTTTTCACTAGAAACCCACTCAAAAGCCTTTACTGCGCTAGAGGTGGCTGAACGTACTCACGTTCACGGCCTTAATATGGGTAAAGTTGTCGTACTTGTGTGTGATGGCTGTTTGGCACTTTGCCTGCTACCAGCACATTATCATGTAAATTGTGCTTCATTTGCTGAAGAAATAGGTGTTTCAGACGTTCGCCTCGCGCATGAAAGTGAATTTTCGGATCATTTTCCTCAGTGTGAATTAGGCGCAATTCCTCCTTTTAGTGAGTTATGGGGGATGCCTATCTATATGAGCTTTGCATTTGATATATCACAAGACCTAGTTTTTAATGCAGGGAACTGGTCTGAGGTTGCACGCATGTCTTGTAATGAATATATACGAATCGAAGAACCAAAAATAATTTCTAAAGGTGCGATGCCTCCCAGCATTACACCACCCAAAATATCTAGACGTAGAGGGCGAGAAAGCTTATTGGTTCACTGAAAGCCAACGAAATTATCACCCACACTATAAGAAACTATTTGGCTGATTTCCTGAAATGACAAGGTGCTTTGCTGCTGCATTTCGTTAAAGAAATTTTGTGCGGCCTGTAAAGATTTTTTTGAACTAATTCCTCCCTCCACATGTAGGTGTGCACGCAAATAGCCTTCTATATCTCGTGATAGTAAAAAGGTATCTTTACCCATCGCACGCAATGCGTATGGCCCAGTATTACCGCCTAATCGAGCGCCATTTTTCTTTAGCCAAGACCATAAGCCTATAATATCATTAGTCGGCCAGTCAGCGATAAATTGTCCAAAACTAGCTGCATGGTCTTGGGCTGAAAAACGTATCATTGAAGCATTTACCGGAATGGTTTTGACCTTAGTAAAATTACGTACAATGCGAGTATCTGCCGATTTTTCCTCTAGCATTTCTGTTGGCATCATTAATAATTTACTAACATCAAAATTCCAGAATACTTCACGAAACCCCGGCCATTTTTTATTGATGACAGACCAATAAAAGCCACTTTGAAATATTTTACGGGTAAACTCCTCTAACCATAAATCATCATGAATTAAAGTAATCTGACTTTCAGGTAAAGGTTGTGAGACTAAATGAGCTAAAGCCTCGTCACCACCTTTTCGCTCAGATGCACGGGCTTGAATATCGCTAAATTTTTCCATTCTTATTATATCGTTAGTTACTCGTTGTGAATTTAAAAGATTGTAGCATTAATCAGTAACAGCTTATCCCAATTAAATTAAGGTAAATTAGAGAACTTTACTAGTAATTCATTGAAGGCTAGTAAACTTGGTTTTATTGAGTCCTTACGCCAAATACTATGTGTTGTGGATTTTTGTAAATGAGTGGGTAGGGGGTGAATTTTTAGGCCATCTTTAAAAGGGTAAAAATCCAATAATTTTTGGGGAATGATTCCTGTGCCCATACCTGCTGTGATGCAATTTAGAAGCGCATGATAGGAGTTTATTTCGATGATTGTTGCCATAACGTCTTTTTCTTTAGCCCACGTTTCTAGGCGTGTTCTATAAGCGCACTGCGTGCTAAAGCCTAAGAGTGTAGGGTTTTCACCGAGGTCCACAGGATGATTGATTCTTTGGTGTGAGAGGTCAGAGACCAAAACCAGTGTTTCTGTAAAGATAGGCATAGCTTCTAGTCTTTGATCTTTAGGTGGATCTGCAACCAAAGCTAAATCCAGATCACCGTTTAAAACTTGCTCGATTAATTTTCCAGTCGGCCCTGTACTGACTTCTAAAATAACTTCTGGGAAATGCTTGTGATAGTTAGTCAAAACGGAAGAGAGTCTAGATGCTGCCACAGCTTCCATGCTACCTATTCGAAATTTACCTTTTGGGTGTTCATGATTTAATTGCTCAACAGCTTCGTTGGCGAGTAAGAGTATTTTTTTCGCGTAAGTAAGTAGGCTCTCACCTGCAGGAGAAACACGTAATCTGTTTTTTTCTCTGATAAACAGGTTTTTACCTAATTCAGATTCTAATTTTTGAATCCGAGCGGTAATATTTGAAGGCACTCGGTTTAATAGTTGAGCAGCACGGCTGATACCACCTGTATCGACAACGGCCTTAAAAATTCTCAAGTCAGAAAGTTCCATAAAAAACCTTTTCATAAATTATGAAAATAAAATTCATTTTAATTCATTATTATGGAATAAGTAATCGAGTTATAGTGTTGTTCTGATTTATTAATGGTGGCAGTCGTAATATGCCAACCAATGTATCAAAAGATTATATAAAGGAGTGACTAATTGGAAAACATGAAATCAAAGGGTTATCTCTGTGCATTGGCTGCTGTTCTAATTTGGTCTGGGTTTATATTAGTGTCTCGGATGGGGGGAATTAGTCCATTAACCGCCTACGACATAATTGCAATACGGTATATTAGTTGTGCTGCCTTTGTTTTACCCTTCTGGTTTTTTTGGCAACGTTTTAATTTATGTCAACCAAAGCTGATAGTTTGTAGTTTTATTGGCGGGTTAGCGTATGCCATTTGTGCTTTTAATGGTTTTAAAGTTACCCCTGCCTCGCATGCGGCAGTACTCTTACCGGGCTTATTACCTGTCTCAATCGCTTTAATTTCAACGTTGATAAATAAAGAGCGG
>Ga0105350_10002082_pt1 | contig 12177 bp, 15 predicted proteins | sample EN1Hudsemesocosm_FD_83506 | JGI IMG/M metagenome (GOLD analysis project Ga0105350, IMG submission 83506) | Methane-oxidizing microbial communities from mesocosms in the Hudson Canyon - EN1E Hudson Canyon | ecosystem: Environmental > Aquatic > Marine > Cold seeps | place: Hudson Canyon... | reverse complement strand
TGTCTGCTTGGCATTGCTATTTAGTGCGCTTCCAATGGATCGTGCTCAGGCATCCACACCACAAGTGGCTGCTCTGTGTGACTTGGCCGCGCAACGTGCAGCACGGGATCAAGGGGTGCCGTTGGACGTACTTCGTACGATAACCCGAACCGAAACCGGACGGGGTGGGAAACAGGGACTTCAGCCCTGGCCCTGGACCGTGAATATGGAAGGCGCTGGCAAGTGGTTCCAGAACGAAGATGAGGCACGCGCTTATGTCTTTTCACATTTCAAACGTGGCGCCCGCAGTTTTGATGTCGGCTGCTTTCAAATCAATTTTAAATGGCATGGCGCAGAGTTTGATTCGATTGATCAGATGTTCGACCCAGTTGCCAACGCGCAATATGCGGCCAAATTTTTAAAAAAACTATACGCAGAAATGGGTGATTGGTCCAAAGCTGCCGGGGCCTATCATTCCCGCACACCAACTTACGCCACCCGATATTCCGCACGTTTTGACCAAATTCGCGCAGATTTGTCACCAGCCACCGTTGTGGCTGCATTGCCAGGTCGCACCCGCCTTAACCGCACCTCTGACGGGCCACTTCCTTTGGCAAGTCTTCACACGCCCGCACCGCTGATTGCGCAAGGTTCTGTTTCCATGGGTTCGTTAGTTCCCATTGCCGGATCCGTTGCATCATCGCGTGCCCTGATCATGATTGAATGAGAGCTCATCAACGTGTTTAAACTAACAACTAAAGAGCTGTTCAGCCCAACCGTATTACTGGCGCTTGCGTTGATGGCGATCATTGTGATGATGATCTTACCCGTACCGGCCTGGGTCCTTGATGTCGGGCTTGCCGCCTCGTTTGGCCTGGCGATCCTGATTTTTACCATCACGTTGTTCATTGAACGGCCGTTAGAATTTTCGGCCTTTCCGACAGTGTTGCTGGCCTCGTTGATGTTGCGGCTGTCATTGAATGTATCATCGACCAAGTTGATTATTGGCGAAGGCCATACCGGCACGGATGCGGCTGGGAATGTGATCCAGGGGTTTGCTCAGTTTGTCATGGGCGGCAGTGTGTTCTTGGGGCTGGTGGTGTTTGGCGTCCTATTGATCGTCAACTTCATGGTCATCAACAAGGGTGCCACTCGTATGGCCGAGGTTGGTGCGCGTTTTGCTTTGGATGCGATGCCGGGCAAGCAGATGGCAATCGATGCGGATTTGTCGGCTGGTGCTATTGACCACGTCGGTGCCAAAGAGCGCCGTGAGCGGGAACAACAAGAGACCACTTTTTTCGGCTCGCTTGATGGCGCCTCGAAATTCGTAAAAGGCGATGCCGTTGCCGGCCTGTTGATTACCATGATGAACTTGGTCATGGGATTGGCGATGGGGGTTCTGGTTCACGGAATGCCTATTGGCGCGGCGTTTGAAACCTATGCAATCTTGACCGTTGGTGACGGTTTGGTCTCGCAGATCCCTTCGGTGATCATTTCAATTGCTGCGGCCCTTCTGTTGGCCCGTGGTGGCAATCAGGGCACGACTGACATTGCGATCGGTGACCAGTTGGGTAAGCATCCAGCAGCCTTGGCCACAGTGGCTATTTTGATGTGCTTGTTTGCCTTGGTACCTGGCCTGCCCTTTCTTCCCTTCATGATCGGTGGTCTTGTTCTTGGGTACTTCGCTTACCGGACGCACCAGAAAATTAAAGACGAGGAAGAGGCCGAGATAGAGGAACAGATCGAGGTTGGTACAGAAGCCGTTGCTGCCAGACCACTGGGCGACATTCTGGATCTGGACGATGTGCACCTCGAATTTTCACCCGATCTGGTCGGGATGGTACTTGATGCAGGGACCGGTCTGGATACCCGAATTGCCAATATGCGGACTCATGTAGCCAGCGTGTTTGGTCTAATTTTGCCCGAAATTCGATTGACGGATGAACCCGAATTGCAAATGGGCACCTACCTGATCAAGGTGCAGGGGGTCGAACAGGCTCGGGGTACTTTGCATCCAGACATGGTTCTGGCTTTGATGCCGGATGCACATGATTCGCTGCCCAGTGGTACTGATGTCACCGAGCCGGTTTATGGTGCGCCTGCCCGTTGGATTTCTACAAAGCATCAGGAAGATGCGGCGCTGATAGGGGCAACGATCGTAACCCCACCAGAAATCCTCGCGACCCACTTGCTAGAAGTGATGAAGCAGAATTTCTCACGCTTGCTGACTCTGAAATCACTGCGCCGCCTTCTGAATGAAATGACACTGCTGTCTGACACCTTCCGGTCCGAGGCCAATAAGAAGCTTTTGGATGAACTGGTGCCTGACAAAGTGCCAATCGATATGCTGCATGCGGTACTGCGCTTGCTGCTGGATGAACGAGTGTCTATTCGGAATATGCCACTGATTCTGGAATCTATTGCCGAGGCCCGGATGCAAAGCACCCAGCCTGAGGTTGTCTGTGAACATGTTCGCCAGCGTTTGGGCTTTCAGTTGGTGGCAGAAATGAAGCGTGAAGACGGCACCATCCCTCTGGTACAATTGGCTCCTGAATGGGAAGATAAATTTTCAACCTATCAGATCGACACTCAGAATGGCGGGATGGACATTGCCTTGCCGCCAGACCTGTTCAATCGATTGGCCGAAGGTCTGTCTGACCGGTTGAATATGATTTCGGAGCAGGGGGTATTTCCTGCGGTGGTCACATCGACCCGCCGCCGCCGTTATCTGCGCACTATTCTCAAGGCGCGAGGCATAGCTAATCCAGTGCTTTCCTTTGAGGAAATTGGCCTGGATGCTCGCCCGGCTCTGGTTGGAATGGTTGCCGCATGAATTCGATTTTGCCACCCGAACTGGTGGCACTCCTGGGCGATGGATTTTGGCATGCAGCCATTGTATTTTTGCGTGTTTCAGCGGTAACAGCGCTGCTTCCGGGGTTCGGAGAACAATATGTTTCGACGCGGATCAAATTGGTCATTGCGGTGGCGTTCACCTTTATTGTAGCGCCCGCTTTGCCAACTTTTGCACAGCCCGACAGCGTGATGCACTATGCCAGTTTTGTGGTGACCGAGTCTGTTATCGGGTTGGCTCTTGGGGTCAGTATCCGGTTCTTTGTACATGCTCTCCAAACCGCTGGATCCATGGCGGCGCAAGCGACATCTCTGTCACAGGTTCTTGGTGGAATCGGCACAGAGCCCATGCCTGCCATTGGCGCTGTTTTGTTGATCAGTGGGTTGGCATTGGCAATGATGCTTGGGTTACACGTTCGGGTCGCTGAATTTTTGATATATTCCTACCAAATGTTTCCAGCCGGGGAATTTCCCAACGGCAGTGGGTTATCTGAATGGGGTGTTTACCGCGTTTCTACGGCTTTTTCCCTGGCGTTTACCTTAGCTGCGCCCTTTTTGATTGCGTCAGTTCTGTACAATTTGACGCTTGGTGTCATCAACCGGGCCATGCCCTCGCTGATGGTCGCCTTTGTTGGTGCCCCTGTCATTACTTTCGGTGGGTTGTTTATTCTTATGGTGGCAAGCCCGATGATCCTGAAAGTCTGGAGTGAAGCCTTGATGACGTTCTTTGCGGATCCTGGAGGTGGGATGCCATGAGCGGACAGGACGATGATACCGATAAGTCGTTTGACCCAACGCCAGAAAAACTCCGCAAGGCGCGGGAAAAAGGCGAAGTGGCCAAATCCACTGACTTGTCGGTGGCCGCTGCTTATGCGGGCCTGGTGATTGCATTTTATGCCCTCGGGGCCAGCTCCGTTCGCTCACTTGGAACAGCCTTGATGGCATTTTTGGATCAGCCTGAACGCATGGTGAAACTATTCTTTGAGGGCCCGGCAGCTGCCCCTACTGGTGGGGTCATGGCTGCAGTAAGCACAGCAGTCCTGCCCTGGTTTGGCATACCGTTTGTATTGGTCCTGTTATCAATCATTGGTCAAAAGGCGCTTATTTTTGCCCCCAGCAAACTTGAAATGAAGCTGTCTCGGATTTCGGTGATTTCCAATGCCAAGAATAAATTCGGTCGTGCCGGTCTTTTTGAATTTGGGAAAAGCTTCACAAAACTAATCCTCTATTCTGTCTGCCTTGGGTTTTATCTGAACCTGCGGTTACCGGAAATGGTTGCTTCATCCGCGACCAGCGCCTTTACCGTAGTGGCACTGTTGGCGCAGTTGGGGATGGAGTTCTTGTTCATTGCGCTGGTAATTTCTCTTGGGATTGGCGTTTTGGATGCCGGTTTCCAACACGCAGAGCATCATCGTAAAAACATGATGTCTCGTAAGGAAATCCAGGACGAAACCAAGGATTCCGAGGGCGACCCCCAAATGAAGGCCAAGCGCCGTCAGCGTGCAATGGAAATTGCCATGAACAAGATGCTGACAGAAGTGCCCAAGGCTGATGTCATTATCGTTAACCCAACCCACTACGCAGTTGCGTTGCAATGGGGCCGAGAGCGCGGAACCGCTCCGATCTGTGTTGCCAAGGGCGTTGACGAAGTGGCGGCAACGATCCGGCGAATTGCCAACGAAAACGCTATCCCAATTCACAGCGATCCACCAACAGCGCGGGCACTGCATGCCTCAATCGAAATTGGCGGCGAGATTCTGGAAGAGCATTATGCACCCGTGGCTGCAGCGATCCAGTTTGCTGAAAGAATGCGACAGCGTGCTAAGGGGCAGGTTTGATGAATCAGAAAAAGCTGGATCAAATGGCTGCTGTTACCCAAGCGCAATACCTGCGTGAACATGCTAAAATTAAGCCGATCCTGGATGCCGAAGCAGATCTGCGTGGAAAATTGGCCAAACTTGACGCTCAAATGAAGGAAACACGCCAGCAAGGAGAGCAGGATCACGCGATGCGGGCCCTGGGTGCCGACCTATTATGGCAAGGGTGGCACAGCCGGACGCGCCGTCAGCTCAACATCGAGCTGGCTCAGGTTACGGCGCGCAAGCTTATGGCGATGGACAAGGTGCGCAAGGCCTTTGGACGCAAGCATGCTGTTGAGACTATGGCGGATCAAGAACGTAAGCGGAAAAAGCTGGACCGGGCTAAAAAGTTAGACGCGCAACTGCTGGGACATTCCTGACCAAGTCTTGCGATGTGGGTCGATGGATGGCCAACTGAACTGTAAGTTCAATTTCGCAAACAGCAAACTTTTCACTCAATCTAAAACATGAATAAAGGGCCAAACCAGCACGGTTTGGCCCTTTGTTAAATTTGACGCTTACTAAAGCTTATCAGACGTCTTGCCGGGAAATATCCATGATCAGCACGTCAACAATGTCAGAGCCTAGCTCTTTTTGTGCTGCCTCGCGCAGGGCTGTCCGCAAGGGCATCATGACGTCTGATCGGGTAAATGCTCCGCGAAACCCGCCCATATTGGCGTGGTCGAACAGGACTTGTAATAAGACATCCCGCAGTTTCGGCTCCAAAGCATAAATCCGGTCGCTCTTTCCTTCGACGGCCTCCAGGCTGAGTGACATAACTACCAGCGCAGACAGTTCTTCTCGTTCAACCACGGGCACGACAAACTGGTTGGCCAGTTTGACATAGATGTACTCCGGTTTTTCTTCTTCACTGTGTTCTTCCACAACTGGTGGGGGAGCAGCATGGGATTCCCCTGTGGCGGCGTCGATAACCTCAGGTGCTGGCGTTAGCATAATGCCAGCTCCGATGCCGCTGCCTGTGCCAATGATGAGCAGGATAATGGGTAGTAGTTTAGATAACATGGGAACCCTCAGAATGGCAGAATGACATCAAGCAACTGCTGACCATAGCGCGGTTGCTGCACATCGGAGATTTGCCCACGACCGCCATATGAAACACGGGCCGAAGCAATTTTGTCATAGGTGATTTCGTTCTGGCGGCTGATATCCTCAGGGCGAACATAACCCGACACCAGTAGCTCGCGCATTTCGTAGTTAACCCGCAGTTCTTGTGATCCATTGATCGACAGAACGCCGTTGGGCAGGATATCGACAATAGTTGCAGCCACCCGCAAAGTCAGCTTTTCGTTCCGTTTGACAGACCCTTGGCCGGTTGAGCTGCTGGTGCTTTCCAGGTCAACGGCTGCAGCCATAGTTGCGCCATCCGGCAAATGCTCGTCTATACGCTGAGGAACGCCAAACAGGTTAGATACGCCCATCGATTCATCACCCGAGCGGGAACGAGATGTCCCGTTGGAAATTTCGGCTTCTTCGTCAATTTCAATAACTACAGTGAGAATATCGCCCTTGCGAACGGCGCGCCGGTCGCCCAATAGGGACTGTCGTTCGCCGCTCCATAGCGAAGAACCGTCAACCGTCCGTTGGGATTGTCCGGTTGCTGGTAACCCTTGCCACAACATTGCTACATGTTCTGGGCTTTCAGCAGCTGGAGTAAAGCTCGGGGCTTTACCCACATGGTCCAAACGGGCGCAGCCGCTTAGCAAAGCCAAACCCAAAACCGCTATTTTGACCAGTTTCAGTTTTTTATGCATTATCTTACCTCAATGGAGCCGTCAGCGCTGATGCGCCCGGATATTGTAGTGCGTGACGCCAAGTTCATTGCCCGGATGATTTCACCTTCTGAACCTCGTCCCAGGGACCGGCCTTCGGTTGAGATCACTAATCCGCCACGGCTAAATTTGAGCGTGATTAAATCGTTGCGTTCAATTATTGCGGGCGGGCCAATGTCGCCGGGTCGGATGGGGCGTCCAGCATACAGTGATACCCGGGCCTCTTGGCCTATCACTTCGGCCGGATCTGAAAACGTACCGGCGATGTCTACCGATTTGTAGGCCAGATCTTCGGCGGTTATGACTTGCTTGGCCCTGATCGTGCGCACCGGCACCAGAGTGTCTGCCCAGCTGGACTGAGCCATCAGAACCATCAAAAATGTCAGGACCAGTTTCATCATCGCACCTGCGTGGTGGCGCCCATCATCTGGTCGACAGCCGAGATGACTTTGGCATTCATTTCATAGCCGCGCTGGGCTTCGATCAGTTCGGTAACTTCGCGTACGGCATCTACCGAGCTGGCTTCGATGTAGCCTTGACGCAAAGATCCCAATCCATCTTCACCAGGAGTCGATACCACGGGCGCACCCGATGCCTCGGTTTCGGTAAACAGGTTGCTGCCACGGGCCTCTAGGCCCTTTGGGTTGGCAAATCCTGACAGGGTCAGTTGCCCAAGAAGCTGACCTTCGGCTGCGTCATCAAAATAGGCATATATTTCGCCTTCACCGTTGATCGAAATGCTGTTGGCATCTTCGGGAATGGTAATATCCGGAGAAACAGCCAGCCCGTCCGAAGTGACGATTAAACCTTCAGCAGACCGTTTTAACGAACCGTCGCGGGTATAGGCTGCGTCACCCGATGCCAGAGTTACTTCCAAATAGCCTTTGCCATCAATCGCCACATCCAGGTCGTTGCCGGTTTGTGTCAACGCACCTTGAGAAAGGTAGACAGAGATTGCGGCAGGGCGGACACCCAGACCAACCTGAACACCAGTTGGCAGAACCGTGCCGTCCGACGCATTGACGGTGCCCGCCCGGGAGATCTGCTGGTAGTGCAGATCGGCAAATTCAGCACGCCGCGGATTATAGGCGGTGGTGTTCATATTGGCGAGGTTGTTCGAAATGGTTTCGACGCGCATTTGTTGTGCGCTCATTCCGGTGGCTGCAATTTTTAGGGCACGCATCGGGATTCTCCTACGACATGTATTATTTAATTAGGTTCTTGATGGCATTTCGGATGCGCTGGTCTTCGGTCTCCAGGAAACTTTGGCCCATTTCATAAGCGCGCTGAATTTCGATCATCCGCGCCATTTGTGAAATTGGATTGACGTTAGAACCTTCGACAAACCCTTGCAGGATTTTGGCCTGCTCGGTCTCTTCGATGTCACCATCAACCCGGAACATCACCCCATCTTCACGCACCATTGTGTGTGCTTCCGCTGGCATGAATAAACCGATCTGGCCCAATGGGTTGCCATCTGCGCTGACTGTCCCGTCAGGAGCGATATTGATGGTCTCGACGTCACCTGGGACAAATACCGGCGAGCCACCTGCATCGAGCACCCGATGGCCATCAGCCGTCACCAAATCACCATCTGCATTGGGTGAAAAGGCGCCAGCCCGTGTCAGGCGTTCGCCCATCGGGGTCTCGACTTTGAAATACCCATCACCCTCGATGGCCAGGTCAAAAGTACCACCTGTCTGGGTCAATGCGCCTTGTTCTGTCGATGTGTTGCGAATGTTTGCACGCGACATCGAAATCGACGTTTGTCCAGGGGCGGACTGAATGAATTCCGAAAAAATCAACCCCTCCTGGCGGTAACCAGTGGTGGCAGAGTTAGCGATATTGTTCGCCACGACCTGCATTTCACGCATCAGTCCTGACTGACGGGAGAGTGTAGCATAACCAGACGTTTCCATTACGAACCTCCAATAATCAGGGGGATGATGTGGCCATGAAAAAAGGCCAGCATCGTTTGTGTCATGAAACCCATGGTCATCCAGAAAACGACCATGATTGCAGCCAGTTTAGGCACAAAAGTTAGGGTCATTTCCTGAACCGAGGTGAGGGCCTGAAACAGGCCAATGCTCAACCCGACAACCAACGCCACAGTCAGGATAGGCGTCGATGATATGACGGCGGTCCACATTGCCTGACGCAGAGTGTCATAGAATTGCCCTTCGCTCATCATGGCTTAGACCGGCATCCGTAGAATTTCTTGATAGGCTTCGACCACTTTGTTCCGAACGGTCACGGCTGTTTCAACGGCCAATTCGGTTTGGGCCAGTGCCTGCACCAGTGCATGCGGATCGGCATCACCGGTCATAGATGCAATCGATGTTTGCTCGCTTTGCTGTAATGTAGCGGCAAAATTCTGAAAACTATTCTTCAGAAGCGCGCCGGCTTCACTGCCTGCATGCTCGGGGTCAATTTGGGTCGCTGGGCGTGCTGCTGCATAGCCACTGGCGGCGGAAAGACTGCGAATATCCATTCTGGATCTCCTCTGGTTTTAGTTATCGGCGAAGTAATTCCATCAAAGAGGCGGACATCTGCCGCGTTTGATCGAACATTTTGATGTTGGCTTCATAACTGCGCTGGGCCTCACGGGCGTCAGCAATTTCAATCATCAAGTCGACGTTTGATCCTTCGTAGTGGCCACTGCCATCGGCCAGTGGGTGAGAAGGATCATAGATCTGTGCCAAATCAGTGCGGTCCAGATGGACCCGTCCCGTTTTGACGTTTTCAATATCGCTATTCATGTCGCGCACAGTTTCAAACGGGACAGTCTTACGACGGTATCCGGGTGTATCTGCGTTCGAGATGTTCTCGGACACGTGGCGCAACCGGGTGGCTTGTGCCTTCAGCGCGCTTGACGAAGCGGACAGTGCATTGGAAAATTCACTCATTATTTGAAGCCTCCTTAGCTACGACCCAGGCTGGTACGCAGGATATTCATGGAAGATTTATAGATCGCGAGAGCCTTGTCATGCTGACGCTTTACCTCGACCCCTTTTAGGATTTCGGATTCGATCGAAACTGAGTTATTGTTCGGGTCACTGCCGTCCTCAGACGTGCTGACAGCCCAGTCCAACCCCTGACCGGAAGATCCGTTCAAATGCTTGCTGCGGCTGGAGCGCATGTCTCCAGGTCGGGTATTATCGTCAAAAACTTCGGAAAATGGTTTGATGTCTTTGGCATGGTAACCGGGTGTATCGGCATTTGCGATATTCTGCGACACCAGCGCCTGGCGAGTCCCGGCATGGGTCGCCATAGCATTTGCTAGTTTAAAGACATTCAGCTCTGTGAACATCGGGGCTTCTCCCTCGATTGATTTCAACCAAGGCTTAACCCTGATTCCTTTAGAAATTGTTTTCAGAAACATGTTGGAGAACCCACAATGACCGCTGACCTGAATGCACTGACCCAGGAAATAGCCAGCAAACGGCTAAGCACACCGGTAGGTAGGGTGACCGGAATCTCTGGAGGCGTGGTCGAGATATCGGGTCTCGGCAACGCCGCTCGAATAGGTGATCGACTGGTTTTGAAGCGTCAGGATGGCGATCAGTTGCCTGGTGAAGTGATGATGATAAATAATAGATATATCAGCATGTTACCAGATTTTGCTCCAAATAAAGTGGCCATAAATGACCCCGTTCTTTTGTATCCAACGCCAGATTTTGCGCCGGATGACAGGTGGGTCGGCAGGGTGATCGATCCCTTTGGTGTACCGCTGGATGGGAAGCCGATGTTGCGTGGTGGATCGCCTCGGGATTTGATGGCGCCGCCGCCGCGGGCGGCGGAACGGAAACATTTGGGGGCCCGCCTTCAGACCGGAATGTCGGTGCTAAATACGATTCTCCCAATTGTTTGTGGTCAGCGAGTCGGTCTTTTTGCCGGGTCGGGGGTTGGTAAATCGACCTTGTTGGCGAAATTGGCCCAAAATATGGATGCCGATGTGGTGGTTATGGCGCTGATTGGCGAGCGTGGGCGTGAAGTTAACCACTTTGTTGACGACGTTCTTGGCCCGGAAGGCATGAAACGCGCTGTTGTGGTCGCCGCAACCTCGGACCAATCTGCATTGGTGCGGCGGCGTTGCGCCTGGTCGGCAATGGCTGTGGCTGAACATTTCAGAGACCAAGGCCAGAACGTGCTTTTCCTGGCCGATTCGGTTACGCGATTTGCCGAAGCACATCGTGAGATCTCAGTTGCCTCAGGAGAGGCACCAGCCTTGCGCGGCTACCCTCCGTCGGTAACCCCCCTCATTACCGGTCTGTGCGAGCGTGCTGGCCCCGGATCCGAAGGACAAGGTGATATCACGGCGGTGTTCAGTGTGTTGGTCGCGGGTTCGGACATGGATGAGCCGATTGCCGACATTCTGCGTGGTGTTCTTGACGGGCATATTGTGCTGAATCGAGAAATTGCCGAGCGTGGGCGTTTTCCAGCCATCGATGTCTCCCGGTCAGTTTCGCGTAGTTTGCCAGCCGCGGCAACGGCTGAAGAAAATGAGATCATCTCAAATGTCCGTAAGTACCTTGGTACATACGAGCAGTCCGAAGTGATGATCCGGGCAGGTCTATATTCCGAAGGCAGCGATTTGATATTGGATCAGGCAGTTAAAATTTGGCCGGAACTAGACAGCTTTTTTGGCAAGGATGACCCAGAAGGCATAAAGAATAGCTTCAATCGCCTGAACTTAATGTTGCGTCGAGCGGGTAATTCTCGCTGACTTTGGATATACGTAACTTTTGCTGGTTGAAGTAGAAATAGCGCGGTTCGGGACATACCTGCCGCGCCATTTTTCATTGAGAATCAGAGTTAGGACTGCAGCAACATAAGGGCAGTTGCACCAGCGGATTGCGACGCGTCAAAACTAGAGAGTTGTTCGCGGGCCAAGTAGGTGTTGACGAGTTTATCCATCAAATCTTCATCAGTGAAATCGGCAATATTGTCGGTGCCAAAAATCGATTCAGAACGGGATTTGAATGCCTCCAGCTGTTGGTCCAGGTCGATATTCCCCAAACTTTCCGGCAGTCCCAAGGCCACTTCGAACATTTCCCGCAGGGCAGTTTGGCCCATGACGTTGAACCATTGGGTATCAATACTGGTGCCATCTGTTGCCAGGTTGGCAATTTCGCGCTGGCCGTACAAAGCCACCCGCATGGATTCCTCTTGTTCGCCAACGGCCTCCTCAAAGGCTTGTACCTTATTGGTAAAGACCAAGTCTTCCATGTCCTCTGCAGACCCGGTTTTTACGGTGTCGCCGGGGCCAAATCCAAAGGCGTCACTCAATTGCACATAGCGGTCGTCACCCAGAACATTGGCCAAAGCGTCATCAGCTGCGGTACCATCCGTCAGGATTTTTTCTATATAGGCCTTCTTGTAGATATCTTCTCCAAGTCCGAATGCATCCAAAGCAACTGACAATAAGCGTCGGTCAGCCATGAGATCTTCGGCCGATGACACATTGCTGATATTCTCCAAGAAGTAGTCTGTTTCACGTTGTAAAACAGCATCTTGTGTGAATGTTTCAAACTGTTTGTCATAGGTTGCCTGCAAAAAGTTCCAGCCAACGATGCCATTTGATGGAATGATCGGTTGATAGCTCATTTTGAAATTACCGCCATCAGGCGATCCTCACGGGGTATCAGGGTTCGTATCGCTTTGAGGCAGCGGTAGTGGTTGTTTTGAATAACCGCCTC
>Ga0105350_10002077_pt1 | contig 12186 bp, 10 predicted proteins | sample EN1Hudsemesocosm_FD_83506 | JGI IMG/M metagenome (GOLD analysis project Ga0105350, IMG submission 83506) | Methane-oxidizing microbial communities from mesocosms in the Hudson Canyon - EN1E Hudson Canyon | ecosystem: Environmental > Aquatic > Marine > Cold seeps | place: Hudson Canyon... | reverse complement strand
TGAAAGAATAAAGCGTTACTTTACTCTCAATTTCGAGCTCATTTCTAAGTTGCTGATAATACGGGGTAATATTATTAGAAGAATACTCGCGGTGCAGATTTGTTTAGTTTAATGTCTTCAATAAAAAGAGAAGTTGGGTTAACTGCCTTGTTTGGCGTGGGTGTCTACATCAAATTAACCACTAATATTAACGGAAAATCTCGTCGACATATTAATGAGTAGGGTGTGCTCGAAGTACCAAAATTAGGTATTAGTTTGAAGGAATATTGCGCTGTTTTAGTAGGATCGGATAGACTCTTAAAACATAAAAAATTCAAAATAAGAATAAATTAAATGGAATTATTGAGAAATGCCATACAGACCGACAGAAAAAACAGAAGCTCGAAAAAAAGCACAGCATGCGCTTTTACTTAGCTCCGCACTGAAACTCGTTGCCGAACACGGATTTCAGAAATTAACCATGTTATGTGTGTCGCAAAAGGCTGACGTCGCAATTGGTACAGTTTATAAGTACTTTGACTCTAAAGCTGAGCTATGTGCTGACGTGTTCAGAATGGGGGGGGAAGTTGAGCTCAAGTACGTACAAGATACTGCTTTTCCAGAAGGGGTTATGCCAGGAGACATATCGTGCAAACAGCGATTGTTGTCTGTTGTTACTGCTGTCGCAGAGCGGGCATTAGCTAATTACCAGTTTGCTTATGCAATGATGGCGGAGCCTATTGACCCAGAGGTAGAAGCTGAGCGTTTGAATTATCGTCGAGAGTTTGCAAATATTCTAAAAGAGTTGATCGACGAAGGGATTGAGCAGGGGGAATTCTGTGTACAAAACTCTAAGGTGACTTCCACCGCCTTAGTGGGACTGCTTGCAGAAACATTGCTAGGCCCGATTGGAGTCAACAAGACAGAACCGTTGCCTTGTGACCAGCAGACACTGGTTCACAATATTCAGTCGTTCTGTCTTCGAGCGGTATCGGTTTAAGTGTAAAAGTGTGATTACTAAGGGAAACTGTCGGTCTAATTACCGAGCGACTTTGTCGAAGTAGATTATCAGCTGCTCATCAGTCAAGCAACCTCAGGGTTATTAAGAGAGAATTCGATAACGATTTTCTCAACGCCCTTAGTTGTCCTATTTTTGTGGTGTATATCAGGGCTAATAGTCCGCTTCAGTGCCTGGAGTCCCTTTTCTTGAAGGAGTCGTCGGTTCTTGTATATAGTTTGCCTAGAACAACCAGATATTACTGCTGCCTTGGCGACACTTCCCAGTGTTTCAGCTAACTCAATAGCATCAATTTTCCCCTGTATTTCTAAGTCATACATAGAGGGTTTAGCGGGACACTTACGAAATACGCGACAGTTGCCCTAATTTATCTAGCCTTGTTAATGATGCCTTTTGCTTCGAATGCAGCGCCGGAGAAGATCGTGAGTGGGCTTAATGAATATAAAGCTCTTGGGAGAAGTCTTTGTAATAAATACAATACTGAAAATGGCATTATCGTCCAAATGAAAGAAACTATAAAGACAACAATCGAAAGAGTCGAAGGCAATACCAACCCCAACCCCACAGACAAAGAGATCATTACCTTCTTAAATGCGCATAAAAATAAGCTCACTTGTTGGGGAAAGCACTACTTAGCGAAAGCCTTCGATGAAGGCGTCTATATGACCGTCTACAAGAAACTTTTCAAGAAAGAGCTGTACAAAAAGGGCGAATACCAGATCGACTACAACTCAATTACCCTGACCTACAACCCTGAAACCGGCCAAGAAGAGTTCATGACCATTCTCGACTATATCGAGAAGGTGGCTTTAAAAAGCTTCACAATCAAGATAGCCCAGACTCCGTGAGAAATGTTCTCTATATCAGAAGTATGATTCGAAAAAGATTTGGCGCACTAAATTATGTGGATTTACCGCAAGCCGAGAAGCAGGCATTTCATACCTGGTACGCCACACAGAAAAAGTAGCGCTTTTGCTCTTAGGCCAGTGAAAATCAGGCCTTTGAATTGGTATCGCTAATGGCGCTAAGCCTTATTTTTTATCTATCAGATGACTCAAAACGAAGCTTTTGAAGTAAGTTTTTCCTCGACGCAATAAAAAATCAAAATTAGCAAGCAAAATTGATAAAACTACTAATATTTGGTACTTTTATCTAAAGGCGAAATTAAAGGTGAATACGATGGCAACAACAAGCATTGATCTAGGTGAACATTTCACAGGATTTTTAAGCCAGCTAAAAGAAAGCGGGCGTTATCGTAATGCTAGCGAAGCTGTTAGAGCTGGCTTGCGTCTGCTCGAACAAGAAGAAGCCGAAAATCGCACTAAAATTGAATGGCTGAGGACGGAGCTAATTGCCGGTGAAGAAAGCGGCGAGACCGAGAGTACACTGGATCAAATTTTTGATGAAGTAAAAGCTGAATTTGATGGGAAATAAATTTAAGTTATCTGTAAAAGCACACGCAGATATTAAAAAGATACTTCGATATAGCTTTCAACAATTTGGCGAAAGCCAAGCGGTAAAATATAAGTCAGGCCTTGAAGCGTGTTTTCAATTGTTAGCTGACAACCCTAATATGGGGCGTGAATGCAATGAGATTCGAGATGGGTATTTTCGACATGAGCATGAAAAACATATTATTTTTTATCGTCAGAGATTAAATGATATTTTAATTGTAACGATCATTCACGACCGCATGAATTTAAAAAATATATTCTAACCCGCAGCGTTGCGATTGGGAACGAGGTAGCTTTCTAAGAGCGCGAAGCACTACCTTTTTGATTATAAAGTTAGCTTCGCCATCATCCCTCATATCAAGTCTTTACCTTCTCTAAATTCATCAGCTTTCGATAACTCCAGCTAACAAACATTCTAATTCGAAAACATTTAATCCACCTATTAAAAGCAAATTACTTTTCTCTTGAAATCAAATGTTAAGTTTTGTAATATAATTGTGCATCATATGATGCATTGATGATTGCGATCTAAAATAACAAATAATTTTCAAGCTGAGGTTGGCCAAATTAAATTTTCTTTCTCAATGCAATTGTTCTTGAGGCTTTTCAGGCCGCTTGCTCGGATGATGTTGCGCCAAAATATTGCGGCGGGTGAGGCTGTCCAGGGCCTTAAAGAAGCATACATCGCAGCCGCTGAAAATCAGTTAGAAAGTGATGGCGAAAAACCGACCAATGCCAAAATTTCGGTATTAACAGGTTTGGATCGGAATGAAGTATCTAGAATTCGTCGTGGTGTAGACCGCAGTGGTAAGCCTGTTGGTGATGAAACACCTGTATTGCACTTGAATCGTGCAGCTCGGGTAGTGACCAATTGGCCAAAAGAAAATGGTGAAGCAATGGTCCTACCCTATACGGGTGACAATAGTTTTTCGGAATTAGTAAAACATCACAGCGGCGGCATTCCTGCGCATTCTTTATTAGAAGAATTAGAACGAAATGGAACAGCATCACTGGAAGACAATAAGAGTGTACGTTTATTGAACGACATATTTATTCCCGAAAATCTTTCTAAGAAGATTGAAATATTCAGTGAACAACTTTCTAGATTGCTGATGACGGTCGACCACAACACAACTCAACAAAACGAAGATAAACCTTTCTTACAGCTTGAGCTGGTTTTCGAGAATTTATCAGATGAAATTAGTGAGTCTTTCAGAACCTTAAGTAAGGACGAAATGGCGAACTTGCTACAACAGCTTGCAGACACAGTTCAAAAAAAGCATGAGCAATCTAAAGCATCCCAAATTAAAAGTGCTGACCCTACTACACGTAAAAGTGGTTTGGGCGTCTACTTTTTTGATATTCACGAATAAATAACCTTATCACTTTATGGACAATTACTGATGAAAACAATAACAACGCAAGCCTTACAGGTTACCTTTTTGATGTTCTTTACCTTATTGGTTGCAGGGTGCAGTAGCGGTGGCAATGATGGCGGTGGCGGTGGCGGTGGCGGTGGCGGTGGCGGTGGTCCAACAATTACTGGTACAGGTGATGTAATAGGGCATTTTATCGACGGGCCCGTCTCAGGGCTTGTATATATTAACTCGCTTACAATCGCAGCTAATAAAGAACATAAGACCGGTGATAACGGCGAATTTAAGTATACCCCTGGTGAAGTAACGACTTTTAGTTATGGTGGAGTAGAAATTGGTGAAGCAAAAGTAGGTTTTGTGAATGGTAAAGCATATATTACCCCTCAGAGCTTTTTAATAGGCAATGAAAATAGCGCGACCTTAGCCAATATTCTTCGCTTTTTGCAAACATTGGATTCTAACAATAATCATGATGACGGTATCTCACTCCCTAATATCGAAGGCTCCATCACTAACCCTAATATAAACTTTGATCAATCGGGTAAGGATTTCGAATCTGATTTAAATCTACAAGCATTCCTAGCGGAAACCAATACTACGACGACATTAATTGGTATTGATGAGGCGCTTCAAAACTTTGAAGAAGCTTCCGAAGTTGAAGGTATAGACACAGATTCAGATGAAGATGGCGTGGCAGATCTTTATGACGACTTACCAGAAAACTCTTCAGGAGATAAAGATGGCGATGGCGAGCTGAATCCTGATGATAACTGTCCATTAATAGAAAATGCAGATCAATTGGATACAGATGATGATGGTATTGGCGATGTTTGTGATCCCGACAGGGATGGTGATGGCGACCTAAATGGTGCAGATAACTGCCCATTATTAGTAAACGCAGATCAGTTAGATACAGATGGCGACTTAATAGGCAATGCCTGTGATACTGATGATGATAATGATGAATTGTCAGATGCAGAAGAAGCGACATTGGGTACTAACCCTCTACTAGAGGATACAGATAGTGATGGCGATAGAGATGATGCTGATAATTGCCCTTTAACTGCTAATGCAAATCAAACGAATACCGATGGTGATTCAGAGGGCAATGCCTGTGATACGGATGATGATAATGATGGATTGTCAGATGCAGAAGAAGGGACATTGGGTACTAACCCTCTACTAAAGGATACAGATAGTGATGGCGATAGAGATGATGCTGATAATTGCCCTTTAACTGCTAATGCAAATCAAACGAATACCGATGGTGATTCAGAGGGCAATGCCTGTGATGCTGATGATGACAACGATGGTCTCTCAGATACTGAAGAAGGTGTTTTAGGAACCGACCCTCTATTAGTTGATACCGATAGTGATGGAGCAGATGATTTTGATGATAATTGTCCCATTGTTTCAAATACATTGCAGACAGATACGGACGGCGATGACCTTGGTGACCTTTGTGACGATGATGCAGATGTACCACATCCAGTAGATGATCTTGCTTCAGTATTTGGAAACAGTAGTAATAACAATATTACCGTTATTGATAATGATAGCTTTGGGGTCGATGGTGCAGGTAGTGCAGCAATTCAAATAACAACAGCTCCTGAAAATGGCTCTGCATCAGTGAATGAAAATGGCACAGCCAATGATCCTACCGATGATACTATTGTATATTCACCTAATAATGACTTTATTGGATCTGACTCACTTGCATATCAACTTACCGATAACAGCGGATCAACCACAACAGCCAGTGTGTCGATTACGGTTGAGCTTCAATTCACCTCTTTTAGTGCAAATAGTACTTCTAACCCCAAGGAAGTTACCTTTAGTTGGACTGGGAATGGCTTGACCGCTGCTGACCATTTCACCTTACTTGTGAATCCTGATGGATCATCTGGGTTTACTGAGGTCGCTGGCTCTAACGCGATTATAGACTCTGTAACAAATCATGAGATAGAAATCGCAGTGCATCTAACAGATTGGGTGAACGCCCAATATCGGTTAGAAGCGCAAGCAAGTGATGGCAGTGTTTTATCGAGCACTGAGTTATCTATCGTAAATGAGCTTAGCTCGGTTGATCATATAGGCTTTGTTAAAGCAAGTAATACTGATGCAGGTGACTTATTTGGCTATAAGACCGCTCTGTCAAGTGATGGGTTAACACTTGCTGTATCTGCACCTAGAGAAGACAGCGCTTCGCTAGGAGTAAATGGGTCTGAGTTTGATGCTACGTTTATCAGAGATTCAGGTGCTATTTATGTGTTTGTAAAGCAAGGTCAACAATGGGTTAAAGAGGCTTATCTAAAATCACCTGCATCAGATATTGAAGATTGGTTTGGTAGAAGTGTGGCGCTTTCGGGCGATGGAAATACTTTAGTAGTAGGAGCTGACGAAGAGGGTAGCAATGCAACAGGTATTAATGGTGACTCTGGCAATAATAGCTACCTAAATTCAGGTGCTGTTTATGTGTTTACCCGAGAAAATGAAACATGGACACAACCTTTTTACTTGAAAGCAGGTAATACTGGTTCGGGTGATTTGTTTGGGTTTGATGTTGATATATCAAGTGACGGTAATACCATAGTTGTCGGAGCAAAGGCAGAAGACGGTGCCTCTACTGGAGTAAATGGTGTTGACCAAGTGAGTAACACAGTCATCAACTCTGGCGCAGGGTATGTGTTTGCTAAAGAAGCTGGTTCTTGGGTACAAAAAGCCTATATAAAAGCCAGTAATACTGGTGTGAATGATTTTTTTGGAAATACTGTTTCGACGTGTTCAGATGGGTCAGTTATTGCTATAGCTGGAGTTTCTGATGATAGCAATGCTGTTGGTATTGGTGGTGACCAGGCTAATGATGATCTATCTAATTCTGGAGCAGTTTATATCTTTGAAAAAAACGTTGGGGTTTGGTCTCAAAAATCATATGTTAAAGCTAGTAATAGCATGGAAGATGCAGTGTTTGGTACGTCGCTAGACCTATCTGATGATTGTGCGACCTTAGTTGTCGGCGCTTATGGTGAGAAAAGTGCAAGTACTGGGGTTAATGGGAGTCAGTTGGACGATGGTCTCAACTTTGCCGGCTCAGCATATATATTTACACGGGGTAGCTCAGACTGGGAGCAGCAAGCTTATATAAAAGCGAGTAATACTGCGCAAGCAGACTTGTTTGGATCGGGTGTTGTTTTATCGGGAGAAGGTAATCTTTTGGCTGTTTCAGCTCTACAGGAGTCAAGTAGTGCTACAGGAGTGAATGGCGACCAAACTGATAATTCTAAGTCAAAATCTGGCGCAGTTTATGTTTTCAGTCGCGATCAAGAAAACTGGAATCAGGTTTCTTATGTTAAGGCTGCTAATACGGGTACAACTATTAATTTTGGAGGTAATACGCTTAGCTCGATAGGAGGCTATCCCGTGCTATCAAATATTTCTATGGATTCAGGTGGCACTACTTTTGCGGTTGGCGCATCGAATGAAGACTCAAGTGGGGTTGGTGTTAACGGTGGTTTAACTGTTAATGGCGCCATTAACTCGGGAGCTGTCTATTTATATTAATTGAAATGGCGTGTGACTTTGCGCTGGTTAATTCCTGCGCATAGCTGTTTGAGAATCAAAGCCTGAACTTAGTGGCAGAGCATCTGGCGTGAGTGTTAACGCTACTAGCGCGGCATCTACTTTGAGTCGCAGCGGTGCTGTTTTCTTGTATCGCTTTCGGGGTCTTGCTCTGGTTATCTGGAGATCAAATAAGTAGCGCTGTCACCTCTTTTCGTTAGTTCGCCACACAAAAAGTTAGGCTGAATAATCCTCATAAGAGAGGAGTGCTCGAACGACCGACTTTGCGGACTCATAAGCCCTAATAAGTTTGTCAGCTTAAGTCGTGACTCATATTCAAAATCGTAAGATCGGGTGTCGAGCCGATACAGTTTAAGCGCCCATTACCTGTTCTGTTATCGAGTGAGATTACCGGCGTCTTTTGAGCTTGTTTGTTTCTTGTGTTTTTTGATCGAGTCTTGCTAATAATGCTGCCATCTCATCAGCTTCGGCGGCGACACGTGCTGATTTCTCGGTCAGTCTTTGCTCTCTTTCAAACGCGATGGCTTCTTTGATTTTTTTCTCTTTTGCTTGTGAACTTACACGTCCGTCTGGCAGCTTTAGTTTCAGGGTTTTGCTATCAACCAATGTGCTGCTTCGAGACTTGGTTGCGGTAGATTTTTTTGCAGCTTTTTTGGGTGGCACATAGCTTTTCATGTTCTTTTTTCGCTGCATCTCAATTCGAATCATGACTGACTTCATGTCTTCGGCGATTTGAGTTGATTCTGTCTTTCTCAGAGATACCGATTCGTTCGTCTTTGTATCGGCTTCTTTATCGCTGATATTCGCTTGGTATTCACTAATATTGATACTTTTGACAGGCCCATGCTCGGAACTAGCAGATCGTTTAGGAGCACTGTTGATTTTGCTAATTGGCGACGACTCAACAGATTTTTTCTTTCTAACCAGAGGGACGGACTTTTTTGCCTCTGGCGCACGACCAGTTTTGATCGGTTTTGCTTTAAGTTCTTCGCAAGCATCTCTAATTAATTCTCGTGATTCCGCTGCAGAGTCAGCAAAACCCCATGTCTCAACGTTAAATTGATCTGCTCCTTTTGCGCGAATGATCTCAAGAAGATTTCCTGTACCGCCTTCTTCAGCTTGTACGATTAAGTGAGCCCAGTGTTCTTCTACACAGTGGCGTGCGCTGCCTACATAAACTTCATTTGTTACATTGTTCTTGGCAGTAAACACGATCATCAACTTTACCTCTAATATTGAAACGACTTGAGGCGCAGAATTATAAAGGAGAATTATTTTTTAGGTAGAATTGACAAATACCGAAAGGCACTTTTTTTACAATTTTTTCCGATTGATCAGATTGCTTAGTTAGTGAATTGGCAATATTTGCGTGTAAAGTGAATTAATTCTACATTTTCGGTCTCTAGAATCAAATCACCTTCGGTAATGGACGCCAATGGTTCACCTGATAATCCCGAAGCGGATTGGGACTTTTCGAGGTAGCAATATTGGTCGTCAGGGTATTTAAGGTTATCGGGTTGGTAGGTCTTTCCTGTGACGACATATTCTCCGGTTGGAATCAGGGTTCTGTGAAAAACGGTAAAAGAGGTGTTGATAAACGTTTGTTCTTCGCCGCCGGGTTTCTCAAGCTCAGAAATGACACCCAGTGCATCAGAAGTACTGCGGTCAAATACTGTTGTATAAGATTGCGCTTCTATATTTTTCAAACTGCCTGGTGTGCTGAATAACCACCAAATAACAGCTGAAGCGACAGCAATGACAGCAAGTCCTGTTGTGATATGCATGAACATTAAGGATTGACGAGAGCTGCCTTCGTAACGATAGAGTTCAGATATTTCAAAGCGCCGGTCGACTTCGGTATCAATGGCGCGATTCATCGCTTCGAAATTGTGCGTTGTGTACTTGTGAGGTTCGCCTTTAGTCTTATCGACGTCTTGTTCTTTCTGACTCATTAGCTAGCTGCCTTTTTCCTGTTTATCATCGGTTTCGACATCTTTAGCGTCAAAAGAGTGATTGCTGGCTAGTTTGATAAGTGACTTATCATCAGTATAAAGTGGGATGTGGACAATCTCTTTCTTAATGACTTCAATTGGAATTTCAACTCTGACCACTTTCTCGACAGGGATTTCTTTAATAACCTCTTTTTCGATTTCTTTAATAATGGGCTTTCTCTGTACTCGCCGCCAATAAATAATCAACCTTCGTAGGCTGTTAATTGTCTTCTTGCTGAGCGATACAACGTTATCGTGTGGGCCGACATAATCGTCGATATATGGGTCGCGGATGACATAGGATGCAAAGGCCAAGAGAATACCTGTAACGGCGATTAGCATTGCTAAACTGCCAAACCACAGTGACGCGATCGTCATAACGTCCTTTCTCGCGAGGTCAGCTGCTGATTCCTTATTGAACCACCACTGAGCCATTCTGTAGACTTGGTTGTCGCCAACCTTAACATTGACTAGGTTTCTGAGTTCTACACGTACACTCTTCTTTTCAAATATGGTTTGATCCAGTTCTGATATTAACTCGTCATTTCGAGCTAGTTTTGAGAACTCCTCTTCTCTGATGCGTTCGTTGTCAGACTGTTGATCAGAAAACTTATTCTCAATTCTCGTGAGTTCCGCCATGTGATTCTTTATGACCTGTTCGACGTCTTTTTCGCGTGCGCCTAGGCTCTTGCTCATGGTAAGAGACAGTGACTGAATTTCTTTGTTGAGCTTTTTGATTCGTGCTTGATAACGATCTTTTACTGCTTCGATGTCATTGTTATAGCTAGAACGTAGGTTAGATTGTCGGTCAGAATCACTTAGGGTATTCAGTTTTACTCGGATAGCTTCAACTTTTTCTTCCTGCTTTTTAACAATTTTGTCCTGACGTTTCTTTACGTTTGATTCTGAGAAAAAACTGGCATCTTTAATATTCTTTTCACGTTTTTTACGCAGCTCTCCTAAGTAGTCCTGTTCATTCAGTAATTGTTGTTGAAGGCTTCTTCGTTGGGTATTGATTTCTGATACGGAGTTTTTGCTCATCTCACTGGAGGCGTTAATTAAGGCGTCTAGTTCTCTTTGTCGGTCGCTTCTAAGTCCTTTTACCTGACTTCTTCTGTCTTCGATTTGATCGGATAAACCTCTAATATACTCAGTTTGCGTTGCCGCTCTCAGTCCTTGAATCCTGTCTTGAATCGTTCCTGCCTGTCGAGAGCGCTCTTCAGATATTATGCTGTGACGATTGCTGTAATCAGCTTCAATTTTTGGCGCGGTAAGGCCTGCTAGTTTTTGTCGTTTTTCTTCTAGTGGTAAGACTTCTTCTTCTACTGCTACAAGTTCTTTCTTATGTTTGTCTATTGAGAAAATCAGCGAGTGAAAATTTCTCTCAAAACCATTCAATGCTGATTCAAACGTTATGAAGGCTAAGAAAACCAACGACGTTGCAAATATGAACTTCCACTTTAGGTTGCTGGTTTTATAAGTCGCGCCAACAAAAGGAATTTTGGTGATTTCGACAATGGCTACCATGAAAAAAGGCATCATGGCGATGAATACATTGGTGTAATCGCCAAACCCTAAACCTCCTGTTCTATTGGCTTGAATCTCAGAGAAAGAGGTGATGCCCTGCATGATCGAAATAGCAAAGCCGATAATAACGGCGCAAATTTCTACTGCCCAGGCAAAAAATATCAGTTTTTTACCTATGCTCTCGCGCTCAGCACTTACCTTAGGTAGTGCTGGCGTAGATTTTTTTTGGCGTAAGGGAGGGCTTGTCGGTGCAATTGCAGACTCGATCGTCATGACACGTTTCCATCATTCTTGTTATGCTAGTTAATCTATTGATTATCACAGCGAGCTTAACAACTGTAAACACAGACTACCTTGTGATTTGTGTAAGTTACTCAATTATGAAAAAAATATCTCAACTTCTAATAGTCTTCGTGTTGGTTTTCTTGTTCGGTTGTACACACGTCGACATTGAACCGCCTCCACCACACCCTGTCGACAAAGCTGAGCTAAAAGCCGAATTGGCAAAGAAAGAAAAGAAGAATTCTAAACAGGCTTTGCCTGAAAAGCTATCAAGCGAGCCAAAGGCAGAAACGGATGAGTCGAAGTCGACAAAAGAAATGAATAGAAAGACTTCGGAAAGCGAACTTAAAGCGAGTGCCGCGAGTGAACCGCCGGATACGCATATGAGCGATAAGGCGCTTGAAGAGGAAAAATTTACTACAGATACGCCGGAGCTTGACCCTAGTCGTGGCCAGGGTAGTGCAAGTAAGGCGGTGAAAACTAAAACCAAGGTGAAGAAAACGGCGAGTCAAAGCAAGAAAAGTGTATCGGAGCCTTCTGATGAATCGGCGAAGTCTTCGGCGCAAACATCAGATACAAAACAAGAAAATAGAACTCGTGAGCTGGCGGGAAAGCTATCGCAGAACAAAAGTCAGGAGCGTCATGCTGAAAAAAATCGATTGTCCAAGAGCCGAGATAAAAAAAAGAAGAAAGAACTAGGGAAATCTGAGGTAAATATTAAGAGTCGTAGTGCTGATGCTGACGATGAGGTAAAGCCTGGGAGCGTTGGGGAAAAATCGGCAGACGAAGGTGTTGTCGATCATATTCAAAAGATCGAGTCCAATGAGGGGGGGCAGTCTGAGATAGACAGTGATGTGTTGGGAAGCAAGGTTGGCGGTGATATAAGACATTCAGGCCATCAACACAAAGGAGGTCTAGTGGATGAAACTATTCATGTTGATATTGACCCTGTTTATGTTGAGGGTGAGGTTATCCTGGAG
>Ga0105350_10002073_pt1 | contig 12207 bp, 11 predicted proteins | sample EN1Hudsemesocosm_FD_83506 | JGI IMG/M metagenome (GOLD analysis project Ga0105350, IMG submission 83506) | Methane-oxidizing microbial communities from mesocosms in the Hudson Canyon - EN1E Hudson Canyon | ecosystem: Environmental > Aquatic > Marine > Cold seeps | place: Hudson Canyon... | reverse complement strand
GTGAAGAAGCAGCAGGTTCTGGTCAAATTACTTCAATGATGGCACCGTCCATACTGGCAGTAATTTGACCAGAACCTGCTGCTTCTTCACTGGTCCCTGTAGACTGAGTGCAATCTTCAAAAGCATAATAAGCCGTATCAATCCTAAGGAATATTTGTCCCTCAGCAAGCTGGAACATGCACTTTTGACGAATGCCATTATGCTGATAAATAACCGTATCTTCAGAAATGCTTACAATCTCTATTTCAGTATTAGTACTATCATGACTGATGCTAAATCGTTGAATGTTATTTTCTGCGGCTTGTTCCAGTAAGGTAATATTCCACTCATTTTCATGGCTTTTTAGTTTGTATGGCCAAGCTGAATGTCCTGTATTACTCCACCCAGAAAGACCCAAGGTATTAGCTTTTTGCGGTCGCTGTTTTAAGTAGCTAATAACCGTCGCTAAAGAGCAGGGTAGAGCACCTGGAGTTTGACGTGATAAAGTAGGGCTATCCCCAAAGTCTTCGGCAATAAATGCCGTGGTGGCTGCTCCGGAAATAAATGACGGGTGCTTCAATACTTCACATAGGAAGTTGCTGTTTACGGTCACGCCAAATAAGGTGCTTTCTTTTACAGCCTGTATTAATTTTCTTCTAGCTTCTTCTCGGTTGGCGCCGTAAGCAATTATCTTAGCCAACATTGGGTCATAAAAGGGTGAAACTACTTGACCTGTATTAGTTCCGGCAGCAATACCCGAGTCGATACGGACGCCATTGCCTTGAGCAGGTTTCCATGTATGGATGGGGCCTGTTTGCGGTAAGAACTGATTGGCAGGATCTTCGGCATACAAACGGACTTCAATAGCGTGTCCCTTGAGGGAAATCTCTTCTTGTGTCAGTGGCAGTTTTTCGCCAGCAGCAACATTTAATTGCCATTCAACAAGATCCGTTCCGGTGATCAATTCGGTTACCGGGTGCTCTACTTGAAGTCGTGTATTCATTTCAAGAAAGTAAAAATTCTGTTCAGCATCGACTAAAAATTCAACCGTACCAGCACCGACATAATTGCATGACTTTGCAGCTTGTACCGCAGCTTCGCCCATTTTCTTTCGCAGCGTTTCATCAACAAATGGCGAGGGTGCTTCTTCGACCACTTTTTGATGTCGTCGTTGAATGGAACAGTCTCGTTCGCCTAGATAAACAGCATTGCCATGTTTGTCAGCAAACACCTGAATTTCGATATGGCGTGGCTTGATAACGGCTTTTTCTAAAATCAGCTCGCCACTGCCAAACGCATTTTCGGCTTCCGAACGCGCAGTCTTAATTTGTGCTTCAAGTTCTGATTCTTCAAGGACAAGTCGCATGCCACGGCCTCCACCGCCAGCGGAGGCTTTGACCATAATAGGGAAGCCTATTTTTTTAGCTTCTTGGATCAAAACTTCGATAGCTTGTTCGGCACCTTCATAACCCATAATACAGGGTACTTTTGCCTCAATCATGGCAATTTTAGATAAGCGCTTGCTACCCATTAACTCAATTGCAGGGGACGGCGGTCCGATAAACTCGATGCCCGCTTCTTCACATGCATTAGCAAACTGACTGTTTTCTGATAAAAAACCGTAACCAGGGTGAATCGCTTGTGCGCCTGTTAACTTCGCTGCGGCTAATACCTTTTCAACCAGTAAGTAGGATTCACCAACAGCAGAAGGTCCGATCAATACCGCTTCATCCGCTGCAGCAACATGAGCCGCTTGGGCATCTGCTTCACTATAAACCGCAACCGTTTGGTAACCGAGTGCTTTGGCTGTTCTGATAACACGAACAGCAATTTCTCCACGGTTAGCGATGAGAATTTTATCAAACATGATTTTTGATTCCTAAAATAAAGTGTCTATTTTCAACAATAATTAAGCGCATAAGGTTTATTCGCTACACCACGATGGAACACGTTTTTGAATAAATGCCATGGTTCCTTCTTGCCCTTCCGCGCCATTGACTGCTTTAGAAAATGAGTGCGCAGCATGATCAAGTAAGTCTTCAAGTGGTTCGTTACCCACTGACAATATAAGATTCTTGGTCACCCTATTGGCTTGTGGTGCACAGCGTTCAACTTGCTTAAGTGTTCGTTCAAGTGCCTCTTCTAAAGCTTCGCTCTCGTCATGTGCTTCATGTACGATACCTAATGCAAGGGCTTCTTGGCCCTTGAAACGTGCGCCTAACAATGCCAATCTTCGTGCTTGCGTTAAACCAATTCTTGAAACCACAAAGGGCGCTATTTGTGCCGGCGGTATCCCTAAACCTGTTTCGGGTAAACCAAACTTAGCAGAGCTTGCTGAGAGCGCAACATCTGAAATGCAGGCTAAGCCAAATCCGCCACCTAACACAGCACCCTCGGTAACCACGATCAGCACTTGTGGAATCTTATTCGCCACGATTAGCATTTTTCCAAATGCTAAATTCAGTTCATAAAACGGATCTGAATCAGCATTGGACATGCCAGCTGCACGCGCGCCTGCCATGTCTTTGATATCACCACCAGCGCAAAAGTTACCTTCACTTCCTCTCAGTACGAGAGCTCGAATAGTTAAGCTATCTTCAATGCTTTGAAAAACGTTTAACAATTCTTGTACCATGGTCAAGCTCATGGCATTTCGTGCTTTGGGACGATTTAAAGTGACATGCAAGGCATGTCCTTTTAAGTCCAGCAGCAAAGTTTCACACTCAGGAAGTGAAATAGTTTCAGTTGTCATACTCATTCATCCCTACTTTTATTTAGTTCAGTAACTACTTGCGCTTGCCAGGTAATATACCCATTAACTTACAGATAATGCCGAGCATGATTTCGTCAGCACCGCCGCCGATAGACACTAAGCGGATATCACGTTGTGCACGGGAAACTTCGTTATCCCACATGTAACCCATGCCACCCCAGTATTGTAGACAGCTGTCGGTCACTTCTCGGCCAAGACGGCCCGCTTTAAGTTTCGCCATAGAGGCTAATTGAGTGACATCTTTCTTATTTATATATTGCTCAACGCCTTGATAAACCATGCATCTAAGCGCCTCAATTTCTGTTTGTAACTCGGCAAAACGAAAGTGTATGACCTGATTATTGATAAGCGGTTGGCCAAAGGTTTCACGTTGGCGACAGTATTCAATTGTTGTATTAACGCAGTTTTCCAACCCTTTCAAGATATTTGCCGCTCCAAACATACGTTCTTCTTGAAATTGCACCATTTGCATCATGAAGCCTGCACCTTCTTGGCCTATACGGTTACTCTGTGGAACTCGTACATTGTCGAAGAAAACTTGAGCCGTTTCGGATGAGCGCATCCCTAATTTTTCTAACTTAGGGGCAACAGTGACGCCTTCTGAGTCCATGGGTACAACGATCAGTGATTTATTGCTATGGACTTTTCCATCGGAGGTATTGGCTAAAAGACAAATAAAGTCAGCAGATGGTGCGTTGGTGATCCACATCTTGGTGCCATTGATAATGTAATCATCGCCGTCTTTAACGGCTGAGGTTTTTAATCCAGCTACATCGGAGCCAGCACCGGGTTCTGATACTCCAATACAGCCGACCATGTCGCCAGCAATAGCTGGTTTAAGAAACTTTTCTCTTAACTCATCTGAGCCAAAACGTGCTAGTGCTGGGGTGCACATGTCAGTCTGTACACCAATCGCAAGTGGTACGCCACCGCACTTTGATAGACCAAATTCTTCTGCCGCTACAATACTGTAGCTGTAATCAAGACCCATGCCGCCGAACTCGACAGGCTTACTGATACCCAGTAAACCTAAGTCACCTAACTTCTTAAAGATATCATGGATCGGGAATGTGCCAGCTGCTTCCCACTCTTCAACAAAAGGGTTGATTTCGTTTTCAACAAAATTTTTGACTGTGCGACGTATTTCGTTATGTTCTTGTGTAAATATCATAATTATTGCCTTGTAATTTTCCTAACGGGATCTTATATACGAGCAACACCAAAGGTATTACTTCTTAAGGTTCTTCGATCTGCTTCTTGACAAATATCGAGTAAAAATGCCAAAACATTGCGTGTATCTCTAGGGTCAATTAAACCATCGTCCCAAAGTCGGGCTGTGCCATATAGTGCAGTCGAACCTTTATCCAGTTTGTCTGCTGTTGCTTGTTCAATCATGTCTAACATTTTAGGGTCAGCGACTTTACCCATTTTAATGTGCTTATCTTCAGTGACGATGCGTAATACCTTTCCAGCTTGTGCGCCACCCATCACCGATGTACGGCTGTTCGGCCAAGCGAAAATGAAGCGTGGGTCAAGACCTCTACCGCACATTGCATAGTTACCTGCGCCGTATGAACCGCCTACTACAATCGTAAGTTTTGGGACGCTGGTATTGGCAACGGCCTGTAGCATTTTAGAGCCGTGCTTGATAATGCCATTACGTTCGGCATCGGTACCCACCATAAAGCCAGTGGTGTTATGGAAAAATAATAAGCTGGTATTTGATTGCTCACATAATTGGATAAACTGCGCAGCTTTAGCGGCGCCTGAAGGTGTGATTGGTCCATTATTTCCGATTAGTCCGCAAGCGTGGCCCTGAATTTTTAGAAATCCACAAACCGTTTGATTATCAAATTCCGGTTTAAAATCGGTGAATTCTGAGCCATCAGCAATGCGTGCAATAATTTCACGTACATCATATGGTCGCTTACTATCCGAAGGCACCAAGCCTATTAACTCGTCTGGTGAATAGAGAGGCTCTTGCCATTCAGTTTTTGTATGTACTGGAAGTTGCTCATTCCAGGGGATGGTTGACATGACTTCACGCGCAATACGTATACCGTCGGCGTCATCATCAGCCAAAAATTCAGCAGTACCTGGAATTTGGGTGTGCATTTCTGCTCCGCCCAGCTCTTCATCAGTTGCTATTTCTCCCGTCGCGGCTTTCAATAAAGGCGGGCCGGCTAAAAACATTTTTGCTTTGTTTTTAACCATTATGGAATAGTCAGATAAACCAGGCTGATAAGCGCCGCCTGCAGTAGCATTCCCATGTACAACCGTTACTTGTGGAAGGCCTGCTGCCGATAATCGTGCTTGATTGGCAAATCCACGAGCGCCTAGAACAAAAACGTCGGTTGCATAGTTTAAGTTAGCACCACCACTTTCTGCCAAGGTCACAACGGGAAGTTTGTTTTCTTTGGCGATCTGTTGCAGGCGCAGTGTTTTATCTAAACCAGCAGGCGAGATAGTACCGCCTTTTATCGCACTGTTACTGGCGATAACGACACTACGAATGCCAGATACATAGCCGATACCTGCGATAATACCACCGCCCGACATCGAACCATTTTTGTCATCATGCATTTTGAAACCAGCCAGAGAGCTGAGTTCAAGAAAGGGCGCGCCTGGATCTAATAGACGGTTGATACGTTCACGAGGTAATAATTTTTCTCGTTTTTCAAACTTTTCTTTTGCTTCATTTTCTTTATCGACAACGAGCTGTTCTATCTCCCTGAAACCGTCTATAAATGATTGCATGGATGCTACATTATCTGAAAATTCAGCAGAATTTACATCGATGTTTGAATTGATTTTACTCATTACTACACCTTATCTTCGTCGTCTTGAAATATTTTAGGTATGACAGATCGATGAAACCCATCGTAAGATTCAGAGTTTTTTGCTTTAGGTAAGGGCGCAACACGACCACCCTGTGAAGCCGCGCCATCAATTCTGAGACAGTCGCCACTGACAAAAGCAGCACCATCACTTAATAGAAAACAAATGCTTGAACTGATTTCCGCTTCAGTTCCCATTCTCTTTAAGGGCACAGCATCTCTGAGATTTATGATCCACGGTTTCATGGATTCCGGATAGCTATCCATGCCACTAGAGGCGACCCATCCAGGGGCAACCGCATTAACTCTAACGCCAGCAGCGGCCCATTCAACAGCAGCTGTTTGGGTAAAGTTCACCATGCCCGCTCGGGCTGCACCTGAATGACCCATGCCAGGCATCCCGCCCCACATATCAGCAACAATATTGACGATAGAACCGCCATGCTTTGCCATACTTTTTAGATAAACCTCTTTGGCCATTAAAAACCCACCAGTAAGGTTGGTTCGCACGACAGTTTCCCATCCTTTTTGATTAATCCCAGTTAAGGGTGACGGGAATTGTCCACCGGCATTATTTACCAAACCATGTATAACAGGGTGCTTGGCTACAATTTCTTTCACTGTGTTTTGAACGATTGCTTCTTCACGAATATCACAGACAAAGAACGTTGCTTTACCGCCATCTTCAATTATTTCATTGGCGACGACTTGTAGCTTTTCTGCTTTTCTGCCAATAAGAATAACGTCTGCACCTAAAGCTGCGAGTTCATGAGCAGTACAGCGACCGATTCCACTGCCTCCACCCGTAACGATGATGTTTTTATCGTTAAATAAATTGTCTTTAAATACAGATTGATAAGTCTTCGACATAAATTATATTCCTACTTATTTAGCGCATCATAAATGGATTGGCTTACAGGCACTTGAAATGCTAATAATTGCTGTGCAAATGCTTTGCCTTGAGGGTCGATACGCAGACTAGCTACGCCACCGCCACCTAAACTATTTTCGAGTAAAAAATTAAAAGCATTGATGCCAGGTAAGGCCCAACGTTGCACACGACTGAACTGGTCATCGAGTACATGAGACATAAACTGTGCGACTGATGTTTCTGTCAGTGCCGCCTCTATATAAGGTAAGTATTCTGCTTTTCTCGCAATAACACCTATGTTGGAATGATTGCCTTTATCGCCACTTCTAGCCCATGCTAGGTCAACCAATGAGACTTTATGTGGCGTGGCCTCAAGTCTGGCTAAGTTGTTGTCTTGGGTGCTTAATAAAGATAGATCAAAATCACCATTGTGATTGATTGGTATAACGCTTGTTTCGTCATTCATTAAGACTAAAACCTCAACACTACTCTTCGGTACTAGGCATGAAAATAAGCGGATTTTTGGCCAGACCATTGGCCGACCTCCCACGATACCCGTTAAACCGGGTGCCATAGCGGTTGCGGCTTGAGCGATCTCTTTAGAAAATAACACCAGAGAACGCTTGTCTAGACTGGCAACTGATATTTTTACCACCACTTCGCGGCTTATTTTAGCATCTTCGCGTGCGTTCTGGCCGTAGGTTGTTTCAGTGCCCAGTAATTCGACATCAACTTGAGAATAAGGTTTTAACCCTTTCTCTTCGAGCATGCGGCTGGTTTTAGTAATAATTCCGTCAGCAACGGCTTGTGCCTTTTTAGCGGCATTAATACCAGCTAATAACACTGTTACCGTGCACTTGAAACCATCGGGCCAGGTGGCAGAAACTTTATATTGATCTGATGGTGCGAGGCCTATTGCGCCAGTGACTTTTACCTGGTTCTCAGCATGTTGTACTAATTTAACTTCGGTAAAATCACAGACAACATCTGGCAGCATATAAGCCCTTGGGTCTCCAATTTCATAAACAAGTTGTTCACCTATGGTAGCTTCAGAAATTAGTCCACCGGTATTGTCTGGCTTGCTAACAATGAATGAACCATCTGAAGATACTTCTGCGATGGGGAAGCCCATGTCATCAAAGCCTTCTTTAACGAGTTCCCAATCTGTAAAGTTACCACCTGTACAATGCGCGCCACATTCAATAATGTGCCCAGCCAAACTAGCTTGTGCCAGCTTGTCATAATCAGTCCAAGCCCAATTAAACTCGTGGACAAGTGCGCCCAGTACTACTGCGCTGTCAACAATACGGCCGGTGACGACAATATCTGCACCGTCTGCAAGCGCTGCTGTGATGGCAGGAGCACCTAAATAGGCATTCATACTTAAAAACATCGGGGGCATATTTTGCCCAGTGAACATCTCTGTAACACCGTCTTCTTGATATTGTTTTTTCTGTGCCAGTACATTATCACCATCAACCATGGCAATTTTGAGATCTATACCTGCTGACTTTACTACCGCTTGAAGCGCTTTAACGCAGGCAAGAGGGTTTACACCACCGGCGTTACTAATGACTTTAATTTTTTGATCTTTAATTTTTTGAAGCAGTGGCGCCATGGTTGTTTTAACAAAATCAACCGCATAACCCGCATTGGGGTCTTTCATTTTTTGACCGGCCATAATCGACATCGTTATTTCAGCAAGGTAATCAAATACTAAGTAATCAATATTACCTTTATCGACTAATTGTACGGCAGCAGTTTCTGTGTCACCCCAAAATGCAGAAGCACAGCCAATGCGTAATGTCTTATCTTTGCTCATGTCTAATAGCCTATATGTAATCTGAGAATCTAGATTACCAAGCAAGCGCTTGGTTTGTAAAGCGCTTTGTTGACTATTTAACCTTGTTTCACCCTGTCCCGTAAATTGCACCCACTTTTATTACGTTCAGTTCGCGTGAAATGATACGTTTATAGACTGCTGGTTTGTTAACTATCATTAACTACCAAGCGCTTGGTTTGTAGCTTGGCCGATTTAACGTTATGCTTAAGCTTCGATGCTCTTTTTGCCCCAGTTGAACTTTATGTCCGAGTACTACATATACGAGCACTAGGTTTGCAAATAAGTCGTGTAAAGGTCAGTCGTTATACTATTCAGCTAAGATAGAGGTGTTTTTTGGCTAAGCAGCAAAGTTCTATTATTCGTGATGATTTTATTACTAATCCTGAGACCGCCAAAGGTCGCCTACTTGCAACAGCGGCGAAACTCTTTAATCAAAAGGGCTATGAGCGGACAACAGTAAGAGACCTGGCAACTGCAGTAGGCATTCAGTCAGGCAGTATTTTCCATCATTTCAAAACCAAAGAAGATATTTTGAAAGCGGTCATGACCGAGACTATTTTGTATACTACTGAGAAAATGCGGTCGAGATTAGACACCGCATCGAGTATTAGAGACGAAATCTTGTCACTTATTAATTGTGAGCTTGAGTCGATTATAGGTGATACCGGTGATGCAATGGCGGTGTTAGTCTATGAGTGGCGAAGTTTGAGCGCAGAGAATCAAAAAGATATTCTGGCCCTGCGGGACGTTTATGAGGCGCTTTGGATTACGTCGTTACAGAAAGCAAAAAATGAAGGCTTAATATCTGGTGATGTTTTTATCTTAAGGCGCTTTTTAACGGGGGCATTAAGTTGGTCAAAAACATGGTTTAATACAAAAGGTGATTTTTCAATAGATTGCTTGGCTGAAGAAGCGCTTCGCTTAGTCTTCAAACCCTAACGCATATTTTGTTTAGATTATTATAGGAGTGGGTATATGACGGACGATGACAAAGATAAAATGAGTCTTTTCGATACTGCAAAAAGCGTTTTTTCTGCGATGTTAGGGGTACAAAGTAAAAAAAATGCCACTAGAGACTTCAGCAAAGGGAAGGCAAGTCACTTCATTATTGTGGGCGTGTTTGCAGGTGCTTTATTTGTCGGAGCGCTTATAATTGTTGTTAATGTAATGCTGAGCCAGCTTGCTTAGTGCTTGAGTGGGAATTTATGTATATCACTAGTTTTCAAAACTAGTAACGACCCACTTCCCGATAAAGCGTTACATAGCTTTAAATTTTATTTTTTGTCCACTTATTTGTGCTTTTTCCAAGGTGATTTCGTACTCTTCACCATCTTTTTCAAGTTGAAGCATTTTCAATAGTAAAACTGGGTAGTCTTTTGAAAACCACATATGTGTTTTTCTTTTTTTCTTTTTTGCTCTAATTTTCGTGACTAATATACTATTAAGTTTTCCAAACTTAGTATCGATTACTTCATCGCCAACAATTTGGTAATGACTTTGGTTTAGCTCTTTTTTTCGTACGATTTGATAATACATATCCGGCTTATTGGCTTTGATATCCATAATCATTTGTAACTGGAAGCCAAGTTGGTCAAAACTGTTGTCTGGTATATCTTTAATAAGCCATCTCTTATTGTTATAAACACCTTTGATGGTTTTATTCTGCCAATCGAAAGCGTATTTATTGGTCCGGTTTTTTGAAAAAAATGGACTGAGTTTATAACTGTATTGCCTAGGTATGACTTTATTATTTAACCAGGAAAAGTGAACCGACTCTTTTATATCTGCGACAAATGAATCGACATCAAAGCGATATAACCATTCTCCATTATCTAATTTTTTTAATTCTCTTACCGCATCGCCTTTAATGCTAATGCCTTTTTTGATCTTGGCCGTATAGGTCGCTTTGTGGGGAACGAGTTCATTTGTGAAGGCAGAGGTACTGACACTGCAGAGTAAAATTAAAGAAACTAACAAGCCCGATCTAAACATTTAATATCCTTATATTTATTGCTATGCCTGAACCATAGTCCAGGCGTTCTTTGAGTGCAATTGCCAGGAGGTTACCTTAAAGTCAGGTTTGGGCATTAAGTGCTTGGCCAGATTGACCTTGGCTATCTTTTCCCATCAAATAAAGGTACACGGGCATAATGTCCTCGGGAGAAGGATTGCCCATCGGATTTTCGGCAGGGTAGGCACTTGCCCGCATATTCGTTCGTGTTGCGCCCGGGTTGATGCTATTGACTCGAATATTGTCATGCTCATTCCCAAGTTCATCGGCTAAGACTTCCATCATGCCTTCTGTCGCAAATTTTGAAACCGAGTACGCACCCCAGAAAGCTCTTCCTTTTCGCCCTACACTGGAGGAAGTAAATACAATAGAAGGTGCTGTTGATAAGCGAAGAAGGTAGGTTAACGCCTTGGTTAAAATAAACGGTGCGGTGACATTAACCTGAAGTACTTGGTTCCATACAGGCACTTCATATTGCTCAAGTGTAGTTAACGAGCCTAATAGTGATGCGTTGTGAAGAATACCGTCGAGTTTTCCGAATTCATTTTCGATAGACTGAGCAACATCATCATAGTCTTTCTCCGCTGCACCCTCGAGATTTAAAGGGATAATGGCGGGCTTAGGGTAGCCAAGGGATTCAATTAAATCGTAAACGGCTTCTAACTTAGAAACAGTACGGCCTAATAATATAACCGTAGCGCCATATTGTGCGTAACTAAGTGCTGCCGCTTTTCCTATACCATCGCCTGCTCCTGTTACCATAATGATTTTATCTTTCAGGAGGTTTTCAGGTGCTTGGTAGTCGAACATAGGACTCTCTTTGTAAAATAATTAAGGGTGTGGAATGAATTGTTAGAAGCTTAATTTTATTGAATTTAGACTAAAACTGCCAACGCTTTCTTGTTTCAGTTTTGTAGCGACATTTTTATCTAGCTATGTATAATGACTGCTGGTCATTAAATTATCTGTGAGGGAATATCATGGCGTTGAAAACAATTAACATGCAACAAAAGTTCAATGCACCGGTTAAAGAGGTCTTTGAGGTATTAAGTGATCATCAGAAGTTTGGTAAAATTTGCGGCATTAATATGCAAAGAACAAAAGAAGGAGACGATGGTGCAAATGGCTTAGGTTCTGTCCGTAAAATCGGTATTGGACCACTACCTTCATTTGAAGAAACCATCACTGGTTTTGTTCCAAATGAATTTATTCAATATAAAATCACCCAAGGCAGTCCGATTAAGAACCATGTAGGAGAGTTGAAGTTTTCTGAATTAGAAGGTACTACGACTTTAGATTATACAATTGAGCTAGAGTCCAAAATTCCATTTACCTCCAGTATTATTAAAAATGCACTTGAAAGTGGAATTACGAAAGGCTTGAGCAAGTATGCTCGCTCATTAAGCTAAGCAGCACTCTCAATTTTTATAAGAGGCTAATCCGATGAGGTTGCTCAGGTTAGCCGGTTTTTTCTAAACTACCCACCCTTACAGTAGCACTCATAACAATGTTCGTTAGCCATTGCCAGGGTTACAAAAAAGTGCCGTAAATGTTCGCAGACGGGGCGCTAATTCTCTAACTTTGACTATAATTGGTACTGCAAAGATACTCCCATGCTGGAGGTTAGTGGTATGCATATCAAAATGATCCGTTTCTTAAATCAAAAAATCACCATAATTATTATCATTATGGCTCTGCAGTCTGGTTTGTGTTCCGCAGGAATTGAACAAGCTAATGATTGGTTGGCGCGTGAATTTCAAGATAGTACGTTATCCACAGAACAGCAGAAGAAAGAAATGAAGTGGTTTATAGAGGCGTCTAAGCCATTTAAAGGTATGACTATACATGTTGTCTCTGAGCGTATTGACACACACTGGTATGAAGCAAATGTAC
>Ga0105350_10002064_pt1 | contig 12245 bp, 12 predicted proteins | sample EN1Hudsemesocosm_FD_83506 | JGI IMG/M metagenome (GOLD analysis project Ga0105350, IMG submission 83506) | Methane-oxidizing microbial communities from mesocosms in the Hudson Canyon - EN1E Hudson Canyon | ecosystem: Environmental > Aquatic > Marine > Cold seeps | place: Hudson Canyon... | reverse complement strand
GGGCTGGAGCAGCTACGATATGGTACTGCGATATGCCCACTTAGCACCGGACCATTTAAGTGAATTTGCGAGCAATATTAACCTGGAAATCGTTGCAAAATCGTTGCACCTCACCAATACCCCCCGCCCCTCAAAATCGTAGCGGGTCCCTCCTGAACACTATACATGCCATTGTGCTCGGCAGCTGTTAGGGTATCAAAAGTTCATATAGGAGGGGTGATAAATTACTCTAAAGTAATACTAAGGATTTCTTCAATTGTTAAATTTAATGAGATTTGCTTGCCTTCCATAAAGTCCGGATTATATCCAAGTAAATTAGTCGTTAAAATTAAGGAGCCTGATTTGCTGCTAAATTCAATATTAGAACGTAGTGACTGATAATAGAAGTCTGACAGTACAGCGAGGGTTTGTGTTATCACTTCATGGGGGAGCTCAGAAACGCCAGGTTTAATAGCTAGGTGTCCACCAGGACTCCTTACCTGGGCCCATCCATTTTTGACTCGTGTATTATCGTCCTGGAAAATAAACGGTAATCTACCATCAATCGTACCACTCATCGTTAACTGTTCACTTCCAATTACGGATAGAAGCTCTGGAACCTCTACTCCAACAAAATCGATCGTCATACTTTCGTGATCTTTAACTGGGAATTTGAATTTATCCACAGAGACTTGTCCGCCTAATAATTCTGTTTTGCATTCTTCAATCTGAACCGTGATAGTAGGGTTATTCGGGTTACTTTCTGCCTGTTGAAGGGTTGACTGGATTTTTGTACTTAGATTTTTAGCAATTAAACTTACCCCTGCTCCTAGTGGAGGGAATTGAATTTTTTTAATTGAAAAATTATCTGAACGTAGTTTAATCGTATGATCTGCACCACCAGAATAGGTGATATCAAAGGGAAGTGACAATCCATCAATTGATATGCCTAAATGCTGGAAAGAGACATTTGAAAGTTGGCCAACTAAGTGGGCGCTACTCTTATTATTCGCGTGATCTAACGTGCCTTTTACTTTTACAGTCCCTGCAATAGCATCAAAGGGTAGCAATCTTTTAGTTGAGTCATAGCTGCCTAGACGGGTATGAATTAATTGCAATTCACTTTTGCTGACGTCGAAGTGAAGATTAATTAGTTTCGGTGACGTGAGTAACCCATTAAATTTTAAATCGACTCCGGGAGTGGAGGCATAGCCGTTAATGTTAATACCGCCTATGCCTTGATCAATCACTTGTCCATTGACATGACCTTGAATTAGAAAATTAAGAGCGCTATATTCAAAATGGCGAATAGAAAAATAACTTAATGGGATTATTGGTAGAACTTCACTAGCTATTGCTGTATCTACATCGGTTTCGTCTGCCTCAAAGAAGGAGGGGCTTAATTTATCTACTACTTTAATAGAGCCAATTGTTAAGGAGTAGACTTCTGTATTTAGTAGGTCTGGAATCACATACTGCAAATAAATATCATTGAGCGTATAAGTACGCTGTAGATGTGGCAGGTAAAGAGAAAGGGATAATATTTTAAAATGGTTGAGAGTGGGACGTTCTATAGTTACTTCTTCTAATAGAAATCCTTGTGGCTCTAACCATGATGCCATGATGGGTTTTAAAACATAAGGCAAGGCCAGCCAGGTAGAAAAAAGTATAGTGGCTGGCAGTGCAAAGGATGCAAACAACCAGCGCATAATTATTTTTTACATACTAGCTTAGGATGTTTGGCATGGAGTTTTTTTGACATCTTTGCACCTACGAATGAAGGTGTGACGCCACTATTTTTTGCAATTTTCTGATAGTGGCTAAATCGTTGGCTATTTATTTTATTAACCTGAGAAATTACTTGAGGCGTAGTGACAGTTGCTTTTAAAGCCCCATCGTAACCTTCGCACACCAGACCGTCATGACGCGCTGAATCTAGCCATGCTCCATAAGCAGTGCCGCCCCAAAGTAACAAGGAAATAGCCAATATCTGTAGGGTTTTATTGTTCATGATTATACTCCTGCGTTAGCGCTAAAATAGGTCACTATTTTTTTCTATTAAGGCATTAACATCCTTGTCTATTTGAAGCTGGATATTATGGTTAATCTTAACATTCAGATTTATTGTAATTGGTTTTTCGTTGCCTTCTAGCTTAACCGTTGGAGCACAACCTTGAAGGGATAATGAGACTAAACTCGTGAACAGAAGGATTACCTGATGTTTGTTTCCCATAACTTGATTATCCTTGCAATATGATCTGATGGTTTTTAGAACGCACGTTAAGTGCGTATGTCGTCAAAACATTTTGGACTATTAGCTGCCTAACTTAAGAGACAGATTAGTTCATTTTTTATTGTGCTAAGACAATTATTTGGTCTCCGGCAATAAATTTTCCCTTTTTCGGGGCTCACCACAATTCTATACCGTCCTTGTTTTTTTCTCGAGGCCTGTTATACCCCATTGCAGTTTCATTTTTTACCCGCAGCCGCAAGAAATGTATAGTAGTTTTTCTTTGAAGCCATGTATTGTCATTTTATTTCCCTGTCTTATCCTTTACTTATGACACTCTCATCTTGAGGTAACTTTCTAAACCTAAAGTCAGTTTGAACCCGAAATGTAACTAATTAAGGTCAGCCTTTATTACACCCTCGAGGAATAATCCAAGAATGCTTAGGTTTTTCAAGTTTAAGATATTCATCAATAGCTACTGACTCACCTGTCACTAATTCCAGTTCTTGAATGGTCACGATGTATTCATCAAGTCTTTTTCTTTTAGCATCAGCACTATTTGGAATAATCCACGCAATGACTCGGTCATTACGAATAATCACTTTCCAAAATGCATCAGGTGTTTTTACGCCATGTGATGTTGTAAAGAAATCATCGTTTGGATTATCACCCCAGAGAACACCGCCAATAATTAACAGTTCATCAATATCCCGATAACACTCGGTAATTTCTTCCGTTAGTAACCAAGCACCGCGGTTCATATTTGCTACTTGTGGCAGAATATTAGTCATAAAGTTGGATTGTCTTATAGCAACTTTTGAATAATCCAGATGATTAGCTGGAACTAAATGACCACGATCATAACGCTGACCTTTCTGTTTATAGGTTTTAGCGGAAAGTTGCTGACATGACGCGGCTACATTGGGGTCAATGTGAAACGATTTAAGGCGTTTAAATCTACCAGTGTCACGCTGGGCGTTATATTGAAATTTAACAGCGCCACGCCTGTCACAATCTACCCAGACAGTAAAACCCTCATAGTCTATTCTTTCTATTTCTGAAGCGTGCAGTGAAAAACTGGTGACAGTAATTGTGATGATCGTTAAAAACCAGGCAGAGGGTAAAAAATAGCTCCTTAAATTTCTATTTAACTTCTTTAACATAAATTGGATTATATCGGTTACTAACAACTATCACTTCCATTTGATTATTGGCTGCATACGCCTCGTTAAATAAGCTGACTTTCCACAAATTAATATTTATACCAATGATCCCAATTGCAATAATTGTAAGCATCAATTTTAAATACTTGTCATCCATTAATAACCTCCTAAATTGCTCTCAAAAAATATTAACCTATCATTTTTGATAGTGACTTTATAACGGCCGCAACATATTTATCAGCTCTCCCCTGTCGTATGTTGATTTTTCTAAAACCTTACCCTTCTTATCCCACACCATCCATACTCCATTTCGTTTTCCGTTTAGATATTCTTTGGAAGTATGTTGATTACCATTTGCATACCAGTCCATTTTGATGAATTTATTATTAGAAATAGATCGAAATTCAGTTTTTTTAAAGCCATTAGGGTAAAGCTCAATATATGAATCTTTACTTAATTGTCTAGAAATATTGGGCGTTTCTTTGGGCCTTATTATTGTATGGACTGGCTTGTTCTTATTAACTAATGATGCTAGATTTTTTTTCTCCTTTGCAACTTTGTTTTTCAATAAATGGTATTCAGCTTGAGTATTTTCACTAAGCCTCTTTCTTTTGTTTTTAAGAATAAAAAGCTTATTTTTTTCCTGTATTTGTTCAGCTTTAAGTTTGCTAATCTCTTTGTTAGACGCTAGCAATTCATGCTCAACAAGGTTTGATTCCCTATTGTCCCTAACCCTTTTAATTGCAGCATTTTCTTTTAAAGCAATTATTTTTTCCTCTTCTAACTCACCCAATATTGATTGGATTTTCTGAAGCTTTTCTTGTGATTTTTTATATTGAATGGTTGCTTGTTTTTCCTTGTGTACTCTTTCTTTTTTTATTTCATTCAACTTATTCTTTTCTTGTTCTTGCAATGCCTTTAGAGCAATAATTTCTGCTTCTTCTGAACGACTAAGTTCACCCTTTAATCGCCTAGACTGAGAAATTAATAGCCAACTACGTCTTTTCAGAAAAGGATCAGCTTTGGATAGTGAAATAACTTTCATGGCAAGTGACTCAACTAATTCAGCTTTACCTTGTTTCAGACGAATATCAGCTAACGTATAAATTAAATTAGCATTATTGGGGTCAAGTCTCATTGCCCTTTCTACAGTAGATGCCGCAATATCATAATGACCCAACATTAACGATCTACTTGCTTCATCCATTAACACTGCTATCGGCGTGTCACCCTCCCCTTCATAGTTGACGGCGTCAATCGATTGCAGGTCATCATTAACTAAGTCCGTTGGGGGTGCTACGCTAGGGTTTAATAGTTTATTAAAATCTACTTTCCCTTTTAAAAAAACACTAACATCCTCAAAATAAAGTCCACCCCCTACCAACAGTGCGAAAATAAAAGTAACGATAAAACCATAATAATTTTTAGTAGGCTTTTTGATAGCTCTTACATCAGCTTTAAGTTCCAAGATATTCCTTTTTTAAACAGCTGTATAATTCAACTATTGTGAATGCACTACTGACTAGCTGCTAACTCACCACTCATCTTCATTCTCTTTCTCAAATGAGTCCATCTCTTCCTCAGATTCCTTTTCTAATGCGATAACCGCCTGCTTGGCTGTCGCTTTCTTTTTAGCAGGAATTGGCCTAACAATCATACGACTGTTAACCTGCGCTAAATTAATAGATGATTTCACAACAACTGCCACAGATGTTTTTGCTTGAACTGAGACTATTTTGACTATCCCTATTTCTATCTCTTCAAACCCAAGTGATTCTTTGGTATTTGGGTCAAAAATCTTATTGCCATACTGGATTAATTTGTATTGCACACCTTGTTTAACGGTGACACCACCCTGCCCAAGAGTCAGGTTTTTGCCGTTAACACTTACAACAGAAATTGGAAATATTGCATTCAAAATATCTTGACCAATTTTATCTCCTGCACTTGTAGCCATTGTCATGACATTAGCACCGTCCTCGATGATATCTGTATAGGTTCCAGAAAACTTGATAAGCCCAGTAGCAACATCAAAAATTCGATATGATAAATTTACACTAGTTGTTACGGTGGTAATTTCTTTACCCGTAGTCCTCATTGTTATTGTATTAGATGTTTGGTTAACGTCATCAATCGTTCCAGAGATGAGGTAGTCTGTACCAAGTTGGTTACCTAGCCTTGCCATTTCTTCTGTTCTAAAGTTTTCACCTTGGGTCAATTTTAGTTCTGCCTGTTGTTTCCCCATTAACTGGCGATCTAGCATTGCAAACCGCCGAGTTTGAGTTAAATATGAAACTAGTGTATTCACAAATGATGGCTCAAAATCTGCTGCTCGCCTCTTATTTTTAATCGTTGGTGAAAATGTAAAAGGTACAACGGCCATTCTTAATCGGTCTGCTTGTTTGGACAACTTATATTTTGCAACAGTTACATTTAAACTTACTTGCCACAATGACAACTCGGGTGTTGGACCTTGTTCAGACAACACATCATATGTCCTAATAACTCCTTTTGTTTTAGTAGCGATATCCTGTTTAAAATCTTCGGTCATCTTATGGTCTTCTTGACCATTAGTTTCTTTATAGGACTCAGTAACTGCTTTCGAAGTTTCTGCAGCAATTTGTACGCCATTGACCTTACCTACCGCCTCTTGTAATGCATCCTTAATGGCATCTGCACGCGTGGCCCCCGAACCTTGAGAAGGTACAGTTACGAACTCCATTTTTGCAAAGGAATTATTTGAAAAAACAAATGTAAGAATCAACAAAAATACCCGACATACCTTACTAAAAAACATGACAACCTCTATAAGAATAAGTTTAAAAAAAATTGTTGTTGCTCTGCCACTGACAGAAAACAACAACAATTTTACCCTTAATTATTTAGTCATCACCATCGTCGTCACCGCTAGCCTCACCCTGTGTAGGAATTTCAATACCATTGAACGTTGCATAATCATAAATACCACCATTTGCATCACTGAATTTTGAAACCATAGGCGGGATTTGGTCTATTAAAGTTAAGGCTACTGATAATGCTGAGGGTGCACTTAATGGATTTGCTGCAATTGCATCTGTAACTTTAGGTGCAAAAGCCGCTAAATCTACTGTTAACAACCCGCCTTTAAATATACCTTTAGCATATGGGAGCAACCCTTTCATAAATGTTTTGGATGCATCAGCACTCAACTTAACGCCTTTTTCTTGTAATTCAATAATTTTCTCAGTCGTGTCATCAGATACTGATCCAAGCCTCTCTATATACTCATCAGATGGTACTTTTTGATCCGTCATTTTAGCCATTAATTCTTTTAAATCAGCATCTTCTTTACCTGTCACAGCAGCTTGAAATTTAAGTATTGCATGACCAAAATCTAAAAGAACCTTTTTTGTTCTATCTGCAATTGCTGACTGAGTTGATTCAAGACTTGATAAATCAGCCCCACCGCCCCCACCAACTCCGGGTATCTCAACGGGTAATTCTGGCATCCCCCAAGCATATACAGTAGATGGCGATACTAAAGTAAAAATCATTAAAAAAATAATGTGTTTCATTTGTATTCTCCTTTTATTTTTGCATTCCAAGTTGATTTACTAATTGTTTTCCTAAGTCAGCAGAAGCCTTTAATAATGCATTGGTTCTCGCTTCTGATTCACTCCCACCAAGTCCTTTATACTGCACAGGTCCGACACTTCCAATTGTTGTCGCAAACATCCCTTTAGTATCTGATATCTGTGCTGTGACAGAAACTGATACTAATTCATTCCCGGTCACAGGGTCTTTAGTTGCTTTTCTAATATCTAAAGTTCCTGTACCTAAATAAGACACCCTGCAGTTTTGAGCCGCCTCTTGCATAGCAACTTTAGTTTTACTTGTTATATCGACTCTCTTAACAAATTCATTACGAATAGAGTCTGATGATGGTGCTCCAGCACCACATGATTTTTCAGGTAATTGCCCATAAGTCATAGGCTTATAACCTGCATTGACCAATGCTTGTTTTACAGCAGTATCTACCTCCTTAGACCCTTGAATTACCCATTTAACTTTTTCACTAGAAGATGTTCTACTACCTCCTTTTACAGTTTTACCCACAGTTTTTTCTTTATCCAAAGAAGCCGCGCTGCCTCCTGAAGCCTTAACTTTTTCAGATGCAGAGTGAAGTGTTTCAGCAGAACTAATGCTGGTAACTTTATCGTCTTTTTGTGTGATCGACCCTTGTTGTCGAGTTACAAATAGAAAAGCAAAATACTCATTATTACCAGTAACTTGTGGCATCGATTCACTTAGTTGTGCCTGGACCTTACTGTCATCAATTTCAACTCGCACATATACGGTAACCGTTTCGGAATCTTCATCTACCTCTTTTTCGACAACTTTTAATGCTATAACATAATCATTAATGTTATCTAAAAAATCATCCTGCAAAGATCGATAAGCTTTTCGCTTTGCATCATCAAATTTAGAAACATATTTTTTCCAGGCTTTTTTTAAAGCCTTTTTTCTAGCTTTTCTGATATCTTTTTTATCTGGTTCACTAGAAAAAGCACCCGATTCATAATCAACCGTGCCATGTCCTTTGACCGTTACTGAAGCAGCAACCACCCCTTGCGAAATGAAACACAAAACTATACATAAAAAAGCTAACTTTCTAATACTAGCAAACATGAATACTCCTTATATTTATTGGCTTTTAATCAACAGAGTTCTAAAACTTTCAAACTGATCTTCGACATCATTAGTTACACTATGTTTTTTTAACCAATCACTATCAGTTGATACAATTTGTTCAGCCAAATCATTCAATAATTTCCCTAATGATTCTTCGTAAATGGTCCATTGTCCTTCCTTAGAACTCTCTCCCGCCAATGCCTTTAACACCCACAGTTTATTACTAAATTTAGCGTTAACAGCCTTTTTACCACTCGGCTTCTCCACCGTTAGAGTGATTAAACTTACAAAACCATCATGCTTTGAGCTGGATTTTTTCTTAAACTTACGTAATTTTAGATTTATTAAATAATCTTTTTCAGGGAGCTGCAAGTTGAAACTATTACCATTTGAAAATCTTGCTGCCATTGTGCGCCCAACAGCTTCACCTTTGGTAAATGGGATCATAGGGACATAGGCACTCTTAGACAAGGCTGCTTCAAACTGTTGTGCTATTTGTGTTTCAATGACTTTATTATCTAACAACTTATTTGGTATTTTATCAACAGCTTTGGCTCCCAACTCAATACTATTTACTCCAATATAATTACCATGAGAAGTCTTAATAACCATACCTTTCATACGTTTAATAGTTTCATCGAGTAAATTAAATCCAATATCATTCCCAGTAAACAACGATTTTATAATTTTTCTATGTTGTATTTTTGTAGGACGACTTTTATACATTTCAGTTCGTAAAAATCGCATTGGATAAACGGCAATTACTTTTTTATCTTCAAAATCAAAAACGACTACATTCATGCCAAAATCATAAGAGGTCTTAAAATCTCCATCCCAATCTACGACATAAATGTCTTCATATGACAACGCAATAGCCATTGCCAGTGATTTTCCTTCTTTCAAATCACCCAATTCATCTTTCAAGATAAAACCCGGTGCGGTAAAACCCTTTATCTTGTCACGCAGTACTTTATCAATAACTGAAGTCCCCCCCTTCTCCTTTTCCATTGCAAGTTTCGCAGTATAGGGGTACCTAGTATCTTTCTGATTATTATCACCTAAAAAAGCAAACCCGGCCCAATACACTTCAACGGGTTCAGTTGGCATAATGGGCATGGCAAGTCGTTTTGTCATTTTAGAACCACCACAACCAGAAATGAGCAAAGCCAAAAGCAGGGTGATAAAATATTTATATGGCATAACTATAGACCTTGGGTTTATTACATTCATAAAATCTCCGTATTTATTAAACATATACTATGCACTCAAAAAGGGTTCTATCCCCCAAACACATCGAGTAAATCTATATTATTTACCGTATTTCAGTAGTATAGGTAACCGCCAAACAATGCTACGACAACAACTATTAACAATCGCCATCCTAATTTGAACACCATACGTCCAAGTTTTCGCTCAAGAGAGGCCTTACTTAATGGGATGCCTGTCTTACGAGACACCTTGTTTTTCAACCGTGTTATCCCTAACAGCCTTTTCCATGAAAAGTTGAAACCTAGCATGCGTATTGTCCTGAAATAAAGGCTCTAGATTCATTGTCAGAAAATGGCAAATAAGAACATGGATTGTGAAGAGAGCCATTAAATAATAATTTCTTTAATTTCCTATGCACATCCTCAGTTGAAGGATTCATGGAGATCACACCAGTCAACGGCACGCCATAAATTAATTGCGCCTTATCTCCTATCTTATTTTTTGCAACAATCATTCCTCTTTTCAGGTTTAAAACAGAATGATGCTTAAAATATATTTTGAACAGTGTTTGTTGAATTGGTTTATAAGAACTTATTTTATTTTTCAGAATAAAATTCTGGAGCTGCTTTAGCGCAGTAAGTTTAAGACGACCCCAAGAGCGCTCATGTCTTATGGCGGATTCGGGCACGAGCACTTTTGAAAAATAAACACCCTCTATTATTGCTACGCCCACGTCCATCTGATTAACTTTTAATGAATTATTCTTAAAAACTTGTAATGGGGAATACGCGCCTACAATTTCCTTTTCATCCAAACCAAAAGCATTCACATCAATAGAGAACGCACTAAGTAAGATTAAAAAATAGTGTCTATACATATATCCCAAAACTCTCATCAATATTGAAAATAATAGCTATTAAGATGACAACATCCTAAAAGTCATCATCAGCACTAGCACCCGAGCCATAATATGCCCCTTGATTACGTTGCTCAGGAGGTGGTGCGGCATATCTTCGTTGTCCTTGTTGCATTGGTGCCTGCCCAGGAACGCTCTGTGATGGCGGAGGTGGTGGTGCCTGCATGCTCCTTTGTAATTTTTTAGCATGGTCGTTTGAGCTTGGGCACCAAGACACTACAGAACCAGAAATCAAATGCCCACTAAGCGGATGTTTCTGAGACCAAGTCTTAACTTGCGACATTCCAGATATACTTTTAGCCGCTGCGCTTGTTTTCATCTTGTCAACAAACTCCTCATTAAGCTCAATTTCCTGTGTCCCATCGACAAAATCAGTAATATCTTCAGAGTCTTCTTTTGTAGTTTCAGATTGTGCCATCTCACCAGCAAATTGTCTGATCATAGCCATAGCGTTTAACTTTGCTTTCTTAATTGCTGAATTAATGTAGCGGCTTTTTTCACTTTTAGGCTGGGCCTGACCATAGCTCAGTAAACACCACTGATTTCTATTATCTTTAACAAATTTCGCGCCGAAAGTGCCAACCAGTAATTTTTTATCTCTAGGGATTTGCTGGCTCAGAGGTTTCCCCATACTAGCGCCAGGTGCTAATTTAGAATTCCCCGTAAAAATCGAATCAGCTAACTGCGTTAGCCTTTTACTTTGTAGAATTACAACTCCAATTTCACCGTCCTTGCCTGGAGGTAACGCTTCAAATGTTTTATAAACCTGAATCCCTGATATTCTGGATTTTGACACTGCTCGAATAGCCCTTTTGAAAGAATCAGTACCCATGACCTCTTTTAAAACTTGTGTATCTATTGGCTGAGTAGGATCCAACCCCTTTTCTTTAAGCCTTTTATTTACTTCAAGTTTTAACAATTTATCGCCGTTATCGGTAAAAGCCGCAACGGATTTGTCAAAAGCCCCGCCCGTCAATGTATTACTATAATTTGCTAGATCAGCACCAAACGTTTGACCCAAATCAACAGTTGACTGAAGTTGTATACCTTGATTCTTTGCATCTTCAAATGCGGCCTCTTGTCGTTTCTGACTAGGTTCATTAAATTCAGTTACTAAATCAGTAGAAATCGTAGTGTCTAAATACTCAATCAATTCTTGTTTTGCGCGTAACAATGCTTTTTGAAAAGCTATTTCTCTAGACAAAATAAAACCTGGCTTTGATCTATCAACACCTATTGTTGCAATACCAGATGCAGAGATGGCTTCACTCCCCTTATAAGTAGTAAAAGGACCCTGACTCCAGCCATGACTTTGCCCTTTATCCTCAAAAAACTTTTCAATCATGTCCCTTGCGGTAACAGGTGCAACTGTTGGCGACTCATCTACTGTAAATTCAGGAGGTGTGCCACCAGTATACTGTTGCATGGGGGGTTGTTGATTTCCCTGCTGTGGTGCATATTGCTGCTGTGGTTGAGCATATTGCTGTTGTGGTTGCGGCGCGTATTGCTGCTGTGGTTGGGCATACAATAAGCTTGGCCCCGCTAATAAAGAAATAATTGAGACCATATATCTATAATGCATAAAACACCTCTGTGAATTAAACTAAACGATGAATCCAACAATAAAGGACGATCACAGACCAACGTTTATGTGAACCTAACTCACTATCCTATGAATTCAGTTAGGTAGTCAATAATAAACAATAGGTTTATTGCAATAAACTAATACTGTCTATCATGGCTTACAATATTATTCATTAAGGCTTACAAATATTCTAAAAGTGGGATCTAAATCGATGCATAACTTTAGTGCTAGGAGTAAATTGACAGAGAATATTGGGGAGGAAGACGTCGCCCCACCCTTACCCTAATCTCCAACATGAGCCCGCGCACACCACCTATCATCCGTGAAACTCAAATCTACTAAGGGGGATATTATGAATAACGGAAAACCCTAAAATATGGTATAATATACCCCAATCCAGCTAAAAACTTGGATACCTGCGTTATTGCATAGCGTTGGATACCTGTCGAAAGACGGCCCAACTTGAAAGCATAGTAGCCCAACTTGAAGCGG
>Ga0105350_10002053_pt1 | contig 12287 bp, 8 predicted proteins | sample EN1Hudsemesocosm_FD_83506 | JGI IMG/M metagenome (GOLD analysis project Ga0105350, IMG submission 83506) | Methane-oxidizing microbial communities from mesocosms in the Hudson Canyon - EN1E Hudson Canyon | ecosystem: Environmental > Aquatic > Marine > Cold seeps | place: Hudson Canyon... | reverse complement strand
TCCCTCAGAAAGCGTCATCTTGGCATGGATGCCGAGATCCAGTGACAAGGATGTTAACGGTGGTCATTGTTGAGTGACCGAATCACATCCATGTGCTCTGGATACTGGCGATCCCTGCCAGTAAGTACCACTGCATAATTAATTTAACATTTTTGTAGGCTCAAATAAATTTCAACTTACGGAAATCTTACAAACTTAAGAAGGGATCAATTATAACTCGTAGCTGGGTGGCCGCCAGGGTTTAAAATGCTGATTACCCACAAGCTTCAGCCTTTTTATACAACCCTTCAATGTCTGGATCAAGACATTCTTTACCGAGATGGAGTGTGAAGCTTGCATTACTGCTGCTCTAAAATATCTGAGACTCGTACCTAACCCTGTCTCTTTTTGTTTAAAACGTAGAGTCAGAAATTTTGTAGAGACGTAGAATGCTACGTCTCTACGTCTCTGGAAAACCTCAGTTGAATAATCAATTCTAGCTTATTAATGACATATCAACCCCGAAGTACATTGAGAAGCTATTTATGTCTTACTGTTGTTTTAAAATGGCTGAGACTCGTATGTAATCAGGATAAGTTATGGGATGAAAATCTAAGCCGCCAAAAGCTAAATACGCCTTAACTTAACATGGCTATTAACAAAGCACAGCTTAGTAAAAAACCAGCCCATCTTGTTCCCATGCTGCTGCGTCAATGCCATTAAGTTAAGAGAAATACAACATGGGGCGCAGTGCTTTAGCCTGCATTCATAGCTAAAAATAGCAGGCTAAAGCACTGCGCCCCAACGGACTAATCCCTTCACTTAATGACAGTGAACTCAGCAATACTATAAATTAGGCTGTCATTAGCAAAGCAATAAACACCAGCACACCTGCACTCATGGATAACAACACTGGTTTCCTGAATTTTGGCATTTGTATAGCCATTAAAAATCCCGTTATTAACAAAGCTAATAATGCAGTTGCAAACACCGCAGCATAAACTTTAAAGCCAATCCCTCCCTTCGCTTTATGTAACTGTACCAATCGTCGATAATTACTGGTATCTTTCACTTTTAATTGGGCTATCAATTGATCTGCGCCAGGTTCTAAAATCACATCCCGATTAGCGCCAGTCCATTCTAATAAGAAAGAGTTTCCGGCTGTTTTTATTTTAGCCTTGCCACTGGGTAAGGCAATGTCTTTTTGCGTCAGCTGTTGTATCACCAAAGCCTGCAGTTTTGCCTTATCTTTGGTCAATGGCTGTTTAAGTATTAATTGGTAATTATTTGTTTCATACCCGCCTTTCACACCCCATGTATATAAAGCACCCGTTAGAGGATACATAATGGCAACTGGAAGCATAAAAGCCGCCAGTAGCATGTGGACTTTCATTAATACGGCTCTATTCATTTGCTATCTCCTAATAAACAAGTAATGACTTTTTTAATGTCAGGCAAGGCCTGCTCAATATGTTCAAAACCATGTGATCCACCTTGATAGCTAAAGATAGTTGCACAGTTTTGATATTTCTTCAGCGTCAAATTAGAATCCAGTAATTCATCAGCCATGTCTAGTAAAATCGTGCGATTTATTGAACTGCTATCATTTTGTAATTCTGTTGCAACTGCACTGTATTGTTCACAATGTTGTTTCTGCCAATCATATGTCTGTTGGGTTTCAAAATTTTCATCACAAGCTATAAATTAAGGCCATAATCCAGAAGGTGAAATAGAAGGGTTAATCATGATCGCTTTAGATTGAGTTTTCATTGCATATATTCACTAGTGAACCCTCCCAATGACGACCCCATAAATAAAACCTGATAGCCTTGACTAGTTATTTTTTCAAACAAAGATGATAAATCACCTATAATTTGTGTAAAATTTCTATAATCTACATTGGGCGTACAAAACATAATTTGCTGTTGATCACAAAACCGATCTAATACAACTAATTGTTCCTTTGTAGTAAGCAATTTACCTGATAAATTCAAGTGAAGCAGAATTAAAGCCGTGTAAATAAATATTGGCTGTTTCATCAGTTAGCCATGTTAAATTGTTAAATACTTTATATCCCCCTAAAAACTCAGGAAACTTAGAGATAATGAAAGGACTAGTTATACCCTCAAAAGTAAAAACCATTGGTTTATCCCTTGCTGGCGCTATATTAATTTATACCATTGTAGGATTTTTTATTTTACCAGCAGTAATAGTAAATCAAGTCCCAAAATTAGTTCAAGAGCAGTTAAATAGAAGCGCAAGTGTTGAAGACGTTAAGTTTAACCCGTTTTCAATGGAATTAACCATTCAGGGATTTAAAATCAATAACCCTGATGAAACGGCCTTCGTCAGTTTTGAACAATTTTATACTAATGTTGCCGTTATACGCTCAATCTTTGATCTTTCCTTAACAATGAATCAGGTATTACTTAAATCGCCGAATGTTTCCATTATGCGAAACAAACAGGCTGATTTTAATTTCTCCGATTTATTATCATCTAAGGGCGATGAAAAGGAAAAGCCCGCTGAAAATACTGATACCTTTCCAGTGACTATTGCAAATATCGCTATTGTCACTGGAAAACTCAACTGGAAAGATGATTTTTACTCAGTATCTCAACAGGAAGAAATTTATCCTCTTAATTTAAGCATTGATAATTTTACGACCCTAATTAATAAACAATCAGATCTTGGTTTTTCACTTAAGTTTGCCTCAGGTGGTGAGTTCAACTGGAAAGGCCAGTTAGAATTATCGCCGTTTCAATCTTCTGGAAAAATCACCCTCAAGAAACTTAGTTTTCATAAAATCTGGCAACTTTTTTTACAAGATACTGTAAATTTCGAGGTTTTATCCGGAAGTGAAAATATTGAAGCTAATTATCAGCTAACTGAAACGCCTGAAGGTATGCAGCTTGTAATCAACAAAGCACTGGTCAATCTCTATGATTTAAAGTTATCTGAAAAAGGCACGACCGATTCATTAATAACCATTCCTGAGTTTAAAGTATCGGGTATTTCTGTTGATTTACTAAAAAAACAAGTAGAAATAGCTGAAGTCTCTGCACAAAATGCTAATTTTATCGCCTGGCTGAATGCTGATGGCAGTATAAATTATCAATCGCTATTTGCCACCCAGTCTAAACAGACACAAGCTAGCCCTACAACACCAGCAAGCACAGAAGAAGCATCAGATCCCTGGACAGTTAATCTAGCGAAGCTGAATATAGCTAATTTTTCGCTGAATTTTACGGACAATACACTCGCTACGCCATCTAAAATAGCGCTAAGTTCGGTTAATCTAAGTTCCACAGAGTTAACAAACTCAGCCGGTGCGTCATTACCCTTTAAGCTAGCACTCAGATTAAATAAAACAGGTCAATTGAATGTTAATGGGGACGCCATATTAGAGCCACTTTCCAGCAACATTAATCTTGCAGTTAATGATATTGCGATTAAAGATTTCCAGCCTTATATCAGTAAATTTGCCCGCCTTGATATTATCTCTGGTTTATTTAATATTGATGCGAAAGTCGCTATCAAACAAGCACAGGAACAAGCCTTAGCAATCAATATCAATGCCGACAGCCAAATTAACGATTTTGTAACGCGAGACCAAATATCTAATAAAGACTTCTTAAACTGGAAAAAACTGAGTTTAAATAAAATAGATCTGGATATTGCTGCAAATGATTACAGTATTGATAGTATAAAAATTGACCAGCTTTACAGCCGGGTTTTGATCCGCAAAGACAAATCGATGAATGTTAATGATATTGCCGTTAACAAGACTAAAAACACAGAAAAACAGCCAGAAAAACAAGAGCCTGCAGAAGACAAAACCAATCCAGTTAAATTTAAAATCAATGATTTTATAATCGCCGATGGGGTCTCTGACTTTTCAGATCAGTCGCTGATTCTACCGTTTGCAGCGCATATTAATCAGTTAAATGGCTCTGTTAAAGGTATATCCTCAAATAAAAATGCCACCATTAAAGTGGCTTTAGATGGTCGGGTAGATAGCTTGGCCCCGGTCATTATAAAAGGTCAAATCACACCTGAATCTGGAAATTCCAACTTTAGCCTGGATTTCAACAGTATGCCGTTGCCTATCATGACGCCTTATATGGCTGAATTTGCCGGACGTAAAATTGAAAAAGGTAATATGTCTCTGGGCTTAAAATATAAAATTCATAATAATCAATTAACGGCTTCAAACAGCTTATTGCTCGATCAACTTATCTTAGGGGAAGAAGTAGAAAACCCGGGGGCTGTTTCATTACCTCTGGGGTTAGCAATTGCACTATTGCAGGATAGCGATGGAAAAATCGCATTAAATGTACCTGTTACTGGCGACCTGGACAACCCTGAATTCAGCGTTGGTAGTATTATTGTTGATGCCCTGGTTAATGTTATCAGTAAAATAGTGACCTCCCCTTTTAATGCTATTGGCTCGCTTATCGGAACCGATGAAGATATTAGCAAAATTAATTTTTCTGCCGGCTCTGTCATTCTGGATAAACAGCAACAAAGCAAACTTGACGGTCTGGTAACGGCACTATCGAAAAGACCGGCATTAAAACTGGAAATAAAAGGGGCAGCCTATTCAGAACAAGACTGGCCTCTTATGCAAGCAAGCGCTTTGGATAAATTAATTGTTCAATTACGTTCTGATGAATTAATGAAAGAAGGTGATAAAACACTGATTAGCTCTCATTTATCCCATTCTGATAAACACTATCAGCGCCTGTTATCCGAACTGTTTATTACAAAATTTCCCGCCCTGGCAAAACGCTCAATATTTGGTACGCCAAAATTAATTGATGAAAGCATGGGCGAATTTTATTCGGTAGCAGCAACAAAGTTGGCTGCAACGATTCCACCTGAGACTGAATCATTACAAGAACTAGCCAGAGCAAGGTCACTTTCAATTGCAGAATATTTAGTTAAAAAAGACATTGAAATTAAACGCGTGTATTTAATGGATGTTGATGTTTCCTCTGTAAGCACTGATAAGCTAATTACTTCTAGTTTAAGCTTAACCATTGAATAGTTATTGCACCGTTTAATTTGTCTTTAAACGCTATCCTTTCCACTATGGGGTAGCGTATTCATCCTCTTCTAAAGCTTTCAAGCATGAAAAAAATACGCTATCAAGCAGCTATACAAGAACGGTTTATCCCTTTAATCCCGATACAGAACCTATCATCCTTGATAGTTTAAATACTTGTTCTCAATTAAATCGCTTTAAAATCAAGCTGGAAACTGTTTTAAATGATGCTAATTACGCAAAGATTTCTGAGCAAGATTTAAATGAAGCACTAAACAACTAACTTATGCATTGAGAGGATTACGAGCATGTCAGTTTCTAATAACAATAAATCAGCCCCATCCTATCAACGTAATGAACAGCCGGGCTTATTCGAAAAATTAGGGGTTAAATATTACCGTTATTTAGCCGATAAGTCTGGCACGGATACAATGCAAAATATCAGCATTGATGATTTACCCCCGGACATAACCCTACAAACACTGGCTAGCAATATTACTGCTTTTGCTGCAGTGATTGGCTTTGCAATCGGTGCCTTAACGACTTTTGTATCTATCTGGGTGGAATGGACTTATCAGGATAATATGGAAACCCTACCCTATTACCTACTGTATGGCAGTGTACTGCTTGTTATGCTAGTAATTGAAATGGCGGTATTATTCTGGTTAGGTCTTAAAACCGTCTACAGTCTGGCCTGCTTGACGGGGCATAACCAGGCCGCAAAAGGCTCCTGCCTACCAGGCGATGACGCTGTACCTAATATCCTGGCGCGGGCGGCGCTGGAAGTACCCGACCCCATCATTCATTATTTGGGCATAGACCCGCTAAAACACTTATCTAAATCCAAACTGTTTTTGGTGGCTTTTTTATATAAAGCAAAAGTCATACTCAGCGGCATGCTGGTGAAATTTGTATTAATTCGCCTTTTTGGCAAAGGTGAAGTGCGTAATGCCTTCAGCTGGATTGCTATTCCTATTACCGGTATCTGGGATGCCTTTACTTTATATAAAGTGGCCAGAGAAGCAAGACTCAGACTATTTGGCAATAAATTAGCCGCTTACATCGTCAATGATATGCTGACTGAAGAAATGGTTGAACAACTCTCACCAAAAGCCAGAGAAGGCTCAGTCAGAGCCGTGGCCACCATGATGGTGTTAGCGCAAAACTATCATCCAAATATGCTGGTATTATTAACCAGACTTTGCAGCAGCTTTCAAATTGAGGAACATGCCGAGTATGACAATTGGGATGATTTCTTACAACTTTTAGAGCAACTCCCAGATCATGAACGCTATTTTGTGCTCGATTTACTCAGTATTTCAGCTGCTTTCGACGGTCATTTATCACAACTAGAACGCCATCACCTACCCGAAGCATTTAAAGAACATACCGACATTTATATGCAACGCGCAGAAAAGTTAAAGAATATGCTGTTAAATGGCCAGTTACATGCCGCTAAAGAATTATGTGTTTTAGACTTTGAGCCGGGTTGATCAAGCCGTCTGATATACTTCGCGCAGTTACAGATGCGGAATTTGTAGCGAGCTGATTTTTGTCGAGAGCAGGATGCTGAAACAGGCGCATAGCAAGCTACGTAACTATTGCGTGCTAAAGACGGACAAAAAGACCAGCAAGATTGGATGATTATTTTTTTCCATCTCCCTTAATTCTGGACTATTATTAAATCTAACAGCAAGGGCTTTCAGCCGTAACCAAACTATTGAATCCTCGCGCCTAAAAGGCCCTGAAAAATTTTAATCAACTGCTTTCGAGCGTAAAATGGAACAGACTAATGGCTGTATTAAAAGCAATTATGTTGATATTAAGCAGCAGCGCGTTTTTTTGGCGCAAGTTGTATGGCAACAAGGTATTATTCAGAGTATAGAACCGCTAGCAGAGGCAAGCCCTGAGTATAGTTATTTACTACCTGGCTTTGTCGATGCGCATATCCATATAGAAAGTTCAATGTTAACGCCTGTCGAATTCTCTAGGCTGGCTGTATTACATGGCACTGTTGCCACAGTTTCTGATCCACATGAGATTGCCAATGTATTAGGTCTTAAAGGTATACATTTCATGTATGAAAATGCCGCACAAACAGCTTTAAAAATATATTTTGGTGCGCCCTCCTGCGTACCTGCAACGCCTTTTGAAAGCTCAGGCGCCTGTTTAACAAGCAAACAAATAGAAACTTTATTTAAATCGGGAGAGACCCGGTATTTATCAGAGATGATGAACTATCCAGGGGTATTGGCTAAAGACCCTGAAGTGATGGCTAAACTGGCTCTCGCACAACGTTATGGTTTACCCATTGATGGTCATGCACCTAATGTACTAGGTGAACAAGCGAGCCTTTATGCTCAGGCTGGTATTAGCACCGACCATGAATGCAGTACTTTAGCAGAGGCTGAAGACAAGATTGCTGCGGGTATGAAGATTCTGATACGAGAAGGCTCGGCAGCTCGAAATTTTGAAGCATTACATGAACTGATTAGCCTTTATCCCGATAAAGTTATGCTTTGCAGTGATGATAAACACCCTGACGACCTACAACTAGGCCATATTAATCAGCTAGTTGCTCGCGCTATTGCCAAAGGCCACAATCTCTACCATGTACTGCAATGCGCCTGTATTAATCCAGTTAAACATTATGCATTAGAGGTTGGACAATTACAGCCTGGCGATACAATGGATGCAGTGGAAGTAACAGATTTAAAATCATTTATACCTGTACAGACCTGGATAAATGGCCTTTGTGTCGCTAAACAGGGGAAAAGTTTAATTAATGCCTGTGATACAGCTGAATACAATCGCTTTAATGCCAGAACTGTAAAGGACGATGATTTTTTAATTAAGGCTAGCAGCAAAAAAATTCGAGTTATAAAAGCCTTTGATGGCGAGCTGATAACTGAGGAATGGATAACGGATGCGAATATTAAAGATGGTTTTATTATCCCTGACACTAATCGAGATATTTTGTTATTAACTGTCGTTAACCGCTATCAACCCTCCCCTCCTTCCATTGCGTTTATCCATGGCTTTTCGTTAAAAGCAGGCGCTTTAGCTTCAACAGTTGCTCATGACTCGCAAAATATTATTGCCGTCGGAACGGATATCAATTCTTTGTGTCAGGCTATTAATTCAATTATCAAAAAACAAGGTGGCATTGTTGTGGTCGATGCTAATCAGCAGAGTCATTTATTAAGCCTCCCCATTGCAGGTCTTATGAGTAATGAAGACGCCGATAAAGTCGCTGAACAATACAAAGATTTAAATCATCGAGCCAAACAACTGGGATCTACATTAAGAGCCCCCTTTATGACCTTATCCTTTATGGCGCTATTAGTTATCCCAGAACTAAAATTAAGCGATAAAGGGTTATTTGATGGTCTAAAATTTGATTTCACTACACTACAAGTCTAAGCCATGTCTCATTTTGTCCTTAATAACATGCCAGTTGAAACAGATTCAGCCGATGGTATGGTATTACTTGATTTTTGCGTAAGGAAAAACAATTAATGGGTACCCGTGCAGCCTGCAGGGAAGGTGATTGTGGAGTTGTATAGTGTTATATGGGGAGCTTAAACAAGGGGGTATACAGTGAGGCTTTATACCGATAACACTGCCATCAAAGTTGCCGGTGATACTGAGCTATAGGTACAGCAAGCAACCATTAGCAGATCAGTCTTTGCTTATTCTTGATACAGCTGAAAACATCACACTTAAGCAGCAGCGTTGCACCATCACTGCAACAACACGAATAGAGACCTTACGACTCTCTCCTGTTATGCAGAAATTAAGTTACCACTGGTAAAGCCGGGGTTATTTGGTTACGCCTTCAAAGGGCTATTATTACGGCCAAGCCGGTCCCAACCCAAGCCCTTTTTGCTACTAATTAATATAACAATTTTCGTAATTACTCAGCGTAAAATAATGATTACAGCTCTGAAGCCCTCCCTTGCTGGGGAGGGTTGGGTGAGGAGAGATTAAAACAAATCTTTTTTTCCTTATTCTTTTTGGGTTTAGAAAAAAATAAAGAAATAGCTGTCATCTTTTATAACATGCTTAAAAACAAAACAGCTTATATTTCTCAAAGTCAGGAAGAATATGACCCGGCTCATAAACAGCGTGTTTTAAAACAACTGCAACAAAAAGCAGTACAATTTAGCTTAGAACTTGTACCGCTGACATGATAAATAGAGCTGTAAAATCAATGGCATGAAATTATGGGCTCTTAGAAGGTATACTTTTGATTGAATATCAGGTGGGGGCTGCGATCTCGGCGCGATGATAAGCTACAGTTTTTCAAGCAAAGCGCCTATTTGATATCGCGCCGAGGGCGGACGCTCCTACATTAATAGTTGTCTTAGAACTCATGCTTGTATCGTTCGCAGCTGCCAAGCAATCCCTGCTGGTATGACGTGGGTCCCAGTGTGTTGCATTTGGCTGAAGCTTATGGGGAATCAGGAAGCGATTTAAGTTTTTTCCATAATGGGGAAAGATCTGCCTCCCCAGTTGTCTCTATTTCAATAGTATAATCAAGCTCATCCCTGGTAAGTGCTTCACTATTGCTTAACTGTTGTTGTAATACTTGCTGATCGGCATCTGAAACATTACCCTCCTGCCCTGCTCTATTTTTAACCCGGTTCAGCAAAGTTTGCTTGTCAGTATGCGTGTGTACGATACGAAATGGAATTACCAATTGTTCAGCTAACTGAAAAAATTGCTGGCGCATTTGCCGTTGCAAAAAAGTCGCATCAACAATCACACTATACCCCGCATTAATTATTTCAGTGGCAAGCTGCTGTAGTCGTTGATACGTTTGAAGACTGGTCTGACGACTATACAATCCATTATTAATATCAACATCGTTCTTTTGTTCAGTAGACGATGAGTACAACCGTTTTCTTTCAATATCAGATCGTATGCGGATAGCGGGAAAATACTCAATAATCTGTTCTGAAAGCCAGCTTTTTCCTGAGCCCGATACACCCTGCATAATAATCATAAATGGTGAAGTCGACCGGGTATATTGAAAAGCCAGTTTAAGGTAGCCATGATAATCAGCGAGTGCAAGCCGTCCCTCTTTAGAGTCAGGCTTTTGCGTTGCAGTTATAGCACTAACCTTGGCCCGCACCATCGCTCTATAGTGCAAATAAAATGGCAAGAGTTTTAATCCGCCATAATCACCTGTTTGTTGCAGATAATCATTAACAAACTGAAAAGCCAGATCAGGGCGTTGTTTATGTTGCAGATCCATCACCAGAAAGGCAATATCACTGATCACATCGATCCAGTATAGAGATGGGTTAAATTCGATACCATCAAAGGGTACTATTTGCTGGTCTATTAATGCGATGTTTGCAAGATGTAAATCACCATGACATAAACGAATAAAGCCATCCCGTTTACGTTGATTAAATACTGGCTGAAGCGCACACTGCTGCTGTTCAATCCAGTCTAATAAATAATCTAAAACGTCTGGTTTTTCAATACTGTTTAATTGTAAAATTTGCTTAAAATTTTCCTGAACTGGCAGCATAACGGAAGCTGCACGGCCAAATTCTGTATCATCTGCTGCCTTATCAATATTGCCATGAAAGGCTGAAATAATTTTAGCTGTTTGCCTTATATATTGCCTTGTTAATTGATTATTTTTTAATAGCTGATCAAAGGTTTTGGCAGGATCAAACTGGCGCATTTTCACGGCATACTCAATTGCAACACCTGAACCATTGATTTCTGGTGTTTCTTTTGTGCCAGTGATAGCCACTACATCAAGATAAATATCCTTTGCCAGTCGACCATTCAAGCGTAATTCTTCATGACAAAAATGCCAGCGCTTATCCAGGCTAGAAAAATCAAGAAACCCCAGGTTAACTGGTTTTTTAATTTTATAGGCATACCGCCCCGTTAACAGTACCCAGGAAATATGGGTTTCGATAAGTTTGAAATATTCAACTTTATGAGCAAACAGTATTGAGTTTTGCAGAGATTGAATTAAGGCTGGTATTTTATGGCTCATTATTTAGTGAACATAACTCACATTGTTTCAACAAGCAACTGATTCCCTAGCGTTAACTCATTCAACAATTTCACTGGCATCCAGATAACAACCAGGGTCTTCAGCCCAGGGATTATCAAATATCTGCTGTGCCCTGACCCGTGTATTACCGTTACAAATAGCCTGGTAATGACAATCGCCACAACGCCCTTGCAAAGGTCTTGGGTTTTGTTTTAGCCCTGCCATTAACGGGTCTGATAGATCCTGCCAGATTTCAGAGAAATCTCTGTCTTTAACATTACCTAAATTATGGTTCCACCAGAAAGTATCAGGATGCACATTGCCTAGATTATCGATATTTGCCACATTAACGCCCGAGGAATTCCCTCCCCATTGCTGCAATTTAGCTTCAATATGCTCAGCTCTTTCTGGGTAGTTTTTCTTAACCCAGTGCAAAAAGTAAACGGCATCGGCATCATTATTGCCAGTCACTATTTCCCGTTCTGCACCTTGTTTTTCCCATTGCAAACATTGTTCAAACAACTGATCCATCACATCCCGTGTCATTTTAAATTCAGCATCTGATTTACGATTTTTATTACCTCGTCCACCATAATTCAGATGGGATAAATAAAACTTATCGATATTTTCATCATCCATTAACTGCAACATGGCCGGGAAATCATCCACATTATCTTTTGTCAGGGTGTAACGAATGCCTGCTTTAATACCATGATCTCTGCATAAACCAATTCCCTTTACCGAGTCAGCAAAAGAACCTTGTTTCTGCCTGAATTTGTCATGCGTCTGCCCTATTCCATCCAGACTAACCCCGACATATTGATAATTAATCTCGGCAATTTGTTTAATATTTTGTTCAGTGATTAACGTACCATTACTGGAAAGTGCCAGATAAAACCCCATCTCTTTAGCATGCCGTGAAATATCAAAAATATCTGGATGCAATAAGGGTTCACCACCTGACAGGATCAATACCGGGACTTTAAACTGTTTTAAATCATCCATCACCGTGTAAACTTCTGGCGTGCTCAATTCACCTGGAAAATCAATATCTGCCGATGTCGTGTAACAATGTTTACAGGTTAAATTACAACGCCTAATCAGATTCCAGATAACCACAGGGCCAGATGGTTTTCGCGTTGCTTTTATCGGAGTGGGATGTAACACTTCTCGCATATATTGGCTTAATCTAAACATTTATTTCCCTATCCTTAACCCAGTTTTCTTTAAAATTCG
>Ga0105350_10002052_pt1 | contig 12291 bp, 12 predicted proteins | sample EN1Hudsemesocosm_FD_83506 | JGI IMG/M metagenome (GOLD analysis project Ga0105350, IMG submission 83506) | Methane-oxidizing microbial communities from mesocosms in the Hudson Canyon - EN1E Hudson Canyon | ecosystem: Environmental > Aquatic > Marine > Cold seeps | place: Hudson Canyon... | reverse complement strand
CTTTGGCTAGAAAGCGAGATAAACAACACGGCTATTTGTCTGATGATAAGGAAAATGCTAACAATACTATAGAAGAGGCTCATCAATTTTTTGAAGAAAACCTCGACCTCTGCTTTAAAACAATCCAGTTCAAAAGTAAGCAGGTCAACGATTCTGTTAGTGGTTTTGAGCAGCAAAAAACAATTTTGAAGTCATATCACACGCATTTGGAAAAAGCGCTAAGATACATCATTACACGTTATAGAGATGTGAATGTAGCGAATCGAAGTTCAGATAAACCTATGATTTTCAACCAGCCGATAGATGTAAGTTTAGACTATAAAGAACTTGAGTTTGATTATAAAAGTAAGCGTGATGAGTTGCATGAAGATAGAGAGCGTCTTGCTGCAGATCTGAGTGAAATAAGGCAAAGATTACTTGTAATTAAAGAGAAATACCAGAAAACCGTAAATAAAAAGGCAAGTGTATGAGTCGTAGAAAAAGACAACAGGATGCCGATCGAAAGGGGATGATCCTACTGGGATGTGGGGTATTATTATTAGTAGTCGGGCTTGCTGCATTTTTTTATTACGTTGAACCTGCGGTAAAACGAGATCCTGAAACTGCATGTAGAGTAGATGAAGAGATATCCAGGGAGACAATTGTTGTCATCGATGCAACCGATAATTTTAACGTTACACAAGCGTTAAGAATAAAAAAAGAAATAGGACTTATGTTATCTTCGGCGGTTATCGATGAGCGTTTCTCACTTTATGTTCTTGATGAAACTATTAATAAGAAGAGTCAAAAGTTCAGTGTTTGTAATCCCGGAGATGGAAGTAATAAGAGTGAAATAACATCTAATAAAAGACGTCTCAAAAAGCACTGGGAAGACCTGTTTTATAACCGTTTTACAAACGCTGTTGACGAACTGACTGGGTCGCATACTGCCGCTCAGTCACCAATTATTGAGATGATAAAATTTGTTTCTGTGAATACCTTTCTAGATAGTCGAGCAACTAAAAAACGTTTGGTGATTGTTTCAGATATGCTCCACCATACACAGCAGTATTCGCACTATCGAGGTAGTCCTAATTATGCAAAATTCTCAAAAACATCTTATGCGATGACAATGCAACCATTACTTGAAGGCGTTGATGTTCAGATTTTTTATCTTATTAATGAAAAGCATATTTTACTTCAAAATCGAGGGCATATAGAATTTTGGAACCAACATGTATTAACCAATAACGGATTCGTTTCATCCGTTAAAACTGTTAACTGAGGTAAATATGGAAAGTGAAAATTTAGTCAGTGGTCGCACGGCTGTTAAGCATCAATATGCGTCGATTACGACTCATTTTATTATTGCACTAGGTGTCGGTAGCACACTTATCGCGGTTGGAATACTATTTAATTCTACACTGCTTGCTGTAATAGCTCCTGTAGCAGTAATGCTGCTTTATATTGGCATAGCAAACAAGGATACTCAATTGTCACAATCTATAATTGGTGATAGTTATTACTATATGGGGTTTGTTTTTACACTTGTTTCGCTTGGGTCTGCACTCTTTTATTTATCAATAAACAATAATGTTGATATCAATACCATTGTAGGCAGTTTTGGTGCTGCTTTGGTTACTACAGTAATAGGGTTAGTAGCTCGTTTAATTACGACATCATTTTCATTTAAAGCAACTGGACAACGAAAGCGCTTAGAAAACAGTATAGATAAATCTTTAGCTACCTTTTCAGAGCAGCTTGAAACACTCACATCAACGGCAATTTCATCACTTACTAAAGTACATACCCATACCGAAGCGACATTAATGAAGACGCTTGAAAGTTATGAGAACGTTAATGAAGAAATATCAGAACAGTACAGGGAGGCGATGAGTCAGGGTGAGGAAACTATATCAAAATCTATCACGTCGTTAGCCAAGAGGATTGATGCTATCGAAGTCTCACCTGATATGGTTTCTGATCCGATTAAAAAATCATTTGATGAAGTTTTAGAAACCTTAAGAAATCATAATAAAAGCTATCGCGAGTTAAGTAAAACAATTACTAGAACTAATGAGAAACTTTCAAACCAGCTTGAAAATTCTGGCTCACAAATTCAGAGCCATGTAGATAAGGTAGAAACAGCACTAATTGAGGCTGTTGACCGTCAAATGATAACGTACGAGCGATCGCTAGGTTCTACAAGCAAAGAAATAGTGACTAGTCTTGATAATATCAAGACTCTGAAAGTTGATTCTGAAAAGCAATTGTCTTCAGCCCTTGATGGTTTGAGGTCACGGATAAATGAAATATCTAACCTCTTATCCAGCGCTAGCATGCCGCTTCAAGAATCAAGCGAATTGCTTGGCAACAGCAATAAAAAAATGAAAACAAACATCTCCGATTTTTCATCTCTTTCAGAGGAGCTTTCTAAAGCTATAGTTGATTCACAACAAAATATGACTGGTCTAGATTCTATGAATGGAATTGTCGTTGACTTAGTCAAGGTTATGACACGATTAAATGAAGTATTTAATCAAACTATCACTCAAGGACAGCAGGCAGGATTATCCATGGAAGGGTCAGCGAAGGCTACTGAGGAGGCTAGTAAACAACTTGCAAATGACATTTCTCAGGTTTATGGAGCATTGACCATGCAAATTCAGAAAATTAGAGGTCATTAATAATGAATGATCGAATTGATGAACCTAATAATTCGATAATTGAAACATCTCTAGCTGAACTTGCATTTTCCCTTTTTTTTATCCTATTGATTTTTTCAGTCTTTAAAATTGATAAAGCCAACTCTGAAAAAAAAGTGTTAGAAAAAGAGGTTTTACTTCTCGAACAAAGCTTAACTAGAGCTGGTGAGGTGCTTGGAAAATCTGAAGAGTTTGATCCTAAAGAAATCTTTAAGGAGTTAACGAGAGGTAAACAAGCTGTGGAAAAGCTTAAAACTACTTTAGAAGAAAAGAAAGCGCTAAGTGATCGTTTAGACTCATTGAAAGAATTAGAGAAGCAACTAAAATCGTCACCAGATGGCATTGCTAAAAAATTAGAGCAGTTGAACGATATAAAGAAATTACTTAAAAACGAAGGGGGGGAAGAATTGGCGGGTACAGTAAAAGAATTACTACAAAAGAACAACGATTTCAGAGGCCAAAATAAAAACTTGAGAACTAAACTTATTAAAGAAGGCAATGGTTTGGATCATCCACCATGCTGGGCTAATCCCGATACTGGACGTATTCAATATGTTTACAATGTAATAATAAATGAAACTTCTACAGAATTTATTCCAGGCTGGCCTAGTTCAAGAAATAAGCAGGCTCTTACGAATCCTCATATTACTAATATAGCTGGACTGTACAAAAGTAACGAGATGATGTGGAAAGTAACTAAGTCACTTTATGAGGATTCAGTAAAAGGAAAATGCAGACATTTTGTACGAGTTTATGACCATGCAGAATCTAAAGAATCTTTTAAGAATTATTTGCTTGGAATCGAAAACCATTTTTATAAATTCTTGAGTAATAAACGTTATGAAAGAACTATCTGAGATTGAAAGTAGTAGAAATAAATTTATTGTAGAGCATAAGAAATTACAGGACCATCTTATTTTTATTTACAGCAAAAAAAGAAATACAATACGATATCAACTATTGAAATTATTTGGTCGAACATAAATTATGTGAAAGGTACTGTATGCATTCGTCCATAAATACACTTTAAACAACCTATCCGTTCAGCTATCATCAATGGATAACAATCTGTAGACGAAACTAAATTCCATTAATTGTCCTAGCTTGAATGGGGTTAATTAACTGACCGTCAGGATATTGGTGAACAAACGATTTCTCCTCTTCAGGATATGGTCATCGAACGCGTATCCCTTGACCTTGATTATTGAGAAGTTACGGCAACTTAATAAACCGCCTACATCTACATACACTTTAGCCCAGTAATTCCGATTAACGCTTGCACGGAGTTAAATGGTGCTTATTCTAGTGACAATGATAGCCGCCATTTTTTCTATCATTATGACAACCAGCTTTATTCGTTCGTCCACTATGAGAAACTATTGAACCATCTGTGTGACTATGGTCTGTTGCAATAAGATTTGAAGCAATTGCAGTAGCACCACATAAGAATGAAGCTAGAGAAATAATAATTAAAATATGTTTCATTTTTAGCCTTTTATAACGATTTTTTAATGAATTTAAGACTCTATCATTAGGGTAATAATACTGTAGCATATTTCTCTGTGTCCAGTTACATTACAAATATCCCCAAAAGAACGGTTCTTACATCGGTCTTCTGTATTCCTTTAATAACAATGGACACAGAGAAATATAGAATCTAAACAAGACCGTGGGGGGTTCAAGTAAGCAGTAGCATACAGACTGTATAATTGAGCTTTTATAAGGAGCATAACTTTGTTTAAAACACTAATAACACTTACTAAAGGCGTGTATCACACGGCTTGTACTACAGGTATTTTAATTGAACAAGGAGCGGAGCTGTTAGAGGAATCTTCAAAAGAGGCGCATATCTATACGGCACAGATGTTAGCAATTAAAAAACTAGAGTTAACAAAAAAATATTTTAAGAGTTTTTTTTCTATTATAGAAAAAATCTTAGAACAAGATATTTCTGATAGTTTGCGCACTGATGTAGTGAGTACAAAAAACTCATTAGAAAACCTAGAAAAGTATATTAAATTACTTAGGACAAAAGTAAAAAATATCGAAAATAAAGGCCAAAAACTGTCTATAGAGCAAAGTGATGCCATTGCAGGAACAGTAAATGTAATAGAAAAATTAGAAGACTTTATGATAATCAATACAGAGGATTATACTCAATTAGATCGAGACCTTACTAAAAAAGAAAAGCGTGAAATGTATTCATTAAAAGAAAATTTAGATAAATACATGAGTACATTGATTAGCCTATAAGGAGTTAACTAACTAAAAGAACAGTTTATCATATAGACCTCCTGTGCATACCTTATCAGTCGCTTAGTGATTTCTTTACCAGTAGCTAGATTAGCGATTAGAACTACCTTATAATAAATATTAACATGCCTTTTCTGGCTGAATGAAACCCTGTACTTAGGCTTCAATCTTTATATTTAATATATCTATAAAATATTATGCTAAAACCAATATCGTTAGTAGGAGAACAACGAAAAGTTTTGACTCTGAACCATAAAGGCCCAATTCAAATAAAAGGGGCTGCAGGGAGTGGGAAAACCACAGTAGCGGTGTATCGAGCATGTCATCTTATGGATACTTACAATGATATATTTGAACCTGGTAAAGTTGCCATTTTCACCTTCAACAAGTGATTATCTGGATATTTATACAGCCTTACTCACAATCTAAATTCTAATGACTATCGGGATATGAAAATTATTAATTTTCATAAATGGGCCTATTCCTTTATAAAATCTAATGGAAAAAATTTATATGGAAAAACAATTTTCCTTAATGAAATACATCGAATCATTCAAATAATTGTTAGCAATACACAGAAAACACCAGAAAATACCAGAATACTTACTAAAACTATGGATTTTTACAGCGATGAAATATCATGGCTTAAAGGTAAGAATATCCGCACATTGCAGCAGTATTTAGACACGAAGCGTATTGGAAGAGGAACAACTGATCGAATCACAAGAACTGATAAACATATTCTTTGGCATATTATTGATACATACAATCAAGAGTTGCAGCGTTTAGGGAAGTATGACTTTGATGATTATGCAATCCTATGTTTAGACATCATTCAAAATAAAGGAAATACATTTTCTCCACCATTCACTCATTTAGTAATTGATGAAGCTCAAGATTTAAAACAAGCACAGCTTAGTGTGCTTATTAAAATAGTTTCTCCAACAACCAATAGTATTACTATTATCGCGGATGCTGCTCAGAGGATTTATAAGAGTGGATTTAGCTGGAAAGAAATCGGGTTAAACGTCAGAGGAGCTAGAACTATAGAGTTTAAGAAAAACTATAGAAATAGTGAGCTTATAGCTAAAGCTGCACTGTCATTATTAAAACATGATAATGACGCTGATGATTTTACTATGGTAGAGGTCAATAACACTGGCGGTCAAAAGCCTGGAATAAAAAATCTCATCAATATATATGAAGAACAGTTATTCATTGCTAATCAGGTTAGAAACATTAGAAGTGTGTTTCCAAAAGACTCAATTTGCGTGTTACATAGAACCACTAACGGGCTAAATTCACTAGTTAAATTACTTGAAAATGAAAATATAAAAGTTGATAAAATTAATGGTAATTCGACCATTAATTATTCTGAATCAACTATAAAAGTATCGACGATGCAGTCTGTTAAGGGGTTAGAGTTTGACCATCTTATTATCAGTGGTTTAACCGATGATGTCTTACCTATAAAAGCTGGTTTTAGCGAGCCCGACGATGATTTACATATCACTACAGAAAGACGTTTGCTATATACATGCATGACAAGAGCAATAAAGTCATTAACATTAACTTATGCAGGTGTTCCTTCTCGTTATTTGTCAGAGATAGAACCTGATTTTTTAGATAACATTTAATACGATGATGATTAGAAATGAGGTATTGAAAAGAAATATAAAAAGCCTATATCACTTTACTACTATAGAAAATTTAATGAGTATTATGGAGAGAGGCTTTATCTACTCTCGCAACAAAATTGACGAACTGAAACGAACTAATGATGAACACTTTACAGCCGACTATGTTGACCATATGGATACTCTACGCCTCGATGGTTTAAGAGACTTTATTAATTTAAGCTTATCACGACCAAATTGGTACCTACTTAATCAATACATAGGAAGGGAGGATTTAAAGTTTTTTAACTGGTGTATTATTGAACTAAGAACGGACTCTTTAATGAAGCCTACTACCTTATTCTCCGTATGTAATGCTGCATCTAATGCAGCCAAAAACTATGGAGTGAATAGCGGAAAGAACGCCTTTGATAACTTATTTATTCCAGAAGTAATTACACCCCATAAGACCTATCTTCGTAATGGTTTATTAGATAAATACACCACAGATATTCAAGCAGAAGTCTTAGTTAAAGATAAGCTATCCATTAGCGAAATTAAGCATATATTCTTGAGGAGTCACACCCAATTATCTCAGTTTAAAGCAGCATTCAACATGCTAGGCCTTGATAATTCATTGTTTTCAGTTAATAGTGAATTATTTGAAAGACCTATACTTAAATAAGGCTTTGCTGGACTGGTATTTTATACTGTGATGGGGATTTATCTAAATCGCTAAGCATAAGTTTTCTATATGAAAACGGATCACCTATAATTTCGTCCAACTGTTGTGTTCGTCGAAGAGCAACAAACAAAGCAACCGAACGCGCTTGACAGTTAAAGCTTTTTTTGGGATTGAATTCAATATCAGTAAAACTATCATAATCCATCACTTTATTTGCTAGTGGTATATTTCTATATAGAGCATTAATATAAATCCAATCATAAAAAAGAGTCTTAGGTTCTAGTGACCAAACGTACTCCCGACCTTGAAAACCAGTTAAATCTCCTGATTCTTTTAACCGTATATCTCTTTTAGCATCCAGCGGAGAAACTTGTAACAAATCTTTGTAAGGTCCGCCTCGCTTAAAAATTTTTGCTGCTTGAAAAATATTTTCTACTGCAATATTATTACCATTTTCGGTTAAAACTAACAAATTAAAAGCACTTAGGGCTACACCTAAATCTAGTTTACTTTTTGATGATACTTCTAGCGGTTTTATACCAAACCCTTTCCCAATAATTTCTGTATGTAGTGAACTAATGGATTTTTGTTTTTGTGATACAGAAAATCCAGCATACCATTGAAATTCTATTTCTTTTTCTATAACAAAAGGAAATTTATCGCTAGGTGTATATAGAGGCCGGTTTGCCATTACTTACAGTCTTTCATTAAGTTGATAGTAAAAATATTATTCATGACTAACTTTAGTTAAAGGGGGAATGAAACTTATGTTATTGATCGTTTACTTTAGCATAACCCTACAAGATGTAATTCTTAACTAAACATTTTAAAAAAATAAATATGGGGTTAATTAACTAAAAAAAGGTTTGTCACAGCAACCTTCTGTAGCCATTTTATACCAAAGGATACAGAGCTCATTACCCGTTTAAACACTCCACGCCCAAATTGCTCAATTCAAGCAATAATGAAACATATATTATCACTTAAAAAAGCCTTATAACTACTTTTTAGCGACTAATATTCCCACCTTCACTAGACCCTATAAGGTGGCTAAGAGCAGCAATTAGTTTTTCATGCTTACTCTGTAAATCCCTATACTTTTTACTCAATTCCTTGTATTCACGTTCTAATTTAGAATTAGAAGAAGCAAGGCCTAAAGCACGAAGGTTTGCCTCAAACCCCGTCAACTTTTTCTCTTTTGGCTTCAATAAATCTTTTATTTTCTCCCCGTTTTTAACTCTTTTTTTCAGCTCGTCAACCGTTTCAACTAACTCCATATCTATGCGGATTGTTTTTGATTTGTTTTTATTAAGCTCTCTTTTCCGCCCAGAATTAGTCCTTTTACCACCATGATTAGAGCTCTTGTTTTTTGGTTTTATCTCAGGTTTTTGAGTATTCATTTTGTTATTTTAATAACTAGATAATGCATATGTTTCAGACAATATTCTCTCAGACTCACTTTGTTTTATATTCTTTGCATCACTCTGAATATAGTCCCTTCTTAAATAATATTTAAGCCATTTTGCAACAGATTTTTCATCCTGTCTTTGACTATCATAGAAACAAACCACCGCTGTATTTCGTTTTATTACTTTCTTATTTAACTGTGACTTTAATTCATGTTTATCATCACCTAAGTGTAACATTTTATCAAGTTTTATGGGAACGTAATTGCTAAAGTATGTTTCTCCGTTTTCCCCACATCTATAGTGAGTAAGGCTAAGGGGTAATATAAATCTATTTTCAACTAACTTATCCAATTCACGCATACCACTTTTCCATTGTTGTACAGATCGTGAGGGTTCTAGTTTATGCAGCCAAGTAGGCGAACGAATAAAAATACCGTTGTGTTTCTCAAAGAAGTGAATCATTGCTAATTGGGCTGATTTTGGATTTAACAACGTCCATGAAAATGTATGGTGAATATAAATATCTAATGCAAGGGAATCCAAAATTAAAACTTGTTTAGTGGGAAACTTTCCGCCTTTACTTAAGCAACGAATTGCCTGTAATGATTTTTCTTCCCGCACCAGAGATAACGCTAAATTAAATGTGTCATTAGAAAAATAGCGAGCCGTCCCTTTGCTATTTTTATTTCCGGTTCCAACATAATGAGCATCCTGCAATTCAAAATCAGACGCTGATTTTTTTAGGCATTCACGCTGGTAAGGTGACCTTGGATCAGAGTAGTCTTCTAAATTAGAATACATTTCAGTGCCCCTAAAAAGAGTGGTCACATATGAAACCACTTCAGATGAATTTGGTTGATAGCGCCCTAAAATAATTAAGTGTGTCTTTTCATCAAACAGTGAATTTGGAATATCTTCAAAAGACAGTAATGATATCAAGGGGGATAATTTATTGGTAAACCCTTTCTTCTTTACCAATGCCTCATAAGTCACTAATACTGTTTTACCTTCATAGACCTCAAAAATAGAGCTAGCGGCTCGGTTCACAACGGTAATAACGCCTTTCATCGTGCTTTTTGAAGAATATCCTCGCCCTATCATCAGTGATTCACTAAAAATCTTAGAGCAACATTGCGTGTTCACTGTATGAAGTTGGGTATCAATATCTATATATTTGAAACATGTCTTATCTCCATTTGCGTATCGAAAAAATACAGTTTGATAAATACGTTCATTTGCATATGAATCAAAACAAATAGTCGGAATTTTTTGCTGAATACAGTACGACAAAAGGTTTTTTTCTAACCCCATCCCCTCTGTATTATGAAAAATGAGATCATTTTTCATAACTGTAAATAACAGAGTCCCGTTAGGTTTTAATAGTCTAGTAAGTTGCCTTGCAAATTCCCTTCCTTTTTGACTTACAGAGTTTGTCGTAAGGTGTGAATAACTTAGCTTTCCCTTTAAATCCTTCAGTATTTTGATAGGTTCACTTTTTGTATCTATCAAATGAGATATAAAATTCCTATCAATAAAGTTATGCCGCTCAAACCAATCCTTCAGAAAGGATATTTGTTCCTTTTTAAGAATCCCCTCTAAATCTTTAAATTGATACCGTCTACTTTTCATCAAAGCCGTATAAAAACGTCCCTCAGTCACAAGTAGAGACGTATCTATTGGTATAACAGGAGTAACTAATAGCTTATACTCACTCACTAAAACGGTAGGCTCTTCCCCTTTTCTACCTTGTTCTTTACCATAACTATTAATATTAATGGATTCAAAACATGAGTGATCCATAGAACGAATAGATTCAAGTCGTTCTTTCGTCGGGACAACATATAAGATTATTCGCCCCTTATAGTCCTCAGGGTTATTTTGAATAAACATCAATACAGCAAGAAAAAGGTGATTGCTATCTTCAAGGACAGGATAACGAAAAATGGTATTAAAACAGGGATCGTTCTTTTTTTTACTACGTTCTAAAGCCGCCTGGCAATAACTAATAACATCTGGCGCTTTCTTATCGAAGTTCCTGTAGTTCTTATCTACTGAGATATCAGGCCGTTTTAAACGGTATTCTATTCCACCCTGCGAATACGAAATAATACAGGGCAACTGACCTTTCTTGTTTTGATTTGCATAGAAAATTGCACGAAATACACAAGACCGACTTCCATCACTTTCTGTACTCACTCCTTCAATTGGATCTGCTAGAAAATCACCATCATAATCTGTAGCGTGAGTTAATAACTCCTTAACCGTTATTCCCCTATCTTTATTAAAAAAAAGTAAATGATTGGCAGATAATTCAGCTGTTCTAAACACCATCTTGATCGGCTGATAGTTTTGTTCAAATAACCGGGTGTCATATCCTAAGGCTTTCCACTCCTTGTACTGTTTAAGTTTATACTGATAGCTTAGATCCGCTACCGTAGGCCTTTCCTCGTCTTTAAATTGACGAATTTGTCGCCTAGATTTCTGTAGTAAGCTTTTATATTGTTTGTTCTCATCCTTGGATAGTTGTAGACAGGCTGATAAATCTAAAGGTGTGCAACTTACATCACTGTGCCACTCGATATTGTCTCTGCGATTAGGGTCACCTATAAAATCCAACTGAAATGGCCAACGCATTGAAATATTCAGAATAGACTTTGTTAAACATTGACCATTAAGTGCCACCTCAATAAAACCAAAACCCTCTAACCACAGTTTTTTTTGTAACCACAGAATAAATGGCGGAATAAGTTGTGGCGTATTGGTCGGAAAATAAAACCGATAACTACGATCAAATTGGCTATTAATCTTATAAAGACCTCGTCCTGAAGAAAAACAAGCAACACGATTAAAACCAGGAATAGCTAAACATAAAAAACTATAAAATTTATGGGGAGGAAGCCACTTATCAGCTTTAAAATTTGAGATATCAAGAATAACTAAGCCATTATCTGGATTATTCTCATGATTAATAAACTCACTAGACCGAGTAATTTGAGGTTCTCTTTTATTTTTAACAAAACCACAATGAACACTATCTCCATAAGATCTAAGGTAGGTACCTGAACTTATTGCAATATGAGGTCTATTAGATAATTGAGAAAGATAGTTGGGGAAGGAATCAAATGTTAAAGACTGATAAAAGGCTTCACTTTCAAATAGTACAACAGCATCTCTATGCTCATATTCACTAAATTGATCGTTTGATTGGAATAAAGTAAAGCAAATATTAGTAGATGTGTTAATAACTCAAACCTCATGACTCTCGTTTTTACTAGGACTGTGCTTGGTACTCTCTAGCATATAGGGGTCTTCAATTTCACCAAAGGTTTCTTCAACCCAATCTATCGCAGTTTGTTCAGAAAAACTGGCCGTGTCATAAACTAAAGTAAGTGATCTATTAACTTTCTTAAGCTTAATCTTCATTTTTACAATATCAATACCCAAGTGCGCAGTACTTTCATACTTATGCTCAATAGGAAGCCGGTCTCTATAAGACACGCGTCTCTTCTCATATTCACCCATAGGAAAAATATAGCGCTTCTGGTGCTCAAGTATTTTTTTCCACTTTTTTTCTTTTACTGAGGGAAAGCCAGGAATACCCTCTAACTGCCGCATTAAACTGGCTGATTGAATTAAAATTCCAT
>Ga0105350_10002050_pt1 | contig 12297 bp, 8 predicted proteins | sample EN1Hudsemesocosm_FD_83506 | JGI IMG/M metagenome (GOLD analysis project Ga0105350, IMG submission 83506) | Methane-oxidizing microbial communities from mesocosms in the Hudson Canyon - EN1E Hudson Canyon | ecosystem: Environmental > Aquatic > Marine > Cold seeps | place: Hudson Canyon... | reverse complement strand
GGCTTAACTGCTTATGCCTTTATGTGGGCTAAAATGGCAAAAGTTGCAGCACCTAAAGTAAGTGAAGATGCTTTTTATCAGTCTAAAATAAAAACAGCTAAGTTTTTCTATAGCCGTTTACTACCGAAGACTGTATCGCTTGCTGAATTAGTTAAATCAGGCAGTGAAGATATGATGAGTTTAGAAGCTGATCAGTTTTAATAAAGCGGACTCGTTTTGAATTTTAAAAACCTGCTTATGCAGGTTTTTTTATGTCTGATGTAAGGGGGGGGTGGCGTCTACATAAGACTCAACTCTATTGCGACCATTATTCTTGGCCTTATAAAGCGCTACATCGCTATGTTTCATTAATTTGTATAGATCGGTTGAACTTTTTTCAGCAAAAGAGATTCCAATACTAATACTTATATTTACTCGTTCACCTGATTCGGAATAAATCATTAAGCCTTCAATAGAGCTTCGCATTCGCTCACAAAGTGCGTTCAGTTTGGCTTCCTCGATATTTGGGAATGCGATAACAAACTCTTCTCCACCTAATCGACCAACCAGGTCATAGTTTCTTAAATATTGTTTTAGGCAGCCTGCGACTGACTTTATGACAATATCACCCGTTGGGTGACCAAAGTTGTCATTAATTTTTTTAAAGAAATCAATATCTCCAGTTACAACAGCAAATGTAGTGTGTTCTCGGGCGCTACGTTGTAGTGCAAGGTTTGCTTGGTGCTCCCAAGCTCCTCTGTTAAGCAAGCTAGTTAAAGAATCAAGCGTTGCTAAATGATATGTTTGGCAAAATAGTATGTAATTATGTTCTGAGTTTCTTTTAACCTGTATAGCGGCTAATAGTAAAAATGCATGCGTAGGTATTACATGCATAAATATAGAGAAAGAATATTGTTCAGTTTGATTAAACGTAAATAAAAATAAAGAAATTACGGGTACTGGCATAAACAAGCCAAATACGAGCTTCCAGCTTGCTACTATGGGTGACAAAATTAAAAATGAAGACATAAAATAGTAAAGAATAGCCGGTAGATAGGGGGTTCTTTCGGGAAGTAGTAGATAGTTCATTGCTAAGCAGCAGAAACTTATAGAACTTAATACTAATGAAATGTCGACTATGTATCGTTGAAATGATTTAACATAAATTGGAATTAGGATCAGTGCGACGGAAATTGCTGCGGGTATTCTGTAGTAAATAGCGAGTAATTTATTTTCAGAAAGTGATGTCCAGTCCCAAATTATAGTTAATAATATTATGAGAATTCCAGTGTATAGCATCACTAAAAGCGCAGGTTTTAAACGCTTGAACTGAAATGTAAAAAAATCGTCAGGCGCGACTAATAGGTTAGAACTATTCAATGTTAAGTAGCCACTTTTATTGTTAGAAGTTAATACACACCTATTTAGTATAGTTCAAATTAACAAAACCTAGGGTTTCTTACATTCGCCCACATAAAATTCTGGGTAGCTGCCGAGTTGATAATTTATACTGTAGCGTGCTCCTGGTTTTAAAACGGTGAGTGCTTGACACTTTAAGGGCAGGGTTATCTCACTTTCATAATCATTTAATTGATAATGTTTGAAAACTTGAATGTAGGTTAAAAACAGCGCATCAAAATTGTTGAGTTGAGGTATTTCTGGAATTTGGACTTGAATAGGCTCGAGTGCTAACTTTTTGGTATCTGGGTGGTACTCTGCTTTTCTTAGTAGCGTAGCAGCGAGTTGCGGTTGCAAGCTTAAAATAGTACCAAGCGGGAAGCGCCTCTCTAATTCTACTAGGTGCTCATGATTAATTTTGATATTTTGTTCAACAAGATCTCGCTCTATTTCCCATTGTGCTAAGCATAACTTAACGACTATTTTCTCCGGGATAAAAATACCCTCATCGTGTAATTGAGGTGCTAAATTAGCGGTTACCGTAAATTGAGGCTCTTGCTCAAGTGACTTTTGCATGGTTTCAGCAATAATCAAGTTCAAGGGGGTAGGGTGCTGGTATGTGCAGGCATTCGCCTGAATTAAACTTATGTTGTTTGCGTTTATGCCGAAATAATTTAGGAGCAGTCTGGCGCTATCGAGTGATGTTTTATGGATGTCTAATAGGGTGAAATTAAACCGTGTTAGATTTAAATTATCCTTTTGATACTTTCCTAGTAATGGTATCAGCAAGGTAGCGAAAGGCCCACAACCCGCATAGAGCACATCTATTGTAATGTCTGTAGACTTCTTGAGTGTCGAGGTAATTGCTGTATGCACGGCACGAATAAATATAATGCTTCGATGGTAGTCTTTAATGCAGTAAGCAGCTGCTTGTGGGTTAATTGCAACACCTTGTTCAAGAAAAGTATCTTCGGCCCAAGCATCAAAGGTTGGGTTAGGCGTAATACTTGTAACTTGACTGCATAATTGAGCAAAATCGTCGAGCGCGTCATGTAAACTTTGCCGTGAACTACTTTCGTCTAAAATAACGTCACTTATTTTTGCTAACACATTCTTGGAATGTGAAAGAGGAAGGGGGACTCGCATGGCGGCTATTCTTTACTCTTCTGAAGAGATTAATCAAATTAAGAACGATACTATATTCGTTACTAGGTTCGTATGAAAGGAAAGAGTTTTTTATGAATTACGATTTATTCGAGATTGATTCAGGTTTAGAAGCAGGCATTCATTTTGATATGCCTGATGCAGATGTCTCTCTGTATCAATCAATGTATTCTACTATTGAAGCAGATTTACTTTTTAATGAATTAAAAAGAGAGGTTATGTGGGAGCAAGAAGAAATCGAGATGTATGGCCAAAAACATAAAGTACCTAGATTGACTGCTTGGTATGGAGATGAGGATAAAACATATACTTATTCAGGCATAACATCGCATTCTCGCCCTTGGACTAGTTGTCTATTGAATATAAAACAAAAAATAGAAACAATTTCTCAAGCAAGTTTTAATAGCGTGCTGTTGAATTTTTATCGTTCGGGAGCTGATAGTGTTGCTTGGCATAGTGATGATGAACCAGAATTGGGACGTAACCCTGTTATTGGTTCTGTAAGTTTTGGTCAGCAAAGATTCTTTCAAATGAAACACAAAATATTAAAAGAAGAGAAGCAAAAAATTATTTTAGGGCATGGTGATTTTCTGCTAATGAAAGGCTCTACGCAGCATTATTGGGTTCATCAAATACCCAAAAGTAAAACGACTATGAAAGAAAGAATAAATTTGACCTTTCGAACGGTATCTTAATTACTTTAAGTATTTGTCGTTAATATTATCTGGCTTCTCCATTTGTTTAATCAATTGTGACGGCTATTATTTCTGAATAAGCCCCTTGAGTATTATCTTGAGTTGCGGTAGCGATCGCAAAGTAATGTATGCCAGGGCTTAAGTTATTTATAGCGTAACTAACGCTCAAGGCACCGCTAACAAATACTGAAGAATCCAGTTGACTTGAGTTCATGCCGTAAGTAATAGAATAGCCTTTAATATCGTTCGCAGTAAGTAGTGTACCATCATCTCTTTTTGTTGGGCGCTCCCAATTTAATTCAATTGAATCATACTTTTCAGTAGCGCTCACATAGACTGTAATTATCGCACTTGAGGTTCCGCCTTTACCATCCGATACGGTATAGCTGATGGTATCTTCTCCATTGAAGTCGGATGCAGGGTGATATGTGATGGACTGGTTGTCATCCCAAGTGACTTTTCCATTAAGTGCTGTTGAAGCAATGATGTTTAAAGTATCGCCATCAAGATCATAAGCTCCTGCTAAGGCATCGATTATAATTCCTACCGATTGTTCTGTAGCGGCTTGATGATCAGTTAATATTGGTAGGTCATTAACTGGATTAATTATTACTGTTACTGAAGCATGTGCTGTGCCTCCATGACCATCATTGACTGTATAGGATAGACTAACTTCGCCATTAAAATCACTTACTGGCACAAAAGTTAAGGTATTGTCTCTATTTAAAGAAACCATGCCTCCTTGGTTGTTAGTATGAACATTCGTAACAGTTAGTGTGTCATTATCTGCATCGCGGTCGTTATCTAAGACTTTTATGATGATAGGGGTATCTTCGTTTGTTTGAACGGTATCGTTAGATAATACGGGAGAGTCATTCATCGCAAATATTGATACATGAACCTCAGCTGATGAACTGCCACCTTTTTCATCGCTGATGGAGTAATTTATTAAGGCTGAACCGTTGAAATTCTCTGTTGGAGTGAATGTAAGGGTGTTGTCGGTATTGATGCTGACTTGGCCATTGGGTGAAGCTGCGAAGGTCACTTTAAGTTCATCAAAATCTCCGTCAGAATCATTATTTAAAACATTTATGACGATGGTGGTATCTTCATTTGTTTCGGCGGTGTCATTGCTGGCAACAGGCTGATCATTTACGTTGATTACGGTAACTGTTGCAACACCTGCAGAAATTCCACCGTGGCCATCTAACGTAATGTAATTTATTTTTGCGACGCCAGTAAAATCACTAACTGGTTCGAATACTAAGGTGTTATCTGGGGTTATATCTACTGCTCCTAAGGCTGAGGAGGCGCTAGAAATAGTCAATGTGTCATTATCGGCATCGTAATCGTTGGCTAATACATCTAAAGTTATTCTCGTGTCTTCCTCCATTTCGGCGTAATCTGGAAAAGATTTAGGTGCGTCATTCACTGCAAGAATTGATACGTTAACCTCTGCTGATGAGGTGCCGCCTTTCTCATCGCTGATGGTGTAATTTATTATGGCTGTGCCGTTTAAATTTTCTGTTGGGGTGAATGTAAGGGTATTGTCAGTATTGATGCCGATTTGACCTTTGGATGATGAGGCGAAGGTCACTTTAAGTTCATCAAAATCCCCGTCAGAATCATTACTTAAAACATTAATGATTATTGTTGAATCCTCTGTAGTGTCGGCGATGTCATTTATAGCAACAGGCGGGTCATTTACGCTGATTACGGTAATTGTTGCAATGCCAGCAGTAATACCTCCATGGCCATCTAGCGCAATGTAATTAATATCTGCGATACCAGTAAAGTTATGAATGGGTTCAAATGTTATGGTGTTATCTGGGTTTATTTCTACTGCCCCTAAAGCTGAGGAGGCGCTAGAAATAGTCAATGTATCATTATCAGTATCGAAATCGTTGGCTAATACATCTAAAGTTATACTCGTGTCTTCCTCCATTTCGGCGACATCTGGGAAAGATTCAGGTGCATCATTTATGGGTAGAATCTGGAGGTTAACTCGAGCATTAGCACTATTGTTCTGACCGTCGCTGATTGTGTAAGTAATGGTGCTTGGAAGATTCGAGTTTTGTTCTGGTGTATAAAATAAAGCGTTAGAAGGCTGACCATTAGCGGTATCAATATTCTGTATAGATACATTCCCGTTACCATTGGTGACGACGGCATGTGTGATGGTTATAGGATCACTATCTAGATCTGAATCGTTATTCAGTACGTGGATAATCGTAGGTGTATCTTCAAAGATTTCTATTGCGTCATCTAGAGCAGTAGGTGGCGTATTTTGTGATGGTATATTGCCGTCGGTGCTCGATTGTTCATTGTTGTTAGTGCTTGTTGGTACGATGTTGGTCTCGACGGTTTGTTCATTGTTATTAGTACTTGTTGGTACGATGTTGGTCTCGACGGTTTGTTCATTGGTGCTAGTACCTGTTGGTAAGAAGTTGGTCTCGACGGTTTGTTCATTGGTGCTAGTACTTGTTGGTACGATGTTGGTCTCGACGGTTTGTTCATTGTTGCTAGTACTTGTTGGTACATTGCTGGTCTCGACGGTTTGTTCAGTGTCGTTGTGGCCTTGTTTTGAGTTTATTTCGTCTATCGGAAGAACTGTAAGTATGGCGCTTAACGAAACCTGGGAACCAAGCAGGTTGGAAACAATTACATCGTAAGTGCCAGCGTTTTTAATGGACGTTTTGTTAATGATGTAAGTCGCTTCATTCGCGCCGCTAATTGGCGTGTTATTTAGACGCCATTGATAGCTTAAATTGTCACCGAGAGCAGTAACATTAAAATTGGCAGCTAGGCTTTCTTTAACACCAATAGAAGTAGGGTGTTTTTCTATTTCAATGGTGGTCATAATCTCCGGTATGATCATTGTCATTTCGTAGGATTTTTTAACTTCGAGAGATATTTTGTTTAAGGAGTGTTGTTTTACTGAATTATCTGTTTGAGTAAGTAAGTCTTGTACGGTTTCACTCGCTTGATAAAATAAATCGTCTAAAGATACTTCAGGTAATGCGCCCATGTTTGCCGCAGCAATGGTGCCTGAAATTGAAATTCGACTGGCTGCATGGTGAATGATTTCGCTTATATTGTCCCAATCTGGCGAGTTTAATAAGGCTAAAAAAGAGGCGGACAGAACGGCAACTTTCAATGCAGGTTCGCTTATTTCTGCTTGATCATCCAGTTTGGTTAAATCAGGTGTTGGCAGTTGCAGTGCTCGGGTATTAAGACCTAATAAACTTTCAATATACCGATAACTAGTGTTTATGTTTTCAATTGATGGGCCTGTTTCTTGGCTTTTAGCTAGCGAGGAGGCAAGGTGGGTTAATGGGTTAACCGTGACGATATTCGTAAAGCCATGATCTAGTGTTGGCATCATTGCAGTAATTTCAAAATTCTCATCCAATAAAAAAGTATTGCCAAAGGCCACTTTTTCTTTAGAATCTTTTGTAACACAGCCAGAAACAATATCACAGGTCATTTGTGTTGCTTCATCTGCAGTAATTGAGATTAGTATAGAATCAGCTTGAATATCATTAGGTATATAGAAGCTAAAAAATCCGTTTATGTCCGTTCTTATCGGTAGACCAAAGGGCACCTTAGATGTTGTACTACCTTCTTCTGTATGTACAATTTGGTAAGAACGCACGATACCCTTTTCAATGACGCTGTTGACGGCCTGGCCTTCTATTTTTGTATCTGAGTAGGCGCTTGATAATGATGTTGTATTAGCAGAATCTGAATCGGCTAGATCAAGGCAGCCAAATAAAAATAAGAATGATAAAAATATAGAGTATTTAGCTAAATTTTTTATAGCACGTGTAAAACCGAGAGTAGGTATAGACATGGCTGATCCATTTGCCGAAGTGTTGATTTGTTCAGGAGGTAAAGAGAAAGCTGAATCAGTTACGAATCACAGAAACATCCATGTTGTGACGCTTAATACATCTTTGAAATATGCAAGAAGGTCTGTTTAAGCGCGGCGAGTGTACAGTGATATTTTATAAAATTATAGTTACCAAAACCATATAGTTTATTGAGTGAGACTTGAGTCACGGTTTGTAAAAACACTTTATTAACAATGGTTTATGATAAAAAGTTAATATGGGGTTGATCTAAGTATTATGACGGTATTGATTGAAAAGAAAGATAAAGTAATGACGATTATTATTAATCGTCCTGATGCGAGAAATGCAGTAGATGCAGAAACTGCGAGCGCATTAGCCGAAGCTTTTCGTAAGTTTGAACGCGATGATTCAGTGTCTGTAGCGGTATTATGTGGCAGTGGAAATACATTTTGTGCTGGGTGGGATTTAAAAAAAGCAGCTACTGGAGAAGGACTTAAGGGAGTAAAGGAATTAAGGCCTGAGGATGATGGCCCGATTGGACCAACTAAAATGTTGTTAAGCAAACCGGTTATTGGTGCTATTTCAGGTCATGCTGTGGCAGGAGGTATGGAGTTAGCCCTTTGGTGTGATATGCGTGTGATGGAAGAAGATGCTGTATTTGGGGTGTTTTGTCGTCGCTTTGGTGTACCGCTTGTGGATGGTGGAACTGTTCGGCTTCCTCGCCTGATTGGTATGAGTAATGCGATGGATCTCATTCTAACTGGGCGACCGGTTGATGCCGTAGAAGCAAAACAAATGGGGTTAGCCAATAGAGTTGTTCAGCCCGGTGAGTCTCGTAAAGCATCTGAAGAATTAGCGGCTCAGATTGCTAGTTTTCCTCAAGCTTGTATGCGCAGTGATCGAATGGGTGTTTATGAACAATGGGATCAAAGTCTTCAAAATGCATTAACGAATGAATTTCATCGTGGTGTAGCTGTGGTGGAGACGGGGGAAACGTTAAACGGTGCTGACTTGTTTAGTAAGGGAAAAGGTCGGCACGGTGAATTTTAGCTATAACTTTAGAGGGTGGGTTTGCCACCCAATTTAATCATTGATTTAAAATGAACTAGTGTAAGGGGGATTCTAGTCAATCTAGATACACTACTTACCTTACTCACCAATAAACCCTTTGGATTGTCGTGCCCAAAGTTGTGCATATAGACCATTGTTCTTAATCAATTCAAAGTGATTCCCTTGTTCAATAATTTTACCTTCATCTAATACGATTAAACGGTCCATCGCTGCGATGGTAGATAATCTATGTGCAATGGCGATGACTGTTTTGCCTTCCATCAGCCGGTATAGACTGGTTTGAATGGCTGCTTCTACTTCCGAATCCAAGGCTGAGGTGGCTTCATCGAGAATCAATATGGGGGCATCCTTTAATAATACTCTGGCAATTGCAATACGCTGGCGTTGTCCTCCTGAAAGTTTAACCCCTCGCTCCCCGACATGCGCATCATAACCAGTTCTGCCATTAAGATCGCTTAGTTCTAGGATGAAATTATGGGCTTCAGCCTGTTTAGCTGCCTGTATCATATCGGCTTCACTGGCGTCTGGCTGGCCATACAGAATATTTTCGCGCACTGATCGATGAAGTAAGGAGGTATCTTGCGTCACCATACCAATTTTAGAGCGTAAGCTTTCTTGAGTGACTTGCGTGATATCTTGTTGGTCAATGCAGATAGAACCGGATTTTAAATCATGAAAACGCAAGGCTAAATTGACGAGTGTAGATTTTCCTGCTCCTGAGCGGCCAACTAGACCTAATTTTTCACCCGCTTTAATATTCAGTGTTAAGTTTTCTATTACCGGATTATCTTGGTCGTACTGAAAGGTAATATTATTATATTCCAAGCTGCCATATTTAACTTGAATGTCGCGTGCATTAGCTGAATCTTCAACTTCTTTTTCTTGAGATAAAGTATTCATGCCATCCTGAACGGTGCCGATGTTTTCAAACAAACTCGATACTTCCCACATAATCCATTGAGACATGCCGTTTAAGCGAAGTGCGAGCGCAATAGCGACGGCAATGGACCCGGTTGAAACCGCCTTCTCGCTCCAAAGCCAAATAGATAATGAGGCTATGGAGAATATCAATAAAGCATTTAAAGCCCAAACAGATACATTTAATTTAGTCGCTAAACGCATTTGTGGGTGAACAGTTTTTAAAAAGCCATCCATATTGTCTTTGGCGTAGTCAGCTTCTCTTTGGGTATGTGAAAAAAGTTTAACGGTTTCAATATTGGTGTAGCTATCGACAATGCTACCGACCATGTTTGAGCGCGCATCAGCCTGTTTGGTGGATATGCGACGTAGTCTAGGAATGAAGTAGCGTAATGTAAGCGAGTAGCCGAGTAGCCAGCCAATTAAAGGTACACATAACCGATAATCTGCTGAAGAAACAACGAGTGTCATACCAATAAAGTAGATCGAAATAAACAGAAGTACATCGAGCATTTTCATGACAGACTCACGTACAGATAATGCTGTTTGCATCACTTTCGTGGCAAGGCGTCCTGCAAACTCATTCTGATAGAAAGACAAACTTTGGCCGAGTAAATAACGGTGTGCCTGCCAACGAATCCGCATTGGATAATTACCAAGTAAAGTTTGGTGAATAACACTGGCATGTAAATATACTGTGAGTGGTAGCCCTACGAGAATAAGAATGCTTAGCCACATCAGTGTGTTGCCTTCATCTTGCCAAAGTGTGTTGGGGTCTTTGGTTGAAAGCCAATCCACTAGCTCCCCCAAAAAGCCAAATAAAGTGACTTCCATAATGGCAATGCAGGCCGTCAAACAAGCCATAATGAACAAATGTGGGCCAATACCTTGGGTGTAATGTAAACAGAATTTAAGTAGTGTATTCGGGGGGCGCTCAGGGTGTTGCGGTGGAAAAGGACTAATTAATTTTTCGAAAAAGTTAAACATAGAAATGTCGGTAGCTCAGGATTGTTTACAAAGGAATTCTATTTCTTCACACAAAATCGCGACGATAAAAATGAATATGTCTGCTAATCTTAAAGTGTCATCTTAATGAACTGCATAACGGGAGTAAATTAAATGAGCGATTCAGGTAGTAATTTTGATGAATCCGATATATTAACGAATAAAGACGGGCTATTGGGTATTGAAAAAAATAATAAAAGTTTTATGAATAAAGATGCGATTATTCCTGAAATTTTAGCTGTATTTCAATCCAATGTTGATGATTTTGGGACTGAATTAAGAAATGGTGAAACAAAAGGGGCGGCGTTTGATGATTTGTTGGGTAGTCTTGATGACTTAAACAAACAAATTGACGGCTTAATGTAGCTTACCTGCTATTTATTGTTAAGGTTGAATTTACACTAAAACATAAGAATGCACGCATAAAAAAATGAATATACATCCAAAAAAGCTTTGGCTATCTTTTGAAAGCTGGCTGCTAGACCCCCCTAGTGTAGTTCTACACCCTTGTACACATTATGTTCGTGATTTTCTACGCATTCTTTTCGCTGTTGGTCGAGATATGACATCAGGCCAGCTTAATTTATATGCAATGAGTTTGGTGTATACCACCATCTTATCAATCGTTCCCATGTTAGCGCTGATCTTTTCGGTATTGAAAGCCTTTAATGTTCAAGATTCACTTACGCCTATGCTTCATCGCTTTCTCGAGCCAATGGGTGAAAAAGGCATCGAGATAGAAAACAGTGTGCTGTCATTTGTTGATAATATGAAAGTCGGTGTATTAGGTGCGCTTGGCTTAGTAATGCTTATTTACGTGGTGATATCGCTAATTCAGAAAATTGAGCGTGCCTTTAATGCCGTCTGGTTAAGCTCTCAGTTACGTCCAATGGGGGAGCGCATTAGTCATTATTTAGGCGTGATATTAATCGGTCCGGTACTAGTCGTGACAGCGATAAGTTTAACCGCATCGACAATGAATTTGGGTTTTGTACAGTCAATGCTTGCCATTGAACCGTTTGGGAGTTTGTTTGTTTTTCTCACAAAGCTTATGCCCTTCATAATGATTATTTTTGCGTTCACCTTTTTTTATCTTGTGATGCCCAATGCTCGGGTTAACTTTCGAAGTGCTTTGTTTGGTGGCGTAATTTCGGGCTGTAGTTGGCAGGTTAGTAGCTTGATATTCACGACCTTTGTGGTGAACTCGACACGGTATGATGTGATTTATTCAGGGTTTGCTGTTGGGATTGTGTTGCTTATTTGGTTGTATATGAATTGGCTGATCTTATTGCTAGGTTCTAGTATCGCTTTTTATCACCAGCACGGAAACCAGATTACACGCGACCACAAACTTGAGACAGGTCCAGAGTTAATTGAAAAGGCGGGCTTAGGTATCATGCGTCATATTGCTTTGCGCTATGACTCAGATTCAATGCCTGTAAAGCAAGTTGAAATAGAAGCAATGAATGCCATACCTGTTATTTTGAATCGTGAGATTATTAATAAATTACTTAAGCATAATTTGCTGCTAAAAGCGGGTGAAAATTCAGATATGTATGTGCCTGCGCATTCAACTGATCAAATATCAGTGGCCTCTATTTTTAGAGCTCTTCGCCAAGATCAAACTCATTTGCTATCCATAATGAAAGTGGCATCTTCTGTAGACGAGTTAATTCAAAAGACAAATGCTAATTTGTATAAAAGCATTGAACATGTAACGTTACGCGATTTAATCAAATAATAACAAAACCAAATTGAAATCAGGTGGTTATTCATTAGGCATGAGCTATTCTTTAGCCTGAAATATTTTTTAAATACATTATTAAATATCAAGGTAAGTACTATGAATAAAAATAAAACACTTAGTCGACTAGCGTATCTGAGCGTTGGTTTAATAGGTCTAGGTGGCTCAGCGGCTAGTATGGCGAGTTATCAAGTACACTCACCTGGCCCATTGCTTACTTTAGGGAAAGTGACCAACCCAAGCTCCATTCTTTCTGTAACAGGTAATCCCGCTGGTGGAGAGTTGTTATTGCATAAAGATGAAAACTTTAGGATGGGGTATTTTAGTTCTCTGGGTATGGATGTAGAAATTGGTGATGTAGATAACTTTATTGAAGATGTAGATGAGTTGGTTGATGCCTTAGATGAGGATGACCTTAGTTTAGATAGAATATTAGAAATTCAAGAAAAGTTCGATGCTTTATTACCCG
>Ga0105350_10002046_pt1 | contig 12315 bp, 7 predicted proteins | sample EN1Hudsemesocosm_FD_83506 | JGI IMG/M metagenome (GOLD analysis project Ga0105350, IMG submission 83506) | Methane-oxidizing microbial communities from mesocosms in the Hudson Canyon - EN1E Hudson Canyon | ecosystem: Environmental > Aquatic > Marine > Cold seeps | place: Hudson Canyon... | reverse complement strand
TTGATTACCACCATAAGTTTCATTAGAAGCAATTTTAGACATCACAAAATCAGCCTGACTTAAGGTGACACCTTCACGGTTAATACGAATAAAAATTTCAGTAACCGTTTCAATATCTAAATCGGCATCCAACTCAATCATGCCTATCTGTTTTTTAGTAATACCCGTTAACTGGCTAATCACACTTTCCAGCTTATCCTCATCAACCTCTGGATTAGCTTCATTATATTGACGGATCATTTTCAATAAACTGATATCACCCTGCATTATAGGTACGACATCTGAAATCCAAGCCTTATCTCTTTCAATAATCGGCGTAGTGACTTCAAACCTTTCTTCTTTTGGGTTAAATGCGATACGAATACGAACCTGTTTATATTCCTTATTAACCACCGATTGACCAATCAAAGCAGCGCTTAATGCAGTCACTCTTTGTTGGCCATCAATCAATATCTTTTTGCCTTGCGAGAAAGACCCGTCTTTTAATTTTACATTCGGATTTTTCCAAACAATGATATAGCCGACAGGATAACCTTTATAAAGGCTATCAAGTAAGTCACGAACTTGTGCTGCATCCCATACGAAAGGACGCTGTATTTCTGGAATAGCAATTTCACCTGACTTAACCCAAGTTAAAAGTGATTCAATTAAATGCTGGTTAACGGAGTATTTTTGGAGGCTCATGGAAATTTCCCTTTCAATGTACTTTAAATAATTATTGGTTTGATAAAACGTATTCTTCTACAACTTCAAAATCATTCGGTGATCCAGGGTCCACATACCAACGACAATGGTGATCATGCGTTTGCTTATCTAAAATAGAAATATCCACATAGCGATTATCAGGAATTTCCGCAAACCCCTGATCAAAACGAAAACCACCTAATACAGATAACATCAGACGCGCATGAATTTTCTCTGTTGAGTTATTATCATTAACAAGCTTCACTATCAGTTGCGAGCCTTTTACTAATTTCGTTTTATATCTACGCTCTAACATCTGCTGATAACCTTTCATACCTGCCTTTTCTTCTCTCGCCCAAATAACGAAGGATCGGCACTTGCCTTGTTGAGCAATACCTAAAAAATGCGTAATTACTTTTTCGCAAGCAGGTTTATTCAGATGTAAATAGGGATCAACCAATACGATTTCATGACTTAGTTGCAATAAGCGCCGAGCAATCTCCGTGTAATTTTCAGCCTGACCCAGCACACGCACATCATGACCACCTAAAAGATAATCTTCATCAACTTCACTAAAATCAGGATACCCCCACTGATTAGGGTTAGCCGCCACAAGACCAGAAAATCTTTTCTGTTCGACTTGTTGATGCGCATTATCAAGCCATGATTTAGAAGACTCAAAAGGCTGACCAGACGGCACCAGAGTACCCTTACTTTTCTCCAGTAAACGCTTAACTCGCGCTTGCTCTACATCAGGTAGAGAAGACATATTTTGATAAATCTGTTTTTGCCAGTCTTTAGGGAATTTACCAATAAATCGTCCCTGAAAAAAACCAAACTTTTCCAGTAAATACTTCAACTCCAGCGCGCTATTAAATCCAGCAGGTTCAACTAGAAATTCCTCATTCATCAAACAACTCTCCATCGCGTTCGGTAAAAAAACCATTCGGCCAACGGTCAATAAACTCACCATCTTCAGAAATTCTTAACGGAAAAATCTTGCTCGATCCATCGCCCAGCTTATTGACATACAAAACGCTCAGTTGCGTAGATTCCAAACTAAATAATTTATTTTTAATATCGCTTTTTCTGCTTTCTCGAATTCTGCGTAATAAGCGCAATAGAAAGTGTTCGCTGTGAGATTCGATAACAAAATTAGACCAAGCACCTGAATTTGTACATTCAATAAATGCATCTGCAAGTTGCGCTTGTAATTTAGGGTGTAAATGCAATTCTGGCTGCTGAATAAAAACACCTCCACCATTAATAATTGCAACTAGTACTGGAATTATTTGTGAAATACCTACGCCAACATCTTCAATTTCTACCAGACACCCATTTGATTTATGCCTCAACTTTAAATGCACTTCAACTTCTAAGTTTCGTAATATTTCGCGCATATCTTCATTGCTTTTATTCACGTCACTTAACACATTAATAGGTGCCAAAAACAAACACTCACCTGTAACCTCATATTCAGTCCCTAAGAACATAGGGTGCGAAAGTATACGATTAATTTTATCCAAAGAAGAAAATGACGGCTCATCACCTAATGGCTGATTAACTGGATAGTTTTCATCTATTAATTTCATAGAAACCTGTTCAGCAATCGATAGCCAGCCATGTGATTGTTTATAAGCATCCAAAGAACAACGAAACACAGCCGTCTGTTTTGTTGGTATAGGTCTAAGAGGTGGAATTGAACTGAAGTTAAAATCACTGGAAATACTTTTTGTGGGGACAGTCAATAAACTTAATAAGAAAGTTCTTAGCTCTAACACCTCTGGTGTAGGTCGATCTGCTCCGTTATCATCTCCCAACCAACTAATTGGTTTCTTCCAAAGCAGGTCTCCACTACTATCAATATTAGTAAAGATAAGAAAATGGTCATCTGTCGAGTTCTCTCCCATTTCTTCCGTCACTAAACGATCAATCCCTTGAGAGAAAAAAGAATCTAATAACGAATAAACCAAATGAGATTTATTGAGCTTCAATACACATTCAGAGGAGAACCTATTAAACTCATTAAAAATCAAATTCACACAAATCTCATTGCCTAAATACAATGAAAACTGACTAACAGACCAACCGCGACCCTGAATTTTGTCGGAAAAATGTAATTCAACTCGAAAAGGAATCGAATTACCAAGTTCATACGCAAATAGTGTATTTGCTAAACCATCAGTAATCATATCTTGATTTTGATGATAATCAGACTCCCATTGAAAATAATCAAGCTCACCAGTAACTGAACTAATACTAATCACCACATCATCAGGGTTCCCCAAATAACCTCTAGTTAACGGTTGGGAATCACGATTATGATTAGCCCAACGATCCAAATATTCTGCTGTCGTTTTGCTGTCCCAGTCACCACTAAAAAAACCACGTATAAATTGCTGGGCATCATGAATAGTACTTTTCCCAGCTGAATTTTGTCCATATACTAAAGTTAAAGGAGCTAAAGGAATTTTTGTATATTCACGAACTCCTTGGAAATTCTGAATACCAAACCAATGTTCTTGTTTTGATTTTTTAAAATATTCTTCAAGTTGCTCTAAAGCATCATCCATTATTTTTATCTCATTTAAATATTTTGCACGCAATCATCAACAAACCATCAACAAAAGTATTTCTTTATTTATCATTATGTTAATTAAACATAATCAGTATTAAACATAGCTTGATCAACAAACCATCAACAAACTCTATGCCCAAATAGGTATATAGCGCTTAGCCCTAACTCCTGCCTCTGGGTCATAAAGTTTTATTAACCCAGCTTCTACCGTTTGCGACAGAATACGGGATGCATTGGCTTTGTTTTGCTCTTCGATCCCAAAACGTTTACGTATTGAAGCATTATTCATCGGCTGATCACTGACATATTTCAGGCAACAATGTAAATAACAAGCACGGAGTCGAGCTTCTTTATCCATATCCTTAAATTCTTTATGACCAAACAGTACGGCACGGGTATGTTCTGGTGTGACTGAAAAGGCTGGGGCGGGTAATTGGAATAGTTCGGTTTGAAAAACCACTTTATCAATTCCACTACCTCGTTCTTCACAGATACCGATACGGCGCAAGAATGAAGCGATGGCTTCATTACGGCTTCTTGGTGGGCTGTCCAGAAAGCGTTGCGTGTCTACCAGTGGAACACCTGGGTTGGTGATTTCCATGCGATCTGTAAATATCTCGATCATCGGACCTGTACCCGTTAGGGTAAAATCTTGATGTATCAGTGCATTGGCGACTAGTTCACGGATGGCTAGTTCTGGGAACATGGGGACTGATTTTCGTAATGCCTGACCGATGACTTCGTTTTCGGGGAGTAAATTATTGATAAACTCGATTAAGCCTTCAAACCCTGTCGCATAGCCTTTATTACCACCGATTTCACGGATGGTTTCTATGCGGTTATTGCTTTTGTATAACACCACTCGCACCGCTTTACGTGCCAAATGTGAAAAATCAGTTAATTGTTTAGCAAACAGCACTGCACCTAAATTAGAGATATGCCACTGGCCGCTATCACTTTTAATAATTAATTGATCAGCTTCTAACGCATTTAATATACCGACTCGATTATCGGGCAGTGGGTGTTCCATCAGCTCAAAATAAGCGGGATAATCCAGTAATTTTAATATTTGCTCTTCGCTTTGGTTTTCTGCTGCCATTTGTTTCTCGAAAGGCACACGATCAAGGTGCGCCATAACTCGCGTTCTTTGGCAGAATGATCTTTCAGTTTTTTCTTGTATGAACCAATACGGATATATTCCACACCATCAAACTGAACAGGTGTATGACTGGCTGCTATGATTTCTAAAATAACAAATGATTTGTTATCAACTTCAAATTCAAAAAACTGAAAATGGATTTTGGGAGCTATTTTTTGTAATAACCAGCTTTCTAGCTCTTGTTGTTTATGCTTGGCAGTTGAGGGTTTAAAGTCTGTTCCCTGCAAAGTATGCGTTTCATCGGCAATTCCCCACACCAAATAAGCGGATTGTTTACCCAATAAAGCGGCTGAATTAGCCAGTGCTGAGATATATTCACCCACCATCTGCGGGTCAGCATTATTATGCTTAAATTCTACCCATTCGGTTTCTTTGGATAGTTTGCATAATTCACGGAGCAGGCTGGTGAGTTGTTCTTGGCTTTGCTGGATGGGCATTAAATTTGTCCTTTATTTATTAATGCGTCATTTCGGCAGGGAGGCCGAAATCCAGCGTCCATGGAAGGCATTGCTATACGGCGAGTCACTTCCCTGTGACTGGATTCCAGCTTCCCTGCTGGAATGACGTATTTCCGTAGACTTGTGTCTATTGCAGGCATTAAAGTTCACCTGCGAAGGCTTTTTGGCTAAGTGATTCAAATAAATTTTTATCTGAATAATCATTAAACTTCGAATGTACGGCAGCCACTATATTAAAAATATCAACAAATTTCTTTTGAATTTCAATTGGTGGTACAAATGACATTTCATCAAGAAATAAATTTCTATTAAGCGTCGGCACACCAGCTCCCCTATGAAATCTATCTAATTTATAAAACTTTAAAAACCATTGGATGTACCTAGGTTCATTTCCGCAAAAATCAGTTACATACAATGAAGTATTTAAAGGCCAAAATGATTCGTTTGAAAACATAACAGTACCCAGGGTTCCACTTCGCCCTGTGATTACCCCTGGTCCTGATACTTTTTCTTCATTGTGAAACCCCACCACACCATTTGCAGCATAAACAGGAACCCCTTCTCCATGTCTATTTTGGACGGGAAGATCATATCCTCTTTTTAAGTGTGCAATTTTACGAATAGGCAAATACTCCCAATCAGTTGAAGTATTATTTTTTGACCAAGTTAAAGGATCGCCAAATAGATCCAAAAACACGGAGCGGAGGAATTGGTCGGCGAGTTGGATGGCTTGCTGGCGTTTGCGGCGTAGGCTATCGGCTTTATCGAGTATGGCAGCGATGCGTTTTTGTTCATTTAGGGGCGGGAGTGGAATTTTCTCACCATGAACCAAGTTTCTGTTTAACGTTGGAACACCAGCACCTTCCACAAACCTTTCTAACTTGAAAGCTTGTAACATATAAAACACCCATCTAGGGTGATTACCATGAAAATTAGTTACATATAAAGATGTATTTAAAGGCCAGTATTCACCATTCACATAATGAACCTTTCCAATTGTGCCACTTCGCCCTGTAACAACACCTGGTCCAACTTTTTTTACTTGGTTATGTGTACCATTTTGACCATTTGCGGCAAAAATAGGCACATTTCCAGCAACTCTATTCTGGACGGGAAGATCATACCCTCTCTTTAAAGTTGCAATGTCTATTAAAGAAACTTCCGTGTATCTCTTTGAGTTTTCAAAAAAACTCACAACATCTCCTCCAATTCCCCTAACTCCTGCTGAATATCCATTTCCAAATCCATTAACCGCTTTAAAAGAACTTTAGGCTCTTCATACAGCTCTTCTTCATACACCACTTTTTTATAACGGTTAATCGACAAGTCATATTTATTAGCAGCAATATCGGCTTTACTCACCCAAAAACTGGCTAGTGTTTTATCATTGGCTTCAGTATCGGCAACTGCTTTATCACGGTTTTGATACCCTGCTAATACCTTGGGTAAATCGCCTGCAAAACCGAGCGGGTTGCCTTGTTCATCTTGATATAAAGCATCGCGTTTATCATCTAAAGAAAAACCATCATCTTGTAAATCATAAAACCACACCTGATCAGTCGCACCACCTTTGGTAAAAATTAAAATTGCAGTTGCTACACCTGCATAAGGTTTAAACACACCACTGGGTAAGTTAATCACCGCCTCTAATTGGTTATCATCAATTAATAATTTTCGAACTGCTTGATGGGCTTTTGAAGAACCAAATAACACGCCTTGCGGTACAACGGTGGCACTGCGCCCACCAGTTTTTAGCATACGTAATATCTGGGCGATAAATAACAGTTCGGTCTTTTTGGTTTTCACCATTCTCAGAATAGGTGGGTTAACAGTGTCTTCGTCTAAACTGCCTTTAAACGGCGGATTGGCTAGAATCACATTAAAGGCATCTTGTTCAACTTGCGGAAAGCGTTCGGAAAAGCTTTGTGCCAAAGTGTCTTGATAATGAATATCAGGGTTATCGACACCGTGCATATACAGGTTCATCGCGGCAATACGCAACATGGTGTTATCAAAATCAAAACCATGAATCATATCGTTTTTAATATGTTGCCATTGGTCTTGGTCAAGCTGATCACCTGTGTAGGTGATTTGGGTAAGTTTTTTACCGTCATCCACCTCTATTTCTTCGCGTATTGTGCCTTGCTCAGAGCTGTGTTGTTCCATTAAGTAATTCATCACACCGACCAGAAATCCTGCTGTTCCACAGGCTGGATCAGCAATGGTTTCATCGGGTTGCGGATCCATTATTCTCACCATCAGTTCAATAATATGGCGTGGGGTACGGAATTGGCCGTTAATACCTGCGGTGGAGAGCTTGCCTAATAAGTATTCGTATAAATCACCTTTGGTATCACCTGATTCCAAGGGTAATGCATTAATCATTTCGATCGCTTTAACTAACAGACTAGGCTTTTCGATAATCAAGCGCGCATCTTTCATGTAATCGCCAAATTGACTTTCACCTGTATGTTCGCGAAAGTGTTTAAATACTTCATCTCTTACGACATGTAATAAACGCTCTGCATCTTCGATATGGCTGTATTGGCTCCAGCGTAGGTGTTGTTCATTTTCTTTAAAGCGATGGGTAAAATCTTTACCCGTACGTGATTGACGTTTTTCATCGCGTGTTTCGTTAATGTCTAACAGCCGCGAGAACATCAAGAAAGTAACTTGCTCGATAACGCTCAGCGGGTTGGCTACGCCACCTTGCCAGAATTCCAACCAAAGTTTGTCGATTTTGTTTTTTAATGCGCCTGTTATCATTTATATTCCGTTTTATTTATTATGTTTTTGTGAAGGATTTTATATATCTCCTCCCCCACCCTTCTCCCTTTAGAGAGGACTTCTTTATCTTCTTGGTTCTGGATAATGTCCAAAACTTTTTACTATATTAAGTAGATGGTCTATTTGTTGATCATTATCAAACAATGCATCTATATCGCCTAATGCCGCAAGTGGCATTTCATACAAACTAGATAATTCTATCGCTCCACTGGTTGCAATTTGTCGCTTTAATAAGCCTAGAAATTGTACTTGTCTGGCATTTAATGTGGAGTATGTTTGGATAAATTCAGAAAACTGTTGGTTCACTGCTCCACTGTCCATACCTACTATTGATCGCAACACTTGTTCTAGTGGTGTTGCGGTATCATAAAATGCTTTTAATACCTCTAAATCAACCTCTGGATTTTGGGTATGAAGCAAGGCATTTAAGTTATCTAACTCTTGTTCAGTAACCGCTTCACCTTTACGAATTTTTTGCAGTATGTTGTTATTGTCAAATAGGCTTTGTAAAGCCTGTTCCACATTGATTATATAAGCTTTCATATCGACAGAATTTAGATATGTCGATTGTTTTTCTCTGACCTCATCGCCATCGGTTATATCTATAACAGGTGGTTTTGGTGGTTCTCCTGTTCCTTTGCTGCGATACTGCATAATATCTCGCAATTCTATTCGGGCTTGTTCCTGCTCATCTAATGAGGCGGCTTGCCACCAAGTTAGTTCACGACACTGTTTAATCCAATCCGCTTTTACTTTGACTTGATTAAGATTCATCGGTAAGTCTAATAATTGTGCAATAGCATCACTGGCTAAATCATCTAATTTTCCTGATGATTTTAGTTTTTGTTGTTGAATCTGACTGATTAAAAAATCCCATTGATAGGCCTCACTATGCCCCCTTACATCCAGCCATTGCATGAGGGGGACTATTTCATTTTCTAATAAAATAACAGTGTTGGCTGAGAACTGGCGGATCAGTTCTATGTTTTGCATTTGGTGTTTAACTTTCCAATGATCGCGTACTGCTAGGGTATCGTTATCTAGACTGTTGATGGTTTTATGCATCCAGTTAGCCATGACATCAAAAAAATCTGGTTCCGCTTGCTGTAAGGCTGTTTTAGCTAGGTTTAATCGCTCATCAAATAAGCGCTGCATCAATGATTTACTTTGCGTAATGGTGACATCTCTGGCTTTCATACCGTGATACTCAACCACTCCCCAATGATCAAAAACTTGAAAGTGAGTTTTATCTTTGCCTTGTCCAAATAAATTTTTACAAAGGCGTGTACCGCGTCCAACCATCTGCCAGAATTTAACGGGGGATTTTACTGGGCGAGCAAAGACAATATTCACAATTGCTGGTACATCTATACCTGTATCGAGCATATCAACAGAGATTGCAATGGTAAGCTGATCATTACTACCTTCGCCTTTAAAGTCATCAATCAACTCTTCGGCTCTAGGGTTGAAATGGTCAATCACCTGACAAAACTTACCACCGTATTGCGGGTACACTTCATCAAACATTTTTTCCAGCAGTATGGCGTGGTTATGATTCCGCGCAAAGATAATGGTTTTTCCTAATGTTTGTCCATCTGCTTGACGAACTCCATTTTCCATTAGGTTTTGTAATATTTTACGGTTAGTATCTTTGTTATAAATGGCTTTATCAATATCTTTGCCATCAAAATCTAGGGAATTTGGATCTATCCCTTTATCTTCTAATTCAGCAATTTCTTCTGCTGTTAAAGCCTGACCTTTAATTCCATCACGTAGGAATTTAGTGGTGTGTTTTACTACTTGATAGGGGACTAAATAGCCTTCTTCTACTGCTCTTTCTAAATCATAATTACTGGTTGGATGTTTAAAATCACATCCAAATAATTGACAGGTAGAGCGACTGACCATTTCAACGGGTGTAGCGGTTAAACCAAGCTGAATAGCATCAAAGTAACGGAAGATATCGCCGTAGATATTGTAAATACTGCGGTGTGATTCATCCGAGATGATTAAATCAAAATAGCCTGTATCGAATTTAGCAAACAGCTTAATCATCGCTGGGTAAGTCGCGACAAAAATTCGGTTATGGGTATCTTCTACACTTTTACTGGTCAGTAGTGTTATCGGGGCTGATAAGAATTCACTGTAGGCATTTTTGGCTTGTTTGCGTAGTTCTCGGCGATCACATAAAAATAGAACGCGTTTAACCCAGCCGGCTTTCATCATCGCATCGGATATTGCTATGGCTAAACGCGTTTTTCCTGTTCCTGTCGCTTGTACAACTAAGGCTTTACGTTGCTTATTTTCAAAGCGTTCACATACTCGCTTTAGGGCTTCATGTTGGTAGAGCCGATCACCTAATATTTCAGGTTTTGCACTAACACTATTTAATAGCTGACGTTCTGTTCTTTGACGGATTTTGTATTGCAGGCTGTTTTTTGAATAAAACCCATACAATTTTCTAGGTGGATAATTTTGTGCGTTATGGTCATCCCATAGCCAAATATCATATCCATTGGTGTAAAAAATAACGGGGCGTTGGCCGTGCATTTTTTCTAGGCCATCGGCATAAATTTTGGCTTGGTGACGACCTTTTTCTGCATCAACGGAAGTCTTTTTGGCTTCTATTACTGCTAGAGGCTTAGCATTGCTATCCCAAAGAACATAATCAGCATAGCCTTCGCCTGATTTTGTTGGCTGGTGCAGTACTTTTTCTTCTAAGGTAACTTGGTTGCTATCATCAATATTCCAACCCACTTGAGCCAGCTGTGTATCAATAAGGTGTTTGCGTGTTGTTGCTTCATTAAACTCCAATGCATTAGCAACTTGTTGGCCTTTGCTGGTAGCTTGTTGTTTTAGATGATTAAGCTCTTCTTGTGTGCTTTCTAATATCGCTGTTTTTTCGCGTTCTGCTCCCAGCTCATCCAGCATGGCTTTCATACGCGCTTCTTGTTTTGCGTATTGCTCTAATAAAGCTTTACGCTCCTTTTTGTATTCAGCTTTGGCAGAAATTGCGGGGAGCGGCTGTTGAAAGTCGGTAATACTCTTGATTTCACCATTATCATAAGTTGCAAATAGCCAGCGCCCAATATCAAAAGTTTCTTTTAATAACCACTGTGCATTTTGTACAGAAACCGTATCGCCATGTGCAGCTTTATTACCATGTATGCGAATCGCATGAAGTTTATCGACAACAACTCTCGGGGTTATTGCTGTAAAAGCATCATTATTCAGTAATTCATTAAAATTTGATTGAGGTGCTTTTGGTAGACGGAGTTCGTTATAAACAATGGCTACACTTCGCTCTGCAAAGTTACGTAATTTAGTTAATGTACTTTGTGGGTCTGCTTGTGCATATTTCTCAGCAAATCCTCCCAAACTTGCGAGCTCAGGCCATGTGCTTCTAAGAAATTCAAAATTTTTTGATTGCATGATTATATCCATATCCTCTTCATAGCGAAGAGTGTGCCAATATTTATTTAATTTCTAATTTACCAATCCAATTGGTTAATGTTTGATAATTTGATATATTTAGAAGCTTAGCTGCTTTCTTCTTATTGCCTGCTGTTTGTTTAAGTGCCTGAGTTACATATTTCTTTCTTATCTCATCCAAAACATCATTTATATCAACCCCTTCACCTATTTCCGGTGTGTCATCTAATATTTCTTTTTGAGGATGCTCCAGCATAGCATCTTGAAGGTCTGATTCAGATATTTCATCACCCTCAGCCCAAATTGATGCTCTAAGCAGTGTCCCATGTAATTCCCTTATATTACCTCGCCACGAGTGATTTAATATAATATTTTTTGCTTTTATAGAAATTTTTTTATTTATATAGTTAGGCTGACTGGATGCTTCTTGGTTTATCTTCTTTATTAAATACTCTGACAACAAAGCTATATCGCCAACTCTACCTCTTAATGGTGGTAAAGTAAGTATGCCGATAGCAACACGATAAAATAAATCTTCCCGAAAATTTCCCTGAGCAATTTCATTCGCTAAATTGCGATTAGTTGCAGCAATGATACGAACATCAACTTGCTTGGTTTTACTATCCCCTACTTTACTAATTTCGCCAGACTGTAACACTCGAAGTAAACGCACTTGCGCATCCGCAGGTAATTCACCAAATTCATCTAAAAATAAGGTGCCACCATCAGCCTCTTCAAAATATCCCTTTTTGTCAGTGTTTGCTCCAGTAAATGCACCTTTAACATGCCCAAATAATTCTGAGTCAATTAAGTCTTTTGGAATAGCACCACAATTTACCGTTATAAAAGGTTTGCCTGTTCGTAAGCTACTATTATGAATTGCTTTAGCAAATAATTCTTTTCCTGTCCCTGAATCACCCATTATTAAAGCTGGAACGTCTCTAACTGCAATTTTTTCGGCTTTAACGATAAGCCTTTTCATATCAGGATTTTGGGTAATTATGTCATCAAAAGCAGCTGATAAAGACACTTCAGGGTTGGCTAATTGAGTGAGTTTTTTATCCGCTTTTTTAATTAATTTAGGGATGTATTCGGCTGAAATATCAAAAGGTATGCTAACAAATGCTCCGCCTTTATCCTTACTTGACTGAACAAATCGAGTGTTATATTTGGTTTTACCCAACAAAATTGATACAGCAGTCATTGATGGAGTTCCT
>Ga0105350_10002045_pt1 | contig 12316 bp, 5 predicted proteins | sample EN1Hudsemesocosm_FD_83506 | JGI IMG/M metagenome (GOLD analysis project Ga0105350, IMG submission 83506) | Methane-oxidizing microbial communities from mesocosms in the Hudson Canyon - EN1E Hudson Canyon | ecosystem: Environmental > Aquatic > Marine > Cold seeps | place: Hudson Canyon... | reverse complement strand
TATCTTCAGCCGATGACTAATTTGCAGGGCGAGCTTGGACCGCATGCTGAGTTTTTGGTTCGTATGGATGAAGGTGACGGCTTGATTCCTCCCGGCGCATTTATGCCAGCTGCAGAGCGTTATAACTTAATGCCTACGATTGATCGTTGGGTTGTGAAGAATGTTTTTAAATATCTTGATGAAAGCGGGTTAGGTCGACAGGAAGAAGGCACTTATTTTGTGAACTTATCGGGATCGACTTTAAGTGATCAGTCATTTTTCGAGTATATTAAACAATTACAAAAAGATCATAATATTAACCCACAGCTAATTTGTTTTGAAATTACCGAAACAGAAGCGATTAACAACCTCGTAGATTCTGTTGAGTTTATTATTGATATACGGGAAAAAGGCTTTAAGTTTGCTTTGGATGACTTTGGTGTTGGCTTAAGTTCATTTACCTACTTAAAAACGATACCAGTTGATTTTTTAAAGATTGATGGTGGGTTTGTAAAGAATATGTTGAATGACCCTATAGACCAAGGGATTGTTGATGCCTGTAATCATATAGCGCATGCAGCAGGCCTAAAAACTGTTGCTGAGTTTATTGAGGATGCCTCTACCCTAGAGGCGTTAGTATCAATGGGTGTGGACTTTGGGCAAGGTTATCATATGGCAAAGCCAGGTCCACTGCCTGTAACCAGTTTATAGTGCAATAAGTGTTTTAAGCGATTAGTTGGAAATGGATTCATGTCCTCCATAATAACAATATACAACCAATCGGTTGGCAAACTGGTTTTAGCTGCGCATAGAATTAATCTATGGTTGCTGATGCCAGCTTTGTTAGTGTTGGTACTGTTGGATATTATATTAAGAAATTTATTTACCTCTACACTCTCGTGGAGTCATGAGGTGTCAGGTTTGTTACTCTTAAGTATCTTTTTTATTGACCTTCCTTACTGCTTATCTAAAAGTGAGTTTTTAAAAGTAGACCTTTTCTTTAGTTATTTTTCAAAAAGCTGGCAAACCATTGCGAATTGTTTTGCGTTGCTGTGTTGTTTTAGTGTTTCAATATTTCTTGTCTGGCAAGCGCTTATTGGTCTACACGATATGTTCGAATTTGAAGAGGAGGCATTAACTTTATCGATGCCGTTATGGCCATTTTCTGCAATGATTGCTTTAAGCGCTGGGTTGATGGCTCTGCAATCATTAGCAATGCTATTTGAAAATGGATTGGTGGCCGGTAATCGCAATGAGTGATCATGATATTGGCTTGATTGCCGTAGTGATCATGATGTTAATGATTCTGGTGAGAGTGCCTATTGCAGTTTCAATGTTGATCACGGGCGGTGTGGGTAATATTTACTTTCAAGGCTTTGATGCAACTCTGGTTCAGTTTCAGTTATTAAGTTGGGAAGTTGCTACAAATTTTATTTTAATCTCGTTACCTCTCTTTATCTGGATGGGGCAGTTGGGTTACAGCTCTGGTGTTGGAAGTGATCTTTATCGCTGTTTTTATAAGTGGTTTGGTCACCGGCCAGGTGGTTTGGCGGTATCCTCAACGGTGAGTACGGCCAGTTTTGGAGCTGTGACGGGCTCTAGTGTGGCAACGGTCATGACCATGGGCAAGATGCTAATGCCTGAAATGAAACGTTACCATTACTCGCGGTCACTTGCTTCGGGGTCTTTAGCATCGGCAGGGGTGTTAGCGATATTGATTCCCCCGAGTGTGCCGCTGGTTTTTTATGGTGCGTGGACTGAGACTTCAATTGGTGACTTATTTATTGCAGGCGTTGTTCCTGGAATACTGCTTACACTACTGTTTAGTGCTTATATTTGGATTTATTGCTTTTTTAAGCCTTCTGCCGGACCTGCTGGCCAAAAATTTCCTTTATCTGAAAAATTACATTCACTCGTGAATTTATTACCTTTTTTAAGTGTAATGTTGCTCGTTCTGGGCAGTATCTACGGCGGCATCGCTACAACCTCTGAAGCTGCAGCAGTGGGGGTTGCCGGTATGCTCATGGTTGCATTGGTCAAAAAAAGGCTAAATAAAGAGGTATTAAGAGAAAGTATTGGCGAAAGCTCAAAGCTGAGTAGTAATATATTTTTATTGCTTTTGGGTGGCGGCATCTTTAGTCGTTTTTTAGTACAAACGGACTTGACGGCAAGTTTGATTCAAGGGGTAACAGATATGCACTTGTCGCCATACTTGGTGATGGCATTGCTGGTGCTTATGTATCTGTTACTTGGTGCGATCATTGACACCTTCGGTATGATTATTCTGACGCTTCCCTTTGTGTTTCCACTAGTTGTATCGATGGGGGTGGACCCAGTCTGGTTTGGGGTGTTTATTGTCATGATGATTGAACTGGCTTTGATTACACCGCCAATAGGCTTAAACGTTATTATTATGAAGCAAGTTGTTCCCGATGTAGCGCTTCTTGATATATACAAAGGGACTTTTCCATTTGTATTACTTTGTTTGTTGATGGTGGCGCTGCTGATTATTTTTCCAGAAATAGCGCTATGGCTGCCCAACCAGATACGATGAATTCTTTATTTTAAGGTAAATAGTTTTGCTGAAAAACTTAAGTGTTTAATTTGGCTAGAGCTTAAAACCTACAGTAATATTCCCGCTTGATATTTAGGACTGAAATCCGTACCAAATTCATAAATAGTGTCTATACTTTGTTTTATCGTCTGAATTTATTCTATCGCGATCCACTCAATTGCCATTTGAGAATTTGTTAGTGAGGCTGTAATGAAAAGAAAAATAACGAAGCATAAAACAACTCGACTTTTATTGGCTTTTTCTGCCTGTGTATCGACTACTGTTTCAGCACCATTAATCGCCGAAGAGGCACCACTTAAGTTAGCAGACGTTGTGGTTACCGCTTCGAAAACTGGTGAGCAGTCTCTGCAAGAAGTGCCTGTCTCGATATCTGTTATGAGTGAAGATGAATTACAGGAATCTGGCGCGAATAATATTGAAGACCTTACCCAACAAACTCCGGGGCTGGGTATTACACGGAATGGTTCTGCTTCTCGAATCTATATGCGTGGCATAGGGACTAATCTAGACTTTATTGGTTCAGATCCAAGTGTGACTATTCATGCTGATGGTGTATATCAATCACGTACAACAACAGCCTTAGATGATTTTCTTGATATTGAGCGAGTAGAAGTGCTTAGAGGTCCGCAAGGCTCCTTATATGGCCGAAACTCTATTGGCGGCACGATTAATATTATCAGTAAACTTCCTGAAGCTGAATTAAAGCGAAAAGTACGGTTAGAGTTAGGGGATGAAGGGCTGCATCGATTTTCAACCTCAATGAGTGGAGCTTTAAATCAAAGTGAAAACCTGCTTGGCGGAATTTCATTAATGAAGACAGGGCACGATGCGTATATCAAAAATGTGAACACCCCTGAGGCAAAAGGCTTGTTTGATGATGACAGTATAGCTGGTAAAGGTACTTTGCGTTATCTTGCTAGTCCGGATGCTGAAGTAATATTGCGTGCTGATTATAATAATGTTGATAAGATTCCGAGAACTTATAAATCTACTGGGCTTGCGACGGATGGCAGTGTAGCCGCCCCAGTAAATAAACCGTCTGACCCTTTCGAAGTTGACTTTTCTAATTATGGCGGCTTTTTAAAGCAAATCAATAAAGGTACTTCTGTAGAACTGATTTTAGCGCTCGCACCGGATTGGTCTGTTACGTCTTTAACTGCATATCGTGATCTTGACTATCGAACTGCTGAGGATACAGATGGGAGTCATTTAGAGGTTTTATTCACCGAGGTTGCCGAAGAGCAAGAGCAGTTTTCAGAAGAGTTACGCTTTAATTATAGGTCGGAAAAACTGAAGTTGGTAACTGGCTTGTACTATCTTGATGAGGATCACGAGTCGGATTTAAAGATTAATGTAACGCTTCCGGGCGGTATTGCTGCCAGTAGAAATTTTGATACATCGAATGATACCAGTGCTTATGCGCTTTTTAGTCAGGGTACTTATAGTTTTACGGACAAGCTCAACGCAACCTTAGGCCTGCGTTATAGTAAAGAAAAGAAAAAGTATACTAACGATCACGAGAATATTATTTTAGCGATTCCAAATTTTAAAATTGCTCAAGAAGAGAGTTGGGATGCTTGGAGTCCTAAAGCTTCTATCGATTATACGTTTGGTGATGGGCCAATGGTATATAGCTCTGTGAGCCGAGGCTTTAAGAGTGGCGGTTTTAATGTGACTGCAAGTGATCCCGAATTTGACCCTGAATTTGTTGTGTCTTATGAGGCGGGGGTTAAGCAGGATTGGTTGAATAACGCCTTACGTACAAATATTGCTGTGTTCTATTATGATTACACTGACTTACAAGTATCTGACTTTACAGAGGCAGGTGTTTTGTCAATTACGAATGCTGCTGATGCTAAAATACAGGGTATAGAGATCGAAACAAGCTGGATGCCAAGCTATGATTGGATGATAGAATTTAACTATGCCTTTTTGGATGCAACCTATAAAGAGTATCTCGCACCAGGAGGGATTGATGTTTCAAATAACGACTTAAATGCAGCGCCAGCACATAAAATAAATACAGCAGTGCAGTACTTTCAAGGTTTGAATGAAGGGACCCTTAGTTATCGTCTAGAATATTTTTGGCAAGATAAAATCTATTTCACTGCCTTTAATCAAGATGTATCCTCTCAAGGGGCTTATGGGCTTGTTAATGCGCGTATAAATTATACCCCCTTAGACGAAAGTTGGGAGTTTCAGATATATGGCGAGAACTTGGATGATAAAGACTATTCAACATCAAGTCGGGAGTTCCCTGCCACAGGTGTAACAAAAGACGTCAATCCGCCGCGTACCTTTGGTGCTATGTTGACCTACAACTTTATGTAAAAAAATAAAGATAAGGTTGGGGGGGGGCGTGTTAATCTCATCCCAACCTACTTTTGGTCAATATATTTTACTCAACAAATATTTAATTAAAATTTAAACCCTATGTTTATAGGTTGTGGGTGAATGAAGTGAACCCCAACAATACACTGTAGAATCGCTATTTTATAAATATTTAAACTGTCATACGCTTGAGTCATTTCGGTGTGCTTTTCGGCCGGAATCCACTGTTTTATCACACCCAATTGTACTTATTTTAGATCTATAGTTATTCCTCGGTGTAGCGCAAAGCACCTCGGAGTTTATAGGTGCTGAGATGTATTATCTTTAAGGTTTGGTTATTTGTCTATCTGGCCGGCTTTAAATGGGCTATGGGTGAATAAAGAGTTTAAGCACAAGAGAAGCTCACCACTTTGAAATAAAGCTGGTATGAAATCAAACGAATGAATCTACCTCGCTATTATTTACAAAGATTTGTACACAGCATCAATTAGTGCTTTCCCGCATGGCCCGTTGTTATCCACGGCATGAATCCGATTACCGCAATAACCAAAGCCTAAATTTTCATCTGGGTCCGCGAATGCTATCGCACCACCTAAGCCCGGGTGGCCAAAGCTTCTATCATTTTCGCCTAAAGAAAAATGTCGGTTATTAAGCATAAACCCTGAGCTATAACGGAAATGTCGATTTGTCATCTTTTCAACGGCATTCCATTGCTCTACGATCGCATCTTCCAGTAAGGTATTGTTGATTATACCGCCGCCTTCTTGAGAAAGTGCACCATAAATTTTTGCTAATGCGCGTGCATTACTGTGTCCGTTAGCTGAAGCAAATTCACCGCGTCGAAATTCGCTATTTTGAAAAAAAGCTTCAGGAGGGTCAAGGGGAGCTGGTCTCCAAGCTTTGGCTAAAAGGGACGAATCATCCCTCATGCCATTTATACTAGGGACATTTTCATCGACTAAAATTTCAGTACATCGGCTTTCTTCTTCGGTTGTAAGACCGACATAAAATTCAATGCCTCTCGGGCCAAATAGATCTTCTCGCAGGAAGGTACCAAGTGTTTTTCCGGTTACACGCTCAACAATATGTTGGCAAAGTGGCCCATAGCTAAATGAGTGGTAGCAAGGCGTGCTGCCTGGCTCCCAAAGAGGTGTCTGAACCTCAAAGGCTTTCACGAGAACATCTTGTTGAAAAAGTGAGTTTTCGGGCGCAGCATCAGCAACGGGGAGGCCCGCTAACTGCGCCAACAGGCAGCGAATCGTAATGTTTTCTTTGCCTGCCTGAGCAAATTCAGGCCAATAGTTGGCAATGGGATCATCAAGGTTAATTTTATTCTGATCAGCAAGTGCCAGCAAACAAATAGAGGCGATGCCTTTGCTTACTGACATCACGCATACTAAAGTGTCTTTTTCCCAGGGTTTGGTTTGTGCTATATCCTGATACCCTCCCCATAAGTCAACGACAATTTTTCCTTTGTGCATCACTGAAACGCTGGCGCCTAACTCACCTCGTTGTTGTAAATTATCAGTGAAAGTGTGTTTGACTAAAGCAAAATCAGGGTCGCAAAAACCAGCGATATGTAAAGGGGTGGCGGGCAAAATAAACAGCTTCCTAAAAAATCAATATATTTATAGCTAAGTTTAGATCATTTGTAGTATTTGTCTGATTATATATAGATAAAAAGGACTCAAATCCGAACTAGTCTTGCCGGTAGTAGAAGTGACTGATATGTAAACTAAAATTCTTAAACTGAACCAGTCAATATACCATTTTCGGTCTATACTATTTATTAGCTTAAATAATACTGATTAACAGGTCGCCCCATTGAGTCAAAAGACTAACCGTTACACACCTTTAGAAACATTGTTTAGTAATAGCAGTACTTTAATTCAACGCGCCATTAGTGAGTGTGATGGTGCGATAGTTATTCTTAAATCTTTAGTGGCTTCTTACCCTACGCAGGCTCAGCGTAGGCAATTCCTGTTTGTCTGCGACGTGTCTAAAAAATTCGACCACCCGAATATTCTTAAGGTACTGGATTATCAGACACAAAATAATTCGCCTTTCATCGTATTTGAAGACCACCAGTCTATCGATTTACGACAATATACCCAGCAACAAGCGGGTAAATGCCTACCTATCGGTGACTTTCTCATTATTGCGACACAATTAGCCGAGGCGCTAAGTGTGATTCATCATGCGCAAGTTATTCATAAAGACTTGCACCCAGGTAATTTACTCATAAACCCGCAAACACTTAAAACACAAGTGGCTGATTTTGGTTTGGCGTCGATCCTTACTCGTGAGCAACCAGCACTGGCTGCACCTGACAAATTAGAAGGTTTATTACCTTATATTTCGCCTGAGCAAACTGGGCGAATGAATAGAACGCTCGACTACCGCACAGATTTTTATACCCTTGGAGTGACGTTTTATGAGTTATTAAGTGGACAGTTACCCTTCAATGCCAGCGATGCTTTGGGAATGGTGCACGCTCATATTGCTAAAGCTCACAAACCGCTGAATCAGTTGGGCAAAGACATACCTGATGTATTATCAAAACTGATCGATAAATTACTGAATAAATCGGCAGAGGAGCGTTATCAAAGCGCGCTAGGTTTAAAGCATGATTTAGAAAAATGTTTGCAGATATATCAACAAAAACAGCTGATTGAAAGCTTTGAACTAGGCGAATCGGATATTTCTGACCGGTTTCAAATATCACAAAAACTCTATGGTCGTAGTGCTGAAGTGAACACTCTGCTCACTCACTTTAATCAAGTTACTGATGGCCAACCACAGCTGCTTTGTGTATCGGGCTATTCGGGTGTCGGAAAATCTGTGTTGATTAATGAAGTACACAAGCCTATTGCAGCGCATAACGGCTTATTCTTATCAGGTAAATTTGATCAGTTTAAACGCACAACTCCTTATTTTGCATTTCAACAAATGCTCAAAACATGGTTGTTGAAAATGCTCTCACTGCCTGAAGATCAATTAGCCGTGTGCCGTGAAAACTTAAATGCAGTTTTGGGTTCAAATGCACGTGTATTAATTGATGTTATGGTTGAGTTTGAACCTTTGTTAGGTGACTTACCAGACGTGCCTTTATTGGGGGCAGATGAGGCACAAAATCGTTTAAACCTTGTTTTACTGAAACTAGTTAACTTTGTCGCAGGGGGGAGACCCTTAGTTATTTTTATTGATGACTTGCAATGGGCGGACCGGAGTAGCTTAAACCTATTGCCTTTACTGATGAGAGAAGCAGATTGTGCGCTATTAGTGATTGTTGCTTATCGAGATAACGAGGTCGATGATTCTCACCCTGCCATGCAGGCGCTAAGCCTGATTCGTGACTTTAAACCTGAAAGTATTGCGTCGCTAGATTTAGCGCCTTTATGTCTTGCTGATACCGAGCAACTGATAATTGATAGTTTACATTGTTCGGCCACACGCGCGCAGTCATTGATTGAGGTGGTTCATCAAAAAACAGGTGGCAACCCCTTTTTTATAAATGAATTTTTAAAAACGCTTTACAGTGAAAGCTTACTCAATTTTGATTTGACGAAGCTATGCTGGCAGTGGGACACCGATGCGATTGTGGCAAAGGACATTACGGATAATGTCGTTGAGTTAATGTTGCGAAAAATGCAACAACTACCACTTGATACGCAGAAAATGTTGCAGTTAGCTTCATGCGTTGGGAGTCGTTTTGATCTTGAGCTTTTATCTGTTGTGGCTGAACAAACAGAAGATCATATTTCGCGTATTTTGTGGCCAGCCATTCAGGAAGGGCTGGTAATTCAAGAGCGAATACTAGAGGAATTCACACTATCTGATGCTGAAAAAAATGAGAGTGAACTAAACTCAATTACCCACATGTCAATTGCACAATTTAAATTCCTTCACGACCGTATGTTACAAGCGGCATATCAGTCGATGAACGCTTCTGAACAGCAGCTGACGCACCTTAAAATTGGCCGCTTATTGCGAAATCGCTACATTTACGAACAGACTGCAGTAAATGAAAGCCAAGCAACCTCATTATTCTCGATTGTTGAGCAGTTAAACCTTGGGCGAGGTTTGATTAAGGATGGTGCTGAGCAGTTATTTTTAGCAGAGATGAATCAACAAGCGGCAAATTTAGCAAGATCAAGTAGTGCTTGGGATGCGGTCGTACAATATACAAGTGTGGGTATGGGGCTTCTGCCAGATAATCGTTGGCATACCTGTTATCAACTCACGTTTAGTTTGTTGCAATTGAAAGCTGAAGGCGAGTACTTATGTGGCGAGCCTGAGGTGTCCGATAAGCTTTATAGTGAACTGCTCAATTATTGTCATGAAAATACAATAAAAGCTGAAATTTATGCCACGCGCTTGATAGAGCATAGTGGGCGAGGTTTATGGCATGCGGGTATTGAGTTTGGCCTTCAGGGCTTAGCATCCTTAGATATGCCTTTATTCGGTCAGGCTGATGACGCGGCAACTGAAAATGAAAGGGTAAAAAAAGAATGTATTGTCAGTGACGTATTACTTAAAAAAGAGCAAATACTATTTGACAGTCACATTAAGAAAACGGCTATTGATCAAATAGAGCTGCTGCCAGAAATGAATGACTCGCGTAAATTGATCGCGATTAAAATTCTATCAACGTTAACCGCCTGTGCTTATTTACTGGGTAATGCTGCTTTAATGCGTTTGAGCATACTGCGCGGGCTTAATTTAGTATTGGCTGCTGGTAAGTCTGATCTAACGGGGAGTCAGCTATCTTGGTTTGCTGCATTATTAGTTCTAAACCGAGATTATTCTCGCGGTGTTGCCGTGGCAGAACAAGCGATTAGATTGCTTAAATACTACCCACATGCTCAGGAATTATCGAATAGTTATAATATTTTGGCAGGTCTGGTGCTACCCCTTAAAGAGACTTATGGTGATTGTAGTCAACAGCATCAAACGGGGTATGAAATTGGTTTGGAAAACGGTGATATTGCGCGCGGCGTGATTAACTTAAATAATATTTTATTCTTAAATTATTCGGCCGGCAAGGCGCTGTGTTTAATACAGACTCAAGCATCTGATGTCATTAGTGTTTGCAGTCGAAAAAAAGTATTTTCACCTCATGGCGCGAATATATCTACTTTAGTAAAGGCGCTTGCTGAACCGAGTGAACAGGCAGCAAAATCCTTGGAATTTATGTATTCTCCAGCGCTCCAAAAAAAAATAAAAGGAAGTATACATGAATATGGTTTGTTACATTTTAGCTCGGAACTTGCTTTTTGGTATGGTGATAACCAAAAGTCACTTGAAATAGCGCAAGGAGTTCATCATGGTTTAAATAAAAGCGTACGATTTTGTTTTTATATGGATCATTTACTTCAATATGGCTTGTTGCTAGTTGCTGAGCACGGGCTAGTTTTAAATGAAAAAACCGGTATTGATGTTTTACAGCTGAGTGATGACTTAATATTTTGCCTGGAAGAGCTAAAAAGTCTTGCAGAACTTTGCCCTGATAATTTTGATCATAAATACCAGCTGTTGTTGGCTGAACAGGCACAGCTTCAAAAATTACCTATGGTGAGTGTGGCGACCCATTATAAAAACGCCATTGCATCAGCGAAAGATAACGGTTTTATACAATATCAGGCGCTTGCGAATGAATTATTAGCTTTATTCTTGAGTCGTCAGGGCTTGGACGATGCCGCGACGGCTTACTTGGATGAGGCGGTATTTTTGTATCAACGCTGGGGTTGTAATGCCCGCATTCATTATTTACAGAAAAATTATGCGCAACTACTTTCATTTGTAGAAAGTATTAATGATGAAAGTAAAGAACTTAGCTCCGTAGTAAGCGTTAATACTGTATTAAACTCTTCTTACATGTTTGATGGCACGTCTGGTAAAACAGTAGATAGCAGCCTTGGGGACGAAAGCGGTTTGGATTTTGAATCGGTGATGAAATCATCACAAATAATTTCTAGCGAGCTTGAGTTAACAGCCCTAGTGCAAAAAATGATGGGCATATTGACTGAAAGCGCCGGTGCACAAACTGCCGCGCTCGTATTAAATACGCCAAAAGGGCCGAGTGTGCAAGCACGCGCTTTTGCTCAGGAAGGTGGACAGATAGAATCATCTCAGTTAGAGCTAAATACATCTGAGCTGCTGGATGAGTGTGTAGATCTACCTCATAGTATTATTAGCTATGCATTACGTACCAATGAAGTGGTTAGTATTGAAGACGTGGCGAACAATTCAAGTTTTGAAAATGACCCTTATCTTAAGTGCCAGTCGCCGCAATCAATTCTGTGTGTACCGGTGGACTATCGTGAAAAAATAATGGGCGTGTTGTACCTTGAAAATAAACTGACATCAAAAGCATTTACTAAAAGCCGATTAGCGATTATTAAAGTGTTATTGTCTCAAGCCGCTATTTCGATTGAAAATGCACGATTATTTAAAGAAGTTAACCAGCTAACTCAAGGCCTAGAGCAGCAAGTGGCTGAGCGTACTGAAGCGCTTAGCGATAGTAATAATGCTCTTCAAGCCGCTAATGAAGAGCTAAATGCCTTCAGTTATTCTGTATCCCATGATTTACGTTCACCCCTTCGTACAATGACAGGTTTTAGTCAAATTTTGTTGTCAGGATATTCCGATACTCTGGATAGTATGGGGGTGCGTTTGTTGCAGCGTATTAAAGTGGGCTCCAGTAAAATGGGAGACCTAATTAACGGTTTACTCGAATTATCACGCGTTCAGGGGCAAGAGATTGAGCTAAATCTCGTTAATTTAAGTGACATGGCAAAAGAAATTGTAAATGAATTGAATGAAAATAGTGCTGAACGAACTGTTGAATTCATTTGTGAGCCCAATATCCAGGTTCAGGGCGATAAAAGAATGTTGTCCTCTGTTATGGTCAACCTTCTCAATAATGCTTGGAAATATTCTGCAAAAAAAGATCATGCAAAAGTACAATTTGGACATGAAAAACAACAAGGAAAAAATGTTTATTTTATAAAAGATAATGGCGCTGGCTTTGATATGGAAAAAGCTGAGATGCTGTTTGGTACTTTTCAGCGAATGCATACTGAAAAAGAATTCTCAGGCACCGGAATTGGCCTAGCTACCGTAAAACGTATTATCAATAGGCATAAAGGTGAAGTCTGGGCTGAGGCTGAAAAGGACAAAGGCGCAGTCTTTTATTTTACTTTATGATACGTTTAAAAAAACAACGGAGCAGAAATTGAGTCACGAACTACCGGGCTATGCGTTAAAAGAGGTGATATTTACCAATGCGCGTACAAAAATACAACGAGCGGTGCGTAGCGAAAATAATAGCCCGGTTATTATTAAATCATTTACGACTGATTTTCCCAGCCCTCGCCAGCGCCAAAGTTTTTTGCTTTCGTATGACCTACTCGAAAAATTTCAACATCC
>Ga0105350_10002040_pt1 | contig 12334 bp, 10 predicted proteins | sample EN1Hudsemesocosm_FD_83506 | JGI IMG/M metagenome (GOLD analysis project Ga0105350, IMG submission 83506) | Methane-oxidizing microbial communities from mesocosms in the Hudson Canyon - EN1E Hudson Canyon | ecosystem: Environmental > Aquatic > Marine > Cold seeps | place: Hudson Canyon... | reverse complement strand
ATGCTTTATCAACATCTTCTTTAGTTAAAAAAGACTTCATTTTTTATACTCTATAATTGACTGTTCTTTTTTTAAAAAAGAAACCCAATAGTACCGAATAATCCCTCTAAACTCAGAAAATTTACCAAGAACACAGAAACTAGCATAAATTAACTTATCTTTATTTTTCAAGTTCATTTTAAAGGGTTGCAGAAAAATTCTTATAATTTGAAGCGGATAGACAATCAAAGCCAAAACGGTATAAAAATAACCTGATAGCACGCCTAATAAAATAACAGAAGGTATAGCACCTCCCCAGACCATTGCACTTTTATACTGCCTATCCCAGCCACCCCATTGGTACTTATTGTGTGCATACCCGTAACCTGTTTTTACTGAGCGATTCCAATATTGTGAGAAATGCTGCATATTAGAATCATGTGTTCCCATATCAACAGATAAACAATATAAATCATAACCTGCTTGACTTATTCTAAAATAAAGTTCTGGATCTGCACCTGCAATTAAACTTTCATCAAAGCCTTGCATTTCTTCAAAAACTTGACGTTTGATAGTCGAAATACCACCACAGGCATTAATATCACCAGGTGGTACATACCAATCTATATCGCACAACCGTGTATAAATATTTTTATCTTTATCCTTTTCATGCAGCCGGCCACACACGACAGCTCTATTATCAACTTCATCTAAAGCCGCTACAGCATGTTTTAACCAATCAGAATGCAATTCACAATCTGCATCAATAAAATGCACATACTCAATGGTTGAATAATTTTCTATCAGTAACTTAAAACCTGTATTGCGCGCTCTTGAAGCATTGACTGGCGCTGATTTATCCAAGACTAAATTCTTAATATTCCGTTTTTCAGCCTCATGTATACTGCTATCTGTTGATTGTGAGTCAATATAAACACAAGGCACATTTACTTTTAAAATTGAATCTAAACATAAAATCAATCGACTTCCTTCGTTTCGACCAATAACGACAACACCTATTTTCTCATTTTTCACTATCTTCACTCTTTAATATTGCTGATCGAAAACCAATCCAAATGTCCTTAAACATCATTTTATGAAAAACCTCAGGTTTTCGCTCAATAGTTTCTCTAGCTAATGAAATCATTCGTCCTAAACTCCAGTTTATGTTCGCGATAAACAAACCTGACCGTCCATAATATTTTATAAAGTACCGACTTCTTGATTCAAAATAATACTTAGGCAACCTCTTAATTACTCTTTGATTAGAATCACCCTGATTAAGGTGTACCACTTTAGCACTATGACAATATTTTAACTTCCAGCCAGCTTGAGAAGCCCTGCGACAATAATCATTGTCTTCTCGATACATAAAATAGCCATCATCCATTAAACCAATATCTTTTATCATTTCTCCGCGCAATAAAACACAAGCAAAACTAAGCCACTCAGCCCGCACTAGTCCATGCTCTTTCAAAGGAATTGCTACTTCATATAAACCGAATACTTTTAAAAACTGACTAATAACCCCTGTCTTTGAACTAACTATAAAGCTATTTAATGGCGTTAAATTATAAAAACAGCTAGTTTGTTGCTTTCCATTTTCCCAAATCAACTGCGGAGCAACAATACCTATTGACGTAGATTTATTCATTGCCGCCACTAGAGCAATAAGTGCATCACCCTTCAAATACGCATCACTATTTAATAATAAATAATATCTAGCCTTTTCAGAGTTAATTCCTAAATTATTTCCTGCAGAAAATCCACCATTAACGGGTGAAGAAATTAAATTCACCTTATCTTCAAGAGATTCCTTTTGAATAAAATTAGATAAGTAGCTTATTGAATTATCTTCTGAGTTGTTATCAATAACGCATATTTCATCACCTTCACCTAGCTGTGAAATAACAGATAATACAGCTTGGGAAACTAATTCAGGCGTTTTATAATTAATAATAACAACTAAAATATTTAACATTAAAAACTCTCAATAAAACTATAAAATACAACCTACAACCCACAATAAGGAACACCAACCACTTTACCCTTAATTTATTTCTTTATAAAAATCACCTAACATCTTTTTAGTATTACCTAATGTATATACCTTAGCTTTATCAATACCAGCTATTCGTATTGACTCCTTAAGCTCATTATTCTTTAATAGTATTTCTAACTTATTAGCTACACCAAGACAATCCCCATCACTTGAAACCAGTGCTGTCAAACCATCAATCATGTACTCACTCGCCCCCCCTCCTGTAAACCCCACAACCACACACCCGCAGTTCATTGCTTCCAAAGGGGGCAGTGGTAAGCCTTCAGGATACCCAGTTGCTAAGAAAACATCTGCCTTTTGATATTCAATAATTAACTCACTTTGCGTAAGACCATCCACAACCTGAAGGTCAATAGCAATACCTCGCGATTCCAAAAGGTTTACTATTCTCTCTAAATCAGCTAAATTTTTACGCGACATAGCTAAAACTCTTCCTGAAACTCTTTTGCCTGGTATTTCAAAGAATTTTTCTTGATCTATCCCGTTGGTAATTGTAGTAGCCTGAATCTGCATTTTTTTCATAACCATATCTGAGCAAAACTGCCCACAGGTAATAACATAATCATAGCCTATATCAATATAACTCTTTCCTAAATCCCCTTCCTTAAGGCGCTTATCTATATTTATCCAGTTCTGCATAAACAAAACTTTCTTAGCAAATTTAAAATCAAGTCCCTGGTAAGGTAAAAATTCCGTTGCAACAACAACATCTTCTTTACCTAAATTATACCCAACTTCATTGATATACTTGCACTCAATATCGTACCCAAAAAAGTTTCCTTGATACTTCCCTAAGACTAAAGGGTACACTTCATACCCCATCTCTCGAAGCATTATGCAATGTTGGTAAATAACCTTTATTCCACCTACCGGCTTATGCTTCCTAAAAACTTTATTATGAAAATATTCAATTACTTTTCCATTTATTACAGATCTGACAAAGTCCCGCATATGAAATTCTCTTTGCTGAAGATCTGGTATCAAATAATAAATTGTTCCCATTTATTTATTTCCTAATATTTACACATTACTCATTCATACGTAAGCATATTTTTATATTTTTAAACTTAAAAAATATGCATAATAGTTTCATTCCCTATACCATGAAATGAAGTCGAATAGAGAGCGACCTTCATAAGTTAAATATGAGAATAAAAAATCATATTTATTTTAACATTATCATTATCAAACTCTTCCATACTTGCCACTTCATTGGCTTTTTCATACCAGCCTTCACTAACATACCAAAAGCCTTCCTTTTTTCTCCACAACTATGCAACCTCCATGACTCACCAACCATATACCCAATTATTTGATCTGTACTATCTGTCGGCTGATTAGTGACAAGTGGTGGCTTTGGCGGCATTCCTCTATCAAGCTGATCTTCCCCGTTCTTTACCCGTTGCTTTAAAAACTCACGAGCTATACCCTCATAAAAAATCCGCTTATTTGAGCCTTGCACATGAGTAATCGAGCTGTTGTGTATCCGATAAAAATACATATTCTCTGGCAAGTAAGTTATTCGCCCCATTTCAGCCAGTCGTAGCTGTATATCAATATCTTCTGCTGTCACAAAATACTCACGAAACCCCTTAAGCTTCTTAACTATTGCAAGTTTCACCAAAAAAGTGCCTAAATGCGTTCGGGTGTTACCTGTTAATAACTCAGATGTTATTTCGCACTCCATCTCGCCTGTATTAAATTCAGCAATTACATGGCTTTTTTCATCCATACTACTAAACTTACCTGCTACAGCAATATGCCCAGGGTGCCCCTCCATCCATTTAACTTGGTTACTCAGCCTATCAACAGGATATAAATCATCGGCATCACATCGACATACATATTGCCCCTGAGCTACATTTAACGCTTGATTTAAAGCACTGGATATTCCCTTACTTTGCCCTTGAATAATTTTTATTCGCTTATCAGTAAAAGACTCAACCAATTCCTGACAATTATCACTAGAGCCATCATTTACCACAATAATTTCAAAATCTGAAAAACTTTGAACTAGTAATGACTGAATAGTCTCTTGGATAAATGCACCTGAGTTTTTCATAGGCATTAAAATCGAAACAACAATATCTTTCATACTTATGGCCTTTTAAATAATCCACAATACAATAATCGCCAACCTTCTTTATTCAATGGCAAAAGCTGTATAGCTTTCAACCCATACACTATAGAAGCACTTTTATTTCTATAGTTAAACGCCCACCAACCAAATTTTATTAAAAACACATGCTGTGAAATTTTACTTTCTCCTGCTCGCCATTCCCCCGTTGATTCAAATATTCCATTTACAATACCTCGACGCTTCCATGCAGCCTCAACCGCAGCTCTCGCCGCATTATTTTGTTGTGTACTCATGCGACCACTTATAGAGTTCGAAAGAAATCGATATTTAATTACTGCATTTTCTAAGTTAACCAATTTTCCAATCTCACCTAGTCGTAGCCATAAATCTAAATCTTCAGATGGGTAAAATTCATCTCGATAACCACCAACATTTCTAATAGAATCCGTTCGAATCATAGCTGTTGGGTGATTAATCGGGCAATGCCCTTTGAGTCCATTTATTTGAATGGACTCATTATCAAGAGGAGGCATTAACAAGTGTAATTCTCTACTTTTGTCATCAATAATAATAAAACTGCCACCCAGCGCAACAACTTCATTATGCTCTTTTAAAAAATCAATTTGCTCTCGAAATCTATTCGGCAAAGCAATATCATCCGCATCCATACGTGCAATTAAAGGAAATTTTGCAAGTGCAACACCTTCATTTAAAGTAGTAACCAAGCCTTTGTTTTCACGGCTAATTAAACGAATACGTTTATCTTTCTTAGCATAGTTCTCTAAAATCTCTAAAGTACCATCCGTTGAACCATCATTAATAATAATAAATTCAAAATCAGTAAAGGTTTGCTTTAATATGCTGTCTACTGCAGCTTTGATATATTTGTTTGCGTTGTAGACAGGCATTAAAACTGAAATTTTTATGTTATTCATATATTTAACTCTTATGCTTATATCAAATTACTTTTCAGTACATTAATGCCCTTAATTTACGACTTAATTTTGAGCATAAACCGTTCAATAAAACACATAGACCAGCCTCTTTACCTTTATCACTCCGCTCTTCAATACTCCATGACTTTGCCCAATGATGTATTGCATACGTATCTTCTTTAACCATTTTATACATAAATATTTTTACCTCATTTGATGCGTCATATGGATTATAGGGATAAAAATAATGTGCATCAAAAATAGTTACGTCATATTCACCCGAATTCAGCACAGCTGTTGTGACAACAGGAGAAATATGATAACTTTCATTATTTTCAAATCTGTCAACCATATATTGCATACAATCTTTGATAAACCCCCCCCTTTTTTCACTACCCAACACCGCATTATTAACTCGTCCAAGTTCCTCAAAAGCCGCAAAACAACTATTAGTTAATAAAGTATCAAATGATTGTATAACTTCAATATCAGTATCAAAATATAACCCACCATATTGATATAAGGCGTGTAACCTCACATAATCAGAAACAAAAGCCCAATTCCCTCTTGCTAGGTGGTACTGTATAAATTCATTATTAGGTGAGTTTGCTTCATCCCACCTCACTAATTCATAATCAGGTAAATATTTTTTCCAAGAATCTATACATGCTTTAGCCAAAGGGGGCAACTCAGAGCCACCAAACCAGCAATAATGAATTTTTTTAGGTATCATTACTTTGTCTCGAATTGATAGTTAAATAATTTTATATCGAACGCATAAAAATCAGCGACCCGCGTTACCATTTTACTTGTATACATATCACTGTAACCATTACTTTTAGTCCGGTTTAATACGGCTAATTCACCCTTAATATTTAACTTTTTTTTCATTTCATTAAATCCCTTATCCAAAGACTCAAAACGAATTATATTTTCAATAATAAGCGTTTCATTCTGCGTGTCATATACATATATAAACTGAGGATTTAGCACTTTTATATTATATATTTTATCAAATGTTAACCAGTTCATTACAAAATCATGGAAGCTCTCACACTCCCTATTTACTCTGTCAGACAAGTACTTGTCACTTCCTTTATTTCCTCCATCTTTTAAATACTCATATCCAGACAACAACCTATCCCAAGGGTTTCTAACGATGCAAAATTTTTCATAATCTCTAAACCTAGAGGGGTCAGACCTCAAATAATCCCAATAAGGGTTATGCTCTTGCTCAGTTCTATTATTATCATTTAATAAGGTTATTACACTTGTACCTGCATTCTTTGGAATGTGAATAAATATACACTTATATTTATCACAATACATTTTATATGGGTACCTCTCCAGTCCCAAAAATGATTCTATTAAAATATAATTATCTCTTAAAATAATTTTCTTTATATTTCTAATAGTAAAACGTATTCTTTCTGGCAAGATATATCTATATATTTTCCTAATCATTCATTATCTCGTCATTAGATAAACTAACAAATCTTTTGAATTCATTATTCGATAAAACCAATTCATCAAATTTCCCCTCTGCTTTTAATCTACCTTTTTCTAACCACATTAAATTATCACACCCCTGTACTGTCGATAAGCGATGTGCAATCATGATAATGGTTTTTTTATGGGAAAGCTTATAAACAGCCTCCATTACCGCTTGTTCAGTGGGTGTATCTAAAGCACTCGTGGCTTCATCTAACACTAAAATACTAGGATTATGATATAAAGCCCGAGCAATTCCGATACGCTGCCGCTGCCCTCCACTCAAACGTATACCTCGTTCGCCAACGATAGTGTCGTAACCTTGTTCTAATTCCTGATTGATAAAATCATGTAAATTTGCCATTTTAGCAGCGCGCTCTACCGCTTGTTGATCTATGTCTATATCCGGTATGCCAAAAGCTATATTAGCACTGATAGTCGAGTCCGCTAAAAAAATAACTTGCGATACATAGCCTATATTATTTTGCCAGGCCCTTAAATTATGATCACTTAACCGCTCGCCATCTATTTTAATTTCACCTTGCTGCGGCTGCAATAAGCCCAGTAAGATGTCCACCAAAGTGGACTTACCTGAGCCACTGGTGCCTACAATACCAATACTGGTGTTTGCTTTTATGTTGAGTGTCAATTGATTAACTGCTTTTTTTTGTACATTGGGATAACTAAAGCTAATATCGTTTAATACTAATTCATTATTTAAAGCTAGGGGCTGTACTTTGTGTATAGTGCTATCAGCCAAATTAAAAGGCCGTTTTTCCGTGTCTTTTATATCTTCATAAAATAAATCAACGGCGGCTATATCATGCCTTAAGGTCGCTGTACTTTGAAATACCCCTTGTAAGGCAGGCATCAATCGGTAACCTGCTAAAGCATAGAGTGAAATCATAGGTAATACAGTTTGCGCATCATTTTTAACCGCGACTAAATACATAGTCATCCCTAAAATACCACCAAAAGCAATGGTCTCTAATAAAAATCGGGGTAAATCCACCGCGGCTCGATTAAATACTTGGTGTTTGATAATTTCTTCTGAAGTTTCACGAAATTGTTTTAAGTAGAACTGTTCACGCCCTAAAACTTTGAGCTCTTTAATCCCCCCTAATGATTCGTTGATATACCGCATTCTATCGCTGAATAACTGAGTCACGATGATGCCAATGCCGCTAAGTTTTAAGCGTATAGTCCAATAAATTAAAGCATAAGCCCCCCCTAGAACACTACCAACAACAAGAGCAACAGTTGGGTCAACAAGAATTAAAAATATTAAAATACATAAGGCAGTAAAACCTTTAGAGACCACATTAATGGCACTCATAATACCGCCATTAACTACCCGACCTGTTTCTGTTGTTACATTTTTTAGCAACTCGGCACTATTACGTTCCAAATGAAACAGATAGTTTTCACTCAAGTAACGCTGTAATAATCGATAAGCAAGTGTATTATTAGTAGTGACGACAAAGCGCATCGTCACCTAAGTGCTAAAAGCTAAAAATAGATTAGTCATCACTAAGGTAAGTAACACCACACCGCCTAATAAGACGATAAAATCCCGATTATCTGTAATCTGTAAATATGTTTTAGCAGCCAATAAATAAGCATTTTTATCAACGGTACTGGGGTCCGATGCGGTGGCGATAAAGGGAAAAATGGAGGCAATACCGACAACTTGCAATAGTGCAGTAATGATAATTAAAATAGCAAGCAATAATAAACGCCGTTTTTCTTGTTGGGAAAATTCTGAATAGAGTTTTTTAAGACTTCTGTACATTAATTTAATTCCTTTATCCTAGTTATTAAGATTTGACTGTAAAGTTTTGTCTTTTTTTACTTTCTGAAATAATTTCTTCAGAACGCCCAAACAATATGCCTATTATTAGCCAAAGCCATGATTCCAGCGAAGCATTTGGCAACTGATCAATCATTATAATACTAACTAATAAGGCATGCGCAGCAAGTAGTGTTTTCTGCTTTTTATCTGTACTTAGCTGTGCAGCTTTTTTTGCTCTATAAATAGCTAGTGCCATCAATAAAAATTCTGTCATGAAGCCTATCCAACCTGACGTACCAAAAGTCATAATCCACTGTCCATCCGTAACTGTTTTATCGCCCCCCGTTTCTTCGTCATAGACACGGTTTCTGCCCCACCCCCCCCACCCAAAGAAAAAACGCTCACGCCCATGATTTAATAACATCTCTTCATTTTTAAATCGGAAATTTAATGAATGCGCTCTTTCCGGCCCCATATAGGTACTCGCTAATTCTGAAATAGTTTGATGGGGAAACACTTTCATAATTGATAGGGTAGGATACATAATCGCCAGTAAAGCCAATAAGCTAGCTGCTCTCAATTGCATTTTATAGGATATTTTTCCAATCATGAAAAAGGTAAATATTCCAAACATCAGTGAGGCCATACTTTTACATAGTATCAGCACTACCAACAGGAAATAACTTACACCAACAGATGAAAGGCTCCGTACCTTTTCGCCTACATGGCTTAATGCCTTAGCTGCGGTCATTACACAAACCATAAAAAAAGCAACCCATAACCCATGCCCAATAAATACGACTGGACGAAATCCCCCCATTCTTTTTTGCTGCCCAAAACTGTGAGGAAAATAACCATAGAAAATTGAATGCAGTTGAGGACTCATACGAACCTCATAAAGAACAGGTATTGAATAGAATAAACCCGCTAAAACTAATACTTTAAACATTAACAGGTGATCTTCGTAGCTTCTAAAAAACTGTAGCCCAATAAAAAAAGGCGTCACAAATAAAATCCTATGGATCACTGCAGAGATTGCATCATGATGAGTTAAAGCGGGAAGCCAGCGACCACCAAAAACCAAGCTATCTGTATTTAACTCCGTCGTAATAAAAGGTAGGGTTATAATAGATATAGAAAGAAATTTCAATATTCCCTGATGCCTAAAGAAATTAATTGGCTTACCTTTAATAAACCAGCAGCCAATAATAATAGAAAGAACCGGCATAGTATGCTTACCTAGGGGAGGAATTAGCGGGAGGTCAACTTCCGTACGTACAGGTAAAAGCATAAAACCACCCAATAACACCCATAACGTGGCTTCTTGTATAGTTTTTTTTTGGTATAATCTTATTGAAATAATAGGCCATAAAAATAAGATAATATATGCAAGTGCATTTCCTTTGCTCATTAATTTTTTGTGTGAGTGATAAGTTTATTTTAGGCTCTGTACCCACCAAGTGCTACTAACTTCCTAAGCTGTTGCTTTCAATTAGGAAGTAGCAATAGGCAAATACTCGTAATCATTGATCTTTGGGTCTTACCAACAGCTAATGCAGACCTATCCTTATTTTATACTATACGGGTATAGCATAGTCTGTTCTTTAGATATAGCTTCCCTTATTTCTCTCGAGAAAGATAGTGTCTATAATGCTCAAATTAACAAATACTATATACTGCGCCACTGCGTGGCTCACCTAAAGATTTTGGGACTCCTGTCGCAAAAATCGCACGTCAGATTGGCAATAACTCTTCGCCTACCACGGGCTAAAAATCATCCCTGATTTTCAGGGTTAGTAGTACATTATTTATACTTATTATGCGCATAAGGGCAACCATAAAAGACTCCCCTTATAACAAAAAAATATTAACCAAAAAACCGCCTTACCCCCCTCTCGCTGAAGAGCAGGGTAAGGAGGATAAAAAGTTAATTTTTAATGATCACACACTGCTCTGCAGCCACTTCATCTGTATTAATTAAGGTAGCACATACAACCTCATTATAATTTGCATGTACTTCATTATTATTAACAGTGAAATTTCCATCTTGTGGGTTAATTGAAAAGCCTTTTTTTACCTTATTTGAGCTACTAGATAAAACTACTTTATTATTCTGAACAACAATACCCGATGATTTCAGTGTATCTTCAGAACGATTAGGGACTGAAACTCCTGTAAAATTCATATCATTTTCATTAATAATTGTATTATTTTCTATCAGTACATCAACACATGACGAGCAACCTATTCCTAAGTTTCCTGTATTAATTACTGTATTCCCTCTAATAATTAAATGCTCAAACGATTCTTCTGTTGAATACCCAGTATCTACGGCAATTCCCCAGCAGCCAGCCCATGCTTTGTTCGCCTCTTCTTCAATTAGGTTATTTTCAATAGTTATATTCTTACCAACACCATGCATAACAAGAGATACCCCTTGACAAATCCCATTTATATTAGTGGATTTTTTCAATGTATTATTCGCAATCAATACATTTGTTGCATCATGCGCTGAAAAATATAAATTATGATCCAGCATCACCCTATTATATCCATTATTTTCAAAATAATTAAAACGTATCTCACAATCAGAACATGAACCTAACCAACCTTGCGATGCATTATTCACAACCTGATTATTTTCAAAAATAATTCTTTCATTTTGCTTATTGCTACCCTCATTTAAGGCATTAGTACCTTGGGCATTAATTCCTACTTTAAAACCATCAATTTTTACATTTCTAATAGTTAAGTCATCCACATCATTATATAAATAAATTGCTGCAGAGTTAGCCGTGACACTTTCTAAAATTAAATTCTCAATTAGATAGCCACCATCTTGATCGGCATTACCACCATCTTGAAAGTCAAATAACTTCGCCCCATCTGCATTAATAATTTTGGGTCTCTCTAATCCAGCACTAATACTATCTACATCTGCATAATAATCACCTATTCGACATTTATTATCTGCTGTACAGTTGTAATTAGCTAACCTAGATGTACTTCCATCATAAAAAACGTCACCTCTACAAAAATTAATACTTTCGCCAGCTTGTAACAAGTTAAACCTCCACATAGCTCTAGTGAAGGTGCGCCACGGAGTACTCGGACTAAGCCCATCATTTTCATCACTTCCAGTACCACACACAAAATAAGTACCACCTGTATTAGCGATTACCTCATCTTTCAAAATTACTGGCTCTTCAACAGTAGTTGTAACTAAATTTTCCAAAAAATATTCGTCACCAACCCCTATGACAAATTTAGCAACATTATTACCTCTAAATACATTACTACCCGTTATTCTCTCATTATAACTATTACTACCTACACTAGGCTCATTTGCCCCCCCTATATAGACCCCTATTCTAAATGAACTTATTGTGACATTTTGCATCCACACATCATCAACGTCATTATAGAAAAGGAAAGCTGTCCCTTGATCTGCACCTAGCCCCTGAATATTAAAATTTTCTAAAAAATACCCTTCATCATGATCAGCCATTCCTCCATCTTGAAAGTTAAAAACCGCGTCACTATGCAGGCTACTTATCATAGGTGGTTCATCTGCAACTTGTGATACTGGGTTGTAATAATCGCTTATTATGCAAGGATTACTTGCCTCGCATTTACTGTTTGCAATTCGGGCGGTTTCTTTTGTGGTAAAAACACCACCTCGACAAAACAGTACCGCATCACCTGCCTCCATCCTTGTAAACTTCTCCATGCCTTTTGAAAAACTTTTCCAAGGCGTAGTTTCACTCAATCCATCATTTGCATCATCGCCATCATCACACACATAATAATTCGTACCCGTGCTACCTGCAGCCGAAGGGTTCTCCCTTATATTTTCGTTGATCTTCTCAACCACATCAAGCTTCTTACTTTGCTCTGCTGTGCAGGATAGCAACACTACACTAATAGCAAAAGCCACTATAAAATTTTTCATCTCATTCTCCTTAAGAATTGAGGCATTAAACTTACTAAAATAT
>Ga0105350_10002034_pt1 | contig 12353 bp, 1 predicted proteins | sample EN1Hudsemesocosm_FD_83506 | JGI IMG/M metagenome (GOLD analysis project Ga0105350, IMG submission 83506) | Methane-oxidizing microbial communities from mesocosms in the Hudson Canyon - EN1E Hudson Canyon | ecosystem: Environmental > Aquatic > Marine > Cold seeps | place: Hudson Canyon... | reverse complement strand
TATTTTCTATATACTTATTAAGTGTTAATAATAATCTAAGTTATTTTTTTTAAAGAGGACATAGCAAGAGTTAAATGCTCATAATAATTGATACTTAAGTTTAAGCTAACACAGAAATTATAAGGATCACAATAATTATAAAATAGCAAATTTTATAATTTCGTAATGAATTAAATAAAGAATGATGTACAGTGTTAATTTATCCTTGTTATAATTTAAAAGATCCGTTTTATTGTTAGGGTAAATATCTATAATTATCGAAGATGGATTTAAGTGAGTTTGAGTTTAGGAATTTATTTCAGAGTGCTCACTATACATAACATATTGCTTGATAAATAAGTATAAAAAAGATGGATAAAATTTAAAGGAATGAAAGAAATGAAAAAGGCTCTATATTACTTATTTACAGTTTTTATAATAATGCTTATTTCTGCGTGTGGAACGTCAGATAATGAAGTATCAGATAGTACAGGAATAACGGATAACTCAGGTAAAGATGATATAGCCCCGCCAAGTATTCAAATACTCTCCCATTCTGATGGCGATAAGATCACGACTAGTCAAATTACGGTGATAGCTAAAGTTACAGATGAAAATTCTGTTGAAGTCCTAGTTAATGGAGGAAAGGCAGTAATTGATGGTGAAAATTATAGTGCTAAAATTTCCTTAATAGAAGGAACTAATGCGCTTAGTGTTGAAGCAACAGATGCATCAGGTAATATTGCTAGAGTTGATATTGAAGTAGTCTTACAGGTAATAGATATAGAATCTCGAAGTATCTTAATTACTCAGCCAAGTTCATTACAAACATTTGGTACTAGCCCCATTACTATTAATGGAACCGTTAGTAGCCCTGAAGCAGTGATTTTGGTTAACCGTGAAGTGGTTACAAATGATAACGGTACTTTTTCAGCACAAGTTGCATTAAATGAAGGATTTAATGCAATTAGTGTTATTTCACGCTTGAATGGCGTTGAGCATGTCGATTCCATAACTGCAGCTCTTGATTTAACCCCAGCAATAATTACTATTAACTCACATGAGGATAAGCAAAAAGTTTTTACAGATAAGGTAACGATTACTGGCTTGGTGAATGATACAGTAAGAGGGTCGATCTCTGAAGGTGATGTAATAGTTATAGTTAATGGCAGTAAAGCTAAGGTTGCAAACAGAAGCTATGCTGCTATTGATATTCCTTTGGATATTGGTGCTAATAATATTAATATTGCTGCAACTGATCTAGTCGGTAATATTTCAAGAAAAAATATTACTTTAAACCGAGAAGAGCTGGTTGGTGACAGAATTGAGATTATATCTGGTCAAAACCAAACTACAGAAATTAGTACTCAGCTAGTAGCACCCTTAAAAATTAAGGTAACAAATGACAAAGGTGAGGCTTTATCAAGTCGGGATGTTATTTTTCGTGTTATTCAAGGTGATGGTGTCGTTGGGGTAGATAAAGAGAGAGCCGTTGTCGTTACAACAGATGTAAATGGAGAGGCAAGTACCAATTTTAAAATTGGATCACGGATAGGGACTGCAAACCAAAAAGTTGGTGCGACGATAGTCGGATTAGAAAGTTCTGTGGTGTTTACAGCGACAGCGACGGGAAATTTGGGTATTAATTTAACTATTAATATAGGAAACAATCAGCGAGGAGTGATTGGCCAAAGGTTACCGCAACCACTGGTAACTTATGTATCGGATACAGGGTTTAATCCCGTTAGGAATGCAAAAGTTAGATTTGTAGTTACAGCAGGTACAGGGAAATTTTCAAATGGTCTACAGACTATTGATGTTATTAGCTCAAGTAATGGGTTTGCAGTAGCTGAATTCACATTAGGCAGTGAATTGGGTATGGATGCTCAAAAAGTAATAGCAACTCTGATGGATACCAGTAAAAGTATATTACCGACAGCAAGTTTTACTGCGACAGCCTATGTGGCTGGCGATTCAGCGGATACTAAGTTATCAGGTATCGTACTAGATAACCAAGAAAATCCTTTGGAAGGTGTGACACTTAGGATTGAAGATACATCAGTGTCTGGCATGACTAATTCAAATGGTCAATTTCAATTAGATAGAGTCCCCGTTGGCCCTATTCATCTTTTCGTAGATGGCTCAACGGTAACAAGCACTAACGGTGAGTATCCAACCTTAAGTTTTAATTCTGTTATGGTGCAAGGTATTAATAATACTTTGCCGCAGCCAATTTATATGGTGCGTTTAACGGAAACAGACATTGCGCAGGTAAGCTTAACGCAAGGTGGCATATTAACGATGCAGGACTTTCCGGGGTGGAAATTAGAGGTGTCGCCAGGTGCGGCAACTTTCCCGAATGGAGCAAAGGAAGGCGTTATATCAGCTACTGTCGTTAATGCTGACAAAGTCCCTATGACCCCACCGAATGGTTTGCAGCCGCAGCTTGTTGTCACTATACAGCCTAGTGGTACATTATTTGATCCTCCCGCGAAAATTTCCATTCCTAATGTTGATGGCTTAGCGATAGGCCAGCAAATAGATATGTACTCATTTGATCATGATTTGCAAGAATTTGTATCGATAGGGCTTGGAACTGTTAATGATGATGGGACGGTTATTGAATCTAATCCGGGTGTTGGTATTTTAAAAGCAGGCTGGTTTGCTAGCTTCCAATTTCCTACTGGATTTGGTCTTGTGGGGTCATTCTGTTCATGGAGTGGATTGTGTAATGCAAATCAAAATGATAGCTCCGAAGAAGAGCCTTGTGATTTAGTTTGTCATTTAAAACATGTAGGAGATGTAGTTGATGAGCTAATTAACGCAGCCTCCATGAAGTGTGATTCAATAGAAATATGTGCTTTGTTAAAAAATAATAGTGCTGATGATTGGCAGCAATTATTCTCTGAAACAAGTAAAAAAATTGATGATGGAAGTAAGAGAGTTAATGGGCTGATTAATGCTGAGCTAGAACTAGCTAAGGAAGATTTTGCTATTGCTATTGCTACTGCCGAAAAGGATCTTTATCGATATGCGCAAAGAGCTCTTGACCCCGTCGTGATGGCAACAGGAGAGCTGGAATTTACACAAACTGATTTAAAAATTCCGGGTCGTGGCTTTGATTTTGAACTGAAACGAACCTACCGAAGCCGTATTCATTTTAATGGTCGTCTAGGGTATAACTGGGTATTCAACTACCACGAAATGTTGGTTATTCCAGATGTAAGTGATGCTAATCAAAATGTTCAACGTAGTATGCCTAATGGCCTGCAATATATCTATGTAAAAAATACCGATGGCAGCTACCAGTCGCCAGAAAGTATTTTTGAGGTACTGACGAAAAAAACTGACAATACATACACGATAAGAAAGCCTGATGGCTTCAAAATAAATTATAGTGCTGCAGGACAAATGCTTTCACATCAGGATCGTAATGGTAATACCATGCGCTTTGAATATGATGCTGAAGAACGCTTAGTGAAAATTATTGATACATTAGGCCGAGATATTGTCTTTAGCTATCGTTCAGATAGTGGGCATATAGATACAGTAACGGATTTTATAGGGCGTAGTGTTCGTTATTATTATGACGCTAATCGTAATCTGAGTGCCGCTAGAACACCGGTTGTGACCGGTACGCCTAATGGAAATGATTTTATTAATGGGAAGTTTACCCAATATACCTATAGCTCAGGGTTTGATGAAGTTGCAAATCCAAAGTTACGTCATGCTAATAACCTTCTAACGGTAACCGATGCCTTTGGGTTTCAATATTTAACAAATATTTATGTTAATGACCCAAGCAGTTATGAATTTGATAAGATTGTGGAGCAGCAATTCGGTAAGTCAACTCAGAAATTTCAAGCTAATTACCAGGAAATAATACCAACAACATCGGTACGTGGTGTCAATACTCCCATCAATAAAAGCATAGTGATAGATAGAAATGGTAACCATATAGAATATTTACATGGTAAAGGGGGGATGTTACTGGAACAGCGCGTCTACACGAACCGTAATATTAACGCCAAAGATCCTGACGTGTTTGTTACGAAAAATAGGTATAACCAAGATGGGTTATTAGTACAGACTACCAATCCAGAAGGTGATAGTAGCCATTATAGTTATGATTCAGAAAACCCACTACGTTATATGCAGCGTAACCGATTATCCTCTAAAGTAACTCCGGGTTCACGTGGCGCAGTGCAGGCTGAATTACTGGGGCAGTACAGCTATGAGCCTATTTATAATCAGTTAAGGACGATTATTAACCGTAGGGGGTTTACGACTACTCATACATTTGATTATCAGCATACCAGTAATTTAGCAGCATTGGCTACGGAGCTTAACCAAAGTGAAGCTGAAATTACTATGATGCTTTCAAACGCGGGAATGAGTCTAAATGGTGGAGTCAGTGGTCAGGTAGGAGGTAATATTGTTCGTATTGATTTACCAACAACTACTTTGGCGGATGCAAGTAGTCAAGCTATCTTTAGTACCTACAGTTACAACCGATTTGGACAAATGGTTGAAGAAGTAGATGTTGAAGGCATTGTTCAAAAAATTGAATATTACCCTGAAAATGATCCTGACGGGGATGGTTTAAATACCACGTCATCAAGAGTTTTAGCTACCGATACGGGGGGCTACCTTAAAGCGATAATAAAAGATGCGCGTATTGCCCCGCGTCGTAACCGAGCAGGCCCTGCATTAGCGATTCGAGAAGAAATAAAATACGATGTAGTTGGAAATAAAATAGCGATAACAGATGGGCGTGGAAATACTACCCGATATATCCATAATCAGCTTAATCAAGTAGTTAGGAAGATAGACTCAGCGCCTTTCGAATATATGACCGACTATTATTATGATGCTAATAATAATGTTGTAAGGACGAGTCGTCAAAATATTGGGACAACAGGGCCGAATTTGTCTTCTTGGGTACATACGGTTGTTAATTATAATGAACTTAATGAAAAAATACGTGAAATTAAAATTCCACAAACAGGTACTTATTTAGAAACACATTATGAATATGATGCTAACCAAAATATTACGGCTATTCAGCAGCCAGAAGGCAATAGAATAGAACGAATTTATGATGAACGTAATCTTGTTTATCAAACTACTCAGGGGGCAGGAACAGCGCTAGCGAGTAGTAAAGCCATGAGCTACGATGGCAACGGTAACCTAACACAAGTGATCGATGCTGAAGATACCAATGGTGATGGCTTGGCGGATACAACGCGAATCATATATGACGGATATAACCGGCCAATACAAAGTACTGATGCAGAGAGCAACCGAGTAACATATCAATACGATGCTAATGCGAACAAAGTACTAGAACGTCACTTTGGCGCAAGTGGTATTACAGGGATCGATAACAAAATATTGTTAGCAGAGATAGCCATACAGTTTGATGAATTGGATCGACCTTATCAGCGTGATGATAGTTTGTTAGTTAATGGACAAGCACAAAATGTGGGAGCCGGCGTAACGCCAGATGATAATAAAGTGACTGGTATTAACTACTATGATGCGAGTGGTTTAATCGTGCGTTCAATAGATGATAACGGTAATGAAACGCTGAACGAATTTGATGGTTTAAACCGTCTAATTCGAACAACGGATGCTAATGGTAATGTAAACCAAAGCACTTACGATCAAAATAATAACCTAACACAAATTGCCATTACGCAAGTCAATGAGGAAGGGCGAGTAGCCGATAAAGTCATTACAATCATTGCAAGCTATGATGAACTCAATCGAAAAACCAGTACTACCAACCAACTAGGTAATACGGAATCATATCAATATGACAGCCATAATAATCGTGTGGTAACGACTGATGAGATGGGCAATATTGTACTAAATATTTATGATGGGCTTAATCGTTTGATTGAAACGCGGGAGTACTTAGCGACAGGAGGAACAGGCGAAGGAGCAATAGATCAAAGTAATCCAACGAATGCGGATGGATATATCAGTACTTATTTTGGCTATGATGGAAACTCACGACTTGTATTTCAGGGCGATGATAAACAAAATGCAACCAACTATGAATTTGATGCCTTAAACCGTAAAGTAAAAGAGAGTTATGCGGATGGCAGTAATGTGAATTATGTTTACGATAAAGATAATAATATTGTGAGTGCAACAGACCAAAATGGATCTGTTTTTACGCATAGTTACGATGCACTAAACCGGTTGACTCAGAGTAAAGTAGCTGCTGCTATAGGTATCATCGGATCAACAGAATGGGCTTACAGTTATGATGGGCTATCTAGGCGAGTTAGTGCTAAAGATAATAATGAGCCTAGTTTAAGCAGTGATGATTCAGTCGTCGAATATCGCTATAACTCATTAAATCATTTACTTTCAGAAAACAATAATGGCTTACTGACAGGGGCTTTATATGATGGGCTTGGGAATAGACAGAAGATTCGCTATGCGAGTGGACGTAGGCTTAATTATAGCTATGACAAACTTTATAATATTAAAGCAATTAATGAAGCCAATCCTTTGGGTGTTAATACCTCAGCAATAGCAATTGCTGAATATGATTATGCCAGTAGACGTGTTTTAGAGCGGCGATATGCTAATGGGACGCGTTTAAGTTATATTCAAGAGGGGGTAGGCGCATCCAATGATAGTCGTTATGACGCTATCAATCGCGTAGTGCAACACCGCCATAGTAATAGCTCAAACGCATTGGTTGCAGGATTTGACTATGCCTACGATAAAGCAAATAACCGTCGTTACGAAGTGGATCAATTTGCACAACTAGCCGATGTATACGAATACGATTCAGTCTATCGTGTTATTCGTACGGCTTACCGTGTACCTGCAAACGATGCCACGCTGCAAACAGTAGTTAATAATAGTAATAGCAACGCAGAAGTTGAAAGTATTATTTCACCTCAGGATGAAAGCTATTTACTTGATGGCGTTGGAAACTGGGCAAGTGTACAAGCACTTAATGGTAAGCAAAGTGATGCCGTGGGTTACCAGTCTAATGAAATGAATGAATACACCCGTATTGGGGCAGTAGAGCAAAACCATGATTCCAATGGTAATCTAACGAGTGATGGCAATCGAAATTATCATTACGATGCGAGAAATAGATTAGTGCGAGTTAGTACCTTAAGCGGAAATACTTTAGCTAATTACAAATATGATGCTTATGGACGACGGATAGAAAAACGAGCGGGAAGTGAAGCAGTCCGTTACGTGCATTTTGGCAAACAGGTACTAGAAGAACGAAATGCGTTTAATGAACTGCAACGAAGCTACGTTTATGGGAATGGAATCGATGAGGTTCTGCAATTAAAAACGGCAAGCAATGACAGCTATTATTACCACGATAACTCTATTGGTTCGATTGCTGCGTTAACAGATACAGCAGGGCGTGTTGCTGAACGGTACCGCTACAATGTATATGGTGAAACAACCATACTCGCAGCAGATGGCATAACAGAAAGACAAAACTCAGCTATTGGAAATAGCTATGGCTTTACCGGGCGTCGGTATGATGTAGAGACGGGATTTTATTATTATCGTGCACGGTATTATGTACCTGAGAGAGGACGATTTATACAGAGAGATCCTTTAGGCTATGTGGATGGTATGGGCGTTTATGCCTATGTAGGAAATAATCCGGTTAATTATGTAGATCCTGAGGGTGAATTTGCTCATATTGCTTATTTTGCTCTTGCTGGTTCGGTGGGGGGAATAGTTACTCAGGCAGTGATGGATGTGGCTAGTGGGAGTGATTTCAAGTGGAAGAATTATGCTGACTCAGCGCTTAATGGTGCCTACAGCGGGGCCCTAATAGCTGTTACTGGAGGAGGAGGAGGCCTATTGGTTACTGCAGCTAAAGAAGTAGCAGCAAATGCCTTGGGAGGTATTGTAGGGGATGTAGCCAAACAAACAATTGAATCCTGGACTGATGATTCTTTTACTTATAATGTTGGAGAAACTGCAAAAGCAGGATTAGTCCATGGATTGGGTGGGCTTGGAGGAACAGTTGGAAAGTTAACGAATAAGCTAGGTCTACGCTCATTCATACCAACTCCAACGGAAGTTTTTACTACTTTGCCATTATTAAAGTTAAGTAGCTTCTTTAAAACGAAAGCGACTGTTAAATCACTATTTTCTGATACTGTTAGTGGGGTTACTGGTGGTCTTTGGGTCGCGCAAGCAAAAGGGTGTGCGTTTAAGCAGTTGTAGGATGAAACAGTACAGTACTATGTTTTCTCACAATAAAGATAGGTTTATTTATTATATTTTTATATGTGAAAAAGATTTTATGAATGGTTTCTATAATAGAGATCAGAATATGAATCAATATTGAAATTTAATTCAAATAAGTAATATTTAACAGTAATTCAATAGAGATATTGATGTTAAAGACTAGAGGCTGCATGAAAAATAAAAAAATTAATACATTTAGAAAGTTATTATTACTCAATATTTTTCTATGTGGCTGGATGCTCTCATTTACCGTAAATTCCGAAATTCTAAAAATTGACGAAACATGCACCGTATCGATTTTAAACCGTTCTGTACAAGCTTCTGCAGATGGGAAGTGGCAAATTGATAATGTGCCTTCATTTATGGGGCAGGTTCGAGCACGAGCAACCTGCCTTCGCGATGGATTGACCTTATCAGGGCAAACGGGGTTTAGAACGGTAGATACTAATGTATTAACTGTTTTTGGTGAATTTGAGACTGTTTTAGAAGACGTTGTTCCTGTCTCTCTTGATTTTACGACAGGAAATAATGCCATTTTATTTGGCGATAAAACTTATTTTAAATTACGTGTTTTTGCTAATTACGCAGATGGAGCGCGCAAGGATGTTACTTTATTAGCAAGTGGTATTAATTACACGATTTCTAATCCAAACATTGCAACAATAGATCAAAATGGTGTGTTACAAGGGTTAAGTAGTGGACGTGTGCTTATTACAGCAAGAAAAGATGGGGCAATAGCCGCCCTTTCCGTGACCATTGTAACCACAGGAGACAGTGATAATGATGGATTACCCGATGATTTTGAATTGGAAAATGGCCTTAATCCAAATGATGCGGCTGACGCATCTGAAGACCAAGATAATGATGCTTTATCTGCGTTAAATGAGTTTTTTTCAGGGACTGATCTTAATAATAGTGATTCGGATAATGATGGGATTTTAGATGGTGAAGAATTAGCTTCTGGGTTAGATGGCTTTATTACCAATCCATTGTTAGCAGATAGTGATAGTGATGGTATTAATGATAACCTTGAGATATCGGTAGGGACTGATCCAACTGATATTAACAGTGTTAATATCGCTTCAAGTATTGCTGGATTAAGTGTCGTTCCTAAAAATGCGGTATTAACCTTTAACAGCATTCAAGGAGCCGATGCAAGCATTCAATTAAACGTTGAAGGCACGACTATTGATGGAAAAAATATTGATTTAACGCCGTTATCAAAAGGTACGAATTATAGCTCTTCTGAGTTGACTATTTGTAATTTTGGGGGAGAAGCAGGTGAGGTTTTTGCAGGAAGTAAAGGTAATTGTATTGTAACCGCTGATAATAGTGGTTTTTCTGACACGAGTGATATTGATGTTCGTAGTTTTGACCCTATTCCATTAAATTTTGTAATACGTGATGATGAGCCAAAGGCAATAGCTGTAGAACAAGGTATTGCTTATATAGGGACGAATAAGGGCCTACAGATTATTGATGTTAGTAATCCCTTAGCTCCGATTATAAAAGGGAGTGTTTTATTAGGATCTAATGTTACTTCTGTTATTGTAAAAGGGGAATATGTATATTTAGCAACGTCTACAGCGGCATTGGTTGTTGTAAATGTGGCTGATATTAATGCGCCAGCAGTTGTTACTTATCTTGGTGGAACGGTAGCAGCAAGTGACTTAGCTATAGTCCGAAATGAATTATATATTGCTACAGGAACTAATGGCTTATGGGTTGTTAATATTTCAAACCCATTAGCACCACGTAAAATAAATACTTTTCAAGCAAATGTTGCAATTAATGCAGTGGCTGTATCGGAAACAGGAGAGCAAGTAGTTATCGCAGATGGGAATCAGCTGCGTTTAATTATACGTAGAGGTTCTGGTTTATTTTCTGAAGGGGGCAATGTAACGCTTGGCAATCCGCTAAATATTGAAATTGCAGGAAACATTGCTTATGTAGCTGATTTGACAGGAACATTAACGCTAGTCAATATTATTGACTCAATGAATCCGTTCGTCAGCTCAGTTCCCGCGTCCCTCGAATCTGGTCGTCCAAGAGATGTTGCAATAGCAGGAAAGTTTGCTTTTTTAGCCGATACAAGCTTCCCTAATGGTGTGCCAATTATTGATGTAAGTAACCCTAGTGCAGCGGCTGCTCGTGCAGTCATTGATTTTACAACGCTTGGTTTAGCGGGTGCTGATGCATATGCTATTGACGTTGATAATCAATATATTTATACGGTGACAACGCAAGGTTTACAAATTGCTCAGTTCCAAGAATTTATAGATGAAAATAATAATAAGCCTAGAATTCAAATCAATCAACCAGTAACGGGAGAGAGTGCGTTAGAAGGCGGTGTAATTAAGGTTATTAGTGCGGCAACAGATGATGTGGCTATTGCTAAGGTTAAATTTTATGCTGATGGCGAACTTCTATACACTGATATAGCACCCCCTTATGAATATTTAATGCCACTACCCATTGCGGCTGCAGAGACTGTCATATCAGTGCAGGCAATTGATTATGGTGGTAATGAAAGTGATATCGATTCGGTTAATATCACTTTATTGGCAGATAGTGATTTTGATGGTTTAAGTGATAACGATGAAACGACAATTCATGGAACATCCCCTTTTGAGGCAGATACAGATAATGATGGATTAACTGATCTTACCGAGATAAATCTTGGATATGATCCACTTGATAGTGATATTGATAATGATGGCTTGCTTGATGGTGAAGAAGTCAGGTTAGGGCTTGATGGCTATATAACTAATCTACGTATCTCAGATACTGATAATGATGGAATGCTAGATGGTTATGAAAGTAAATTTGGATTAAATCCACTTGATGCGAATGATGCAAGTGAAGATCCTGATAATGATGGTTTAAGTAATCTTGAAGAATTTCTATTGGGATTTGACCCGACAACTGCTGATTCGGATCAGGATGGAATGCCTGATGTAAACGAACGAAAATATGGACTAGATCCATTTAATTCAGATGACTTTTTTGGTGACTTAGATGATGATGGCGTTCCAAATGGTGTGGAATATAAAGAAGGCACTGACCCAACTAACCCAGATGTAATAGGGCCTAAAGTGGTTTCATTGACACCAGAAAGTGGTGTTAACTTACCTACAAACTTAAATGTATTAGTTCATTTTAACGAAGCAATTAAGTTAGAGTCACTTTCTGAAATCACTGTCACAATGATAGAGACGGCAGATCCAAGTAAGATCGTTGAAGGTACTATCAGTTTATCAGCAGATGGCTTGGTTCTTTCATATAACCCAGTTATTAACTTTGCAATTGATACTGAATATAGTTTTAGTTTCAGTGGTGCACGCGATTTAGCGGGCAATCTAATGAGGGTGGTCTTTAGTACAGCTATAACCACAGGAAGTTCGTCAGATATAACAGCCCCTGAACAGTTATCTGTAAATTTACTTAATGGTTCTAAAGCTGTCGCAACTAGTATAATGCCTATCCTTAGCTATAGTGAAGCGATTGATTCAACTGGATTAGATGCAAGTGGTTTATATATTTATGATACTTTACTTGGCCAAAAAGTACCGGGGAGTATTGGTTTATCCAGTGATAGCATGCAGGTGTTTGTTATACCGGAATCTCAATTATTAGTTGGGCGTAGCTATTATTTATATGTAAGTAATATCAAAGATTTGGCTGGGAATAGTTGTTCGAATTGTGGTAATAACCAACGTATTTATTTTACCACTTCATTTGATGTAGATAATGTAGCGCCCAAAGTATTAGCTACAAATCTTGTTAATGGAGCAGTGAATATTCCACTAAATGCGCCATTTATAATCAAGTTTGATGAGCTTATCTCCCCTTTATTATTAAGCAATATTGCTTTAATAAATAATACTCAGGCTGTTCAATTTTCATATGCTTTAAGTAGTGATCGACGCACTGTTACCATTACGCCATTTTCATTATTACTACCTGGAGCGGCTTACAGTTTAGCCATTTCAGGTATTGAAGATTTAAGTGGAAATAAAGCACTCGATGTTGATTTATCATTTACGGCAGGTAGTTCCGTTGATAGTACCTCAGGTAGCATCCTCAACTGGTCAATACCAAACAATGCAACAGATATC
>Ga0105350_10002029_pt1 | contig 12381 bp, 7 predicted proteins | sample EN1Hudsemesocosm_FD_83506 | JGI IMG/M metagenome (GOLD analysis project Ga0105350, IMG submission 83506) | Methane-oxidizing microbial communities from mesocosms in the Hudson Canyon - EN1E Hudson Canyon | ecosystem: Environmental > Aquatic > Marine > Cold seeps | place: Hudson Canyon... | reverse complement strand
ATAAGCTGAGCGGTTCACGTGAACCAGAGAAAACCCAATGGCTTGAAAAGTACTACGTCTATCGATTTGCCATGCCGAACCCTTCCGACGAGGAATGCAAAGATTATTATCAAAGAATCGATATCGACTGTGATGACGATATTAATCGCTTTCGCGGTGCATTATTAGGTGGCGCGATGGGGGATGCTCTCGGCACAACCTTGGAGTTTAAAGCGCCGGGTTCATTTGACCCGATTGATGACATTGTCGGTGGTGGGCCATTTAACTTAAAAGCAGGTCAATGGACAGACGATACCAGCATGATGTACTGCTTAGCGCATAGCTTGGTACGGACACAAGAGTGTGATTTGAATGATCAAATAACGCTATATTGTCGCTGGTGGAAAGACGGCGTATTCAGCGTGAATGGTAAGTGTTTCGATATTGGTATGACAGTACAGGCGGCATTAGAGCGATATCAACAAACCGGTGACCCTCAGTCTGGCGATACCCATCCTATGTCAGCGGGTAATGGTTCGCTGATGCGATTAGCGCCGATACCAATCAGATACTACGACAGTTTTGAAGATGCGGTAAAATTCGCAGCACTTAGTTCAATCACGACGCATGCGGCCACCGAAGCGGTGGATGCTTGTCGTTATTTTAGTGGTTTACTCTGGGGCGCGTTGCATGGCGAAAGTAAAGAAAAGTTATTAGACGGAATATACTCACCCATCGAAGGTTATTGGAGTCAAAACTCTTTATGTGAGTCGATTACCAGCTTACTGATGAAGGCTGATTATAAACATAAGTCAGCAACAGAAATTCGAGCAAGTGGCTATGTGATGCATACCCTAGAAGCGGTTCTTTGGGCCTTTTATGGCTCTAATGATTTTAAAACAGGCGCGCTGAAAGCAGTTAATTTAGGGGAAGATGCCGATACAACGGGCGCTATTTATGGCCAATTGGCGGGTGCATATTATGGCGAGCGAGTAATGCCGTTCCAATGGACGCGAAAAGTCAAAGAAAGCCATGTTTTTTATTTAAAAGCGGAAGAGCTAAAAGACGTGGTGATTGCTAAGAGGAAAGATGTCAAAATTTAAAACCTACCTGCCGAATGAAACGGGGCAAGACTACATTTGTTCTGATATTCATGGGCATTTTAGTTTACTTGAAACACATCTTGAACAAGTTGGCTTTGATAAAACAAAAGACAGGTTATTCTGCCTTGGTGATTTAATTGATCGTGGTGATGAGTCGTCAATGGCGCTGAATTATCTTAATAAGCCTTGGTTCTACTCTATTCTAGGTAACCATGAATTGATGCTGATCGATGCCTATGAAATCGATAAAGACCATGTGTTGCAACAATGGTATCAATGGGGCGGTGCTTGGGCCGAAGACTTGAGTAAGGAAGACCTTGAGCCTTTTTATGAGGTAATGGTTGTGTTACCAATGGCGATTGAGCTGAATTTAAAAAGCGGTGAGAAGGTTGGTCTGGTGCATGCAGAATTACCACTTAACTGTAGCTGGAATGATATTTGTTCAGGGTTGTCAGCCAAAAGGTCGACTGACAACAGTACCTATACCCCTTTGTTGCATGGGATGTTTTGGCATAAAGGACAAGCTGATTCAATTGATGCGGTATTGAGAGAAATAAAGCCTGTTGATCATGTCGACCATGTGTTTCATGGGCATACAATCATGCCTGATATCACCATGTGTGCGAATAGAACTTTTATGGATTTGGGCGGGTACGAGACCGACACGCTTGGCTTAGTGAATGTTGAGCATTATGTGAAACAATTTGCGCCCAAATCCTCTATTTAAACACCTATGTAATATACAGGTCGGTCGAATGCTTGTATCAAAATCAATTTTCGAGTGTATTACATGACCGCACAGCAGTGCTTTAAATCTAACTCAGAGCGAAGCTAAACTAAGGCTTGTTTTTCTTCGGAAGTTGTTTGCGTTTCAAATCCTTAAGGTTGAGAATAAATAGCCATACCTAAATATACCGATAACCCTTACACGCGTTAAAGTTTTACTGTTTAAAGCTCTTACAGGGAAGACCGCCTTATTTATCAGTTGTTCAGTCACACCGGAGTGTTTATAATATGCGCGGAAAATTCTTGTCGGCAGAATTGAGTTCTCAATAATAAAGGGCTCATGTCAATTTGAAGGTGTAAGTTCTAACACCTCTCCCCCCATTAGTTTGAATATATTAAGCAAATGGTGAAAGAAGATTTGATCGTAATAATGGAATGTATGTGGGGTAAAGGGAATGCTTTTTGAGTCAAATATATTTTGCCGTAAACTGTCTTGGTGCTCATGCCACTGTCTATGTTGATGCTTCGTAGCTAACGAAGTTTATGCAGATCAAAGAAATACTACTTTTAGTGGTTAAAGCTTTGTATTCCGATACCTATTCGCTTTATAAAAGAGTTTTTAGTGAAATCTAATAAAGATACCACCCCGAAAATCCCTGGATATACCATCAAAAAAGTACTGGGCGAAGGGGGCATGGCCACGGTGTACTTGGCGGTACAGGAAACGTTTGAACGGCATGTCGCGCTCAAAGTTTTGTCATTACATTTATTAAGAGATAAATCGTTTGGGCAGAGGTTTCTTCGGGAAGCTAAGTTAGTTGCTAATATGTCGCACCCGAATATTATTCCTGTCTATGATGTCGGTAAAGTGGGTGATTATCACTATATTGCGATGGAGTATTTACCTGAGGCTGACTTAAAAGCAAAGTTGGCTAGCGGAATAACAGTCTTTGAAGGGCTGGCTATTCTTAAAGAGGTTTCGTTAGGCCTTGATTATGCGGGCAAAAAAAATCTAGTTCATCGAGATATAAAACCTGAAAATATTCTATTCAGAGAGAGTGGGCACCCGGTAATTTGTGATTTTGGCATTGCTCGCCAAACAGATTCTAAAACCAGTATGACTCAAATCGGGACGATTATCGGCACCCCGTTTTATATGAGTCCGGAACAAGCAGAAGGGATAACAGTTGATCACCGAGCAGACTTATATAGCTTAGGTGTAATTTTTTATGAGTTGCTCACGGGTGAATTGCCTTTTAAATCTGATACAGCCGTTTCAATCGCCGTTAAACATATTACCGAAAACTATCCTTCGCTGCCGTCGCAGTTTGCATCATTCGATGACATCATGCAGCGGGCGCTCGCAAAAAAACCAGCTGAGAGGTTTCAAAGTGGTCAAGAATTTTATGAAGCACTCGATTTAGTTGAACAGCGATTAACGGGGTCGAGAGGACATACCGTTGTCATGCCTTCCCAACACAAGAAAGGGCGGCTCGGAGCTTCATTAACAAAACTAAAATCACAAACAGCCAGACATACACTGAATGAACTGAACCATCAGGTTAGTCAGACGATGGCCGCTAAGATGGGTCTTGTTATTGTTGGATTACTTTCTGTGCTTGTCACTTTTGTTTTCCTGAATTGGTTTTATTTTGATGAAACAAGCAACGACACTGCCTCGATTGCTAGTGATGCTAATCAAGCGTTTTTTTCCTTTTCAGAAAAGTCTAATTCACTGGTTAGCTCCGGCTTACTTGCGATAGAACAAAGTCGACTGTTTGAGCCGCCAAATGATAATGCCCACCATTATCTGACAACGGCACTGGCTTTATCACCGAGTCATGCAGAGGGGATTCGCCACACCAATGCACTGTTCTCAATCTATTTGGAAAAAGCAGCATCAGCCTTAACAAGCTTAGACCGAAAGAATGCTTCACTTTACATGAATAAGGCGTCAGAACTGACATTTTACGTAAATGATGATGCTCTCACTAGGCAATACCGTGCAATCTATGCCAAATTAAATCTCGAAAAACAGCACCATCTTGCTAAGCAAGAACGGTCTAGATTAGCGATTAAAGAAGTGGCTTTGGCAGAGCAGGCTTTTAAGAAAGGAAACTTAACATCCCCCAAAGGAAATAACGCTTATGAGCGATACCAGAAAGCGTTATTTGCTGACCCAGACAATAAATCGGCACAAGAGGGCATAAAAAAGGTCTCCGGACGCCTACTTGAACTGGCGGTCGAGCATGCGAATAAAGATGAGATTTCAATCGCAAAAGCTTACTTTTCAGCTGCATTAGATGTTGACGACCAACATGTAAATATCAGCCGAACAAAACAAGTAATCGCGCAAAATGTAAATAGAAAGGTTGAGCAGGCACAACAGCTTGCGCAAGATGATCTTATAAGGGTTCGCGCACAAGAACAGCTAAAAATTAAATTAAGTGAAGCCGCAGATTCCGAGCAGAAAGGGCTGCTATTTCATCCAATGATAGGCAGTGCATTTAAACTTTATCAGCAAGTACTGGCACTAGAACCTACAAACAAAATAGCGGTTAAGGGAATAGAAAGAATTAAGAAAAAAGCATTATCTCAAGTTAAACACTTCATACAGGAAAATAATTTAGCTCAAGCTGAAGAAAAGCTGCCAGCGTTGGCTCAACTTGAAGTACCCAAAGCGGAGCTAAAAGCGTTGGAGCAATTATTGTACGAGTCTCAAAAAGAACAAAAAGTTAGGGCGCTAATAGACTTGGCACACGCTGCTATGACTAAAGAGCCGATGGAAACACTAGAAGGAAAAGGACCTGTTGACTACTATCGATCAGCCCTAACATACGCTCCTCAAAATGAAATTGCCCTGAAAGGGATAAACCAACTAGCCTCAAGCTACCTAGAGCTTAGTAATAAAGCCTTATTAAACAATGCATATAAGGAAGCAGAGGCTTACCTTAAACAAGTTGTCAATCTGGATGCTGAATTTGGGCTGACTAAATCGGTCTATGGCCGACTTCAAGAAACTAAAAAAGAACATCGTATTGCTGGGTTTCTAACTAAAGGTCACGTTGCTCTGTTATCGAATAGACTCACTAATCCTGCAGAAACGAGTGCCTATGCTTATTTTTCAAAAGTTCTTAGCTTAGCGCCTAATAATGCGATGGCCACAGATGGCATTAAAAAAGTACGCGATCGATTGCTGGAAATAGCGAAATATCATATTAAACAACTGAAATTGGATTCCGCTGGAAGACTAATAGCCAAAGCAGAAAAAATACCTGGCAACTCTCAAGAGCTTAATCAACTTCGCGAGTTGATCACCATTGCAGAGATTAAGCAACAGAAGGAAAAATCCAAAGCTGCATTGGCGAAATTGGCGGACCAAAATGCAAAGAAGTTAGATGAAATTCAAGCTCTACTTGAAAGGCAGGGGGCGCATAATAATTTCAGCTTGTTATCTAATCGGTCTTTATATAGACAATTTTATCAGCTTCAAAGAGTAGACCCATCCAATACTCGGCTACAAACAATAAAAACGCTTTTGCTTCAGGTAACTTCAGATCAAATCGATAGCCTCATTGATCAGGAAAATTATCTTGATGCTCACGCCTTAATTACTGAAGTCGCCACGATTGAACCTAAGGTGGGGCAAGCATTACAAACCAAACTATACAGTAGTCGACTTTCCCGTGGCATAGGGCGTTTGGATGAATCATTAGTCAATGACACGGTCAACCTTAATAATCTACGTGATGCTAAAAAGCTCTATCAAGAGGCGTCTGCTTGGAAAGTGGATCAAGGATTAACACAAGATTTAGAACAACATGTAACGAGAGCTTATTGGGTTTTAGCTCACCAGAAAAAAGAAGTAGAGAAGCTCTCATTGGCCATTGAATTGACGAATGAGGGAATATTATTCAACCGTGATAATGACGAATTAATATTACTCAAAAATGAACTTGTGTTAGCCAAAAAACAAAAACTACTCGAAGAGAAGCAAGCCAAGCAACAGCAGAGGGAACCTAAATTACCAACCCTCATCACATTTTGAACTTTGTTCATACAAAGCTTTTTATGAATAGATTAAGGATAAACTATGAAAATTAAACAACCACTCATCTTGCTTTTGGCAGCACTTCCAACCTTTACTTATGCGGTAGAAGATGAATCCTCACCCACACAAAACCTGAGCTATATTCCATTCGTAAACCTTGGGTATCAGAAAATGAATATCGATTCAGACTTTGGTGGCGTTGGGGTTACAAAACCAATTTATACGTTGGGCTTGGGGGTTGGTAGTGAAGATATTGCCTTCTCTGCTTCATATACCTCCACTTACGGTGATGATGCGGATAATATTAATGATGCAATGGGGGAAGTTGAGCCGATTAGAAGGGAGTTTGATTTCTCTGTATCTGTTCCAATTAATGAGCATTTTAGCTTTTTTACGGGTTATCTTCGATCCGATACTGAATTATCGAGCGATAGCGTGGCGCCAATCTTCGGAATTAACGGTAACTATACTCAAACAGTTAAGGAAAATGGTTTGTACGCAGGCGCGGTTTACAAATACAGATTAGGCTCGGGCCAGCTATCAGCGAGCTTAGCTTACGCTAGTCAGCAAATGGAACTGGACGACAATTCTGAGGTCTTTGCTATTAGTTCGGAAGGAACAACGAAGGGGGTTAGTCTTGGTCTAAAGTGGACTTCGCTAATTACCCACAAATTAGGCTATACCGTGTCTTTAAACTCAAAACGTTATAAAACTGATAGCAATACCGAATTTAATAGGGCAACTGCAGCCTTGGCGTTTCCAGAAGCTAATTCCGATTCGCTAGATGGTGATTGGTTCACGACGACACTGTCTACGGGCTTATTATATATTTTCTAAATTCATTAGGTTATTAGGTGTTTACGGCCGTTTGAAAAAATGGCCTTACATTTGAGATGATCCTAATGTGTCCTGCCTCTGATTCAGTGAGTGATTTAGCTAGTTTATACGTAACAATCTAATCGGAGTGTTTAGCGCCCCGGACTCAGATTTTACGGTAAACCTTCCGCTATATTTAAATGAGCAAATTTAAAAATTGAGGGATAACGACTTAAGTTATTGACGGTGTCTCTACCTGGGCATAAGATATAAACAAGCCCCTTAGCCACGCTGTATTAGCGAGAGGTGACGGCTTTTCAAAGCTGAGATAATGATGCTTCAGCTCTTTTTATCGTAATTTTGTAGCGATCATTATCTTCGCTGGTATTTAACGGTATCAGAGGGGGTTAAGCAATGAGCACAAAACATCTATTAATCACTGGCGGAACTGGATTTATTGGTACTGCTCTAGTGAATGTCGCAGTTTCAAAACACATGCAATGTACCGTCCTGACTCGTAATATTCAAAACGCACGTTCTATTCTTCCTCCTGAAGTTAATCTTATTGAATCTCTTCGAGAAATAGATGACAACCAACCGATAGAATGGGTTATTAATCTGGCGGGCGAGCCTTTGGTGAGTCATCGTTGGAATAAAAAGAGCAAAATGCTGTTTATAGAAAGCAGAGTAAATATGACCCAAGCACTCATTGACTGGATTGCCTTTCGGGAAACGCCACCTGAAGCCTTGATCAATGCTTCTGCCATTGGTTGGTATGGCGACAAGGGAGATGAAGTACTTAATGAGCAAAGTAGCTTTCATGCAGAGTTTATTCATGACCTCTGTGAACAGTGGGAAGCTGTTGCACTCCAAGCCCGACAGTATGATGTTCGGGTCTGCTGCCTTCGCACCGGTTTAGTACTGGGTCATGGTGGTGCAATGAATAACTTACTACCGACATTTAAATTCGGTATAGGCGGTTCCTTGGGAGATGGCGAGCAATGGTGGTCATGGATCCATATAGTAGATTTGGTAAGGCTCTACCTTTTCTGCGCAGAAAAGCCAATTCAGGGAATTGTAAATGGCACATCACCGAACCCAGTAAAACAAAAAGACTTCGCTAAAACTTTAGGGAAAGTGATGCACCGGCCTACTGTCATTAAAACGCCAGGTGTTGCGTTGAAGTTGGTGTTAGGTGAGTTTGCCGAAGCATTATTATTACATGGTCAGAAAGTTTTACCTCAGGTGGCTCAGGAGTTGGGCTTTGAGTATTTTTATCCCGAATTAGAAGGGGCTTTACAGGAAGTTGTTTCCATATCACCTGAATTTAAGAAAGTATCTTAACGCTGAAAACAGTGTAATCAGACTGCTTAAGTGATACATCGCGGTATTGTATTAACCAATACCGCGACTGGTTACTGAATATTTGGCTTTTCTGATAAATATTAGCATGAGGCTTTCAGGTATTTAATGTTATAAATCTGCTGGTCGTCCCAAGTCACCTTGACTATAGTCGCAAACACCTTCAGGAAATATTTTTTTTAGTCTTTTAAGGTGAGGTTGTATATCAATACCACCATAAATCCCTTGTTCGATAGCCTGCTCTATACTTTGGACATGACACTTTAAAACACTCCCGTTTGTGGGCGCACCGGAGACATGCCGACTAGACATATAATTTGGATATAATCGCAGGCATTGACCCGTATCTTTATTGTTCCATTTTCCATCCCATACCTTGGGACCTTTAGAAAGCAATTTCTCATTACTATTGAAACAAGCATCTTGAATATCGACGGGTTTATTTTCTGCCACCGTTTTCTGTTGGTTTTGTTTAATTTGAGATAACCACCGATCCATCGCATCTATCGCCATGGGACGGACTTCATGAGGTTTTTTCGACATCCAGATTATCTGATTATCAGCGTGCCCTTGTGCTTGTTGCATGCGTAGTCGAGCCTCAAAAGACGCGAAGCTATGGTGCATATCAATATCAGGGTCGTTGTAATGGCGAACATCAAGGATGGGAATGTTGATTTTACCGATAAAAATATTGCCAGAATAATAAGCCGCTTTCATGGCTTTGATACTACCCGTTGTTCTTCGTGCAGGTGTTAGTCCTCCGTCAGCGCTTAGGTTCATATTTTGGTGGCTCCAAGGGGATATATCTAGCAAAGATGAACTAGGACTAGCATATAACCAAAATCTAACAGGCTGCATCTCATTTGCTGGCTTCCAACCCCCTACCTGGCTGTTTAGCTCTAAGAATTCCTCAATACTGATATGTTTATCAATCAATGCTTTTAGGCCATACTGAACCCCGACATTGTCCCAAGTTTGCAAGGCATAGCCATTTGTTCCAACACCGAAAGTATGTTTCTGATTCTCCCAAATCGTCCAATCAATACGCTTAAATAAGTCAGCAGTAAAATATTTAAAATAGTGGAAATAGCGCGGGTTATGGACTAATTGTGAAGGCCCTCGCCAGGCGGTGCTACATTCATTGATACCTTCAGGTCTAAATGGCCATTCACCATTCATAAGATAAGCAAGTTGGTAGAAAAAGTGATATTTATTTTCTTTGGATATAGAGTTTAACCCTTCAACCCAACGACGCTCCTTCCAGAGTTGCTTACCCCTGTCAGCATGAAGTGCATCAAAATAATACTCTAGTAGCTCGCAATCCAAACCATATATCGTTTGGGTGAGCATGTCTGGGTATGAGTATAGCGCGATAATACCATCTAAAAGGTTTGACCCATTCTGCCCGATTAAATACTGTTGTATTGCACCACCAGATCCACCTATGCCCATCGTGAAAAGAGGGGAACCATAAAGAGCGGTGAACTGTCGCTTAACGCGCAGTGCAGTTTCTTCAGCCAAGGCTATGTTATAGGTGTTGGAGCTCTGATTTGCCGTTGAGTGTATAACCGCATAGCCTTTAGATAAGGCATCAAATCGACGTTTCAGCATATAAGTCGGTTTCGTTTTGCCTTGCCGGAAGCCAATCCCTACACCACCGCGAAATTGATAAACCAGTTTATTATTCCAATTACGACCATCTGGTTGTGCTAATGTTCCATCAGGTCCTTTCAGCACAGATATTGAATAGAGGAAACGATTAATAACGCCCATTTCGACCCTAACGATAAAATCTATTTCTCGGCCATTTACCTGAATTGTCGCGATATCATTGTTGGCTTGAGCAAGAGGGTAAAATTTCTTCGTGCCTTTTTTATTGTAAAAATACCAAGCGCGCGTCGGCATAGAACAGTCTTTGCTATAGCCGAGAACCTTCGCTGTTTTAAGACCCTGAGCATTTTCTTCATGAACGGCAACACCAATCTTACTGTGATTATCAACGACAGGTTGCCCGAGACCTGAGCGTTCGATCATACAAATCCATGGGTATTGTTGAGGTTGTTTGGCTATGGTTTCCACCGGCCCTATTTCACCTAATGATATGGGATATGGGAATGGATCTTTAGGTTGTGGCAAACTTGAAGGGTGAGGGCCGGTAAATGATGGACGTGGAGATCTGTCTGGGATTCCTTCTGGGAGCCCAACGACGATAGGGGTTGCGGTAGCTATTTGAGGTAAGTCAAAATAGTATATGAATAGGTCTTCATGCCAATATAAAGCACTGAAAAGAAGTATCAGTAAACCTAGCCACCATTTTTTTAATATTTTCTTTATCATGATAAGTGCCTACTACTCTGTTTAATGCTCTTATCTAATCTTTAGGATTGTTGTACCTACTCTGCTTGTTTGTATTTCTATAATTGTATAAATATCACTCTAATTTTAGTCTACCCTTCCCGCTTATCAATAATAAAAAGTGTAAAATTGTTAGCGCTTAAATTTTTAAGTCTGATTGTTATTTAAACTTAATGGCTTATCTGACAAATAATTTTTTCTCAACTATAGTTTAATTTTACAAATCTCTTGGGCTAGGGGAGGTACATGATGAAGATTAATTCTATGCTTATAAAAACCTTTCTCTTATTCAGTTGTTTACTTATGCTTGCTTCAAACAGTACGTTATTAATGGCTGAGTGTAATAAAGAGCTCGTCAATGGTTGGGGAGGTGAATGGGAACCCTTTTTAATGGGAACTTATGACAAACCTGAAGGGCTTGATATCGAAATTTTAGATGCGGTGATTAAAGTATCTGGGTGTACATGGAGAAATACTGAGCTAGAGATCCCTTGGAAGCGGCATTTGAACTGGGTAAAAGTTGGTGAATTAGACCTTGCGACAGGCGCGTCTTGGACACAAGAAAGAGCAGAATATGCATACTTTACCAAAGCGTATCGTAGTGAAAATGTCGCCTTATTTATACGAAAATCAGACTTAAAGAAATATGAACAGTACTCATTGCAGGAACTGGCGGATATTCTTAATGGTATCGGAATCGAATTTGGCAATACATATGGCCGCGAGATGGGGGCCTTGTTGGCAAAAATGGGTGAGAGAGTACAGCGTGTAAATAACAATAGACAAAATATCCCTAAACTTTTAGGTGGGCGTATTGATGGCTATTTAGGTCACCTACCTTATGATGTGATGCAGATAAAAAAGAAAGGTCATGAAGATATAATCGGATACTTACCTGTGTCTTTGGTTAATACGGGTGATATACATTTCATGGTAAGTAAGCTTGCTAATTCAAAAGAAGTTTTCGAAGCGATAGACGCGGGCCTCGCTGAAATAAAAGCAAATGGTACGTATGATAAAATTATAAAAAAGTATAGTGATAAGTACGGCCTATCTCATTGGTAGTTCAGTGGCAGGACCGCTGGATAGATGTTGAGTAAAAGCCGCTAAGAAAAAGCAGCTTGATGAAACTTTAATTGGGCAGTTTGCCCTCCGTCTGGAAAATGATGGTAAACGATTCGGCTGACATTCGCATAAGGCACATCAAAATTCCATAAGTTCTCTTTTGGCATACCGAGTACTCGACTTAAAATTGCACGTATGACCCCACCATGACAAACCAATAGTGAGTGTTCACCCTGATTATTGATGATTAGCTCATCCCATGCGGTATTGATGCGTTGAGTGAAGTCTGTTAGCCGTTCTGATCCTTTTGGTGCGTGATTGTCAGGGTCTTGCCAGTAATTGCGTAACGCTTTAGGCTCTTGCTCCATAAGGTCTTTAATCCGTAAGCCTTCCCATTCGCCAAAACTGATCTCCCTAAATTCTTTGTTAATAATAAACTCTATATTTAGTTTGGAGCTGAGTTCTTGAGTAAAGGCATGGCACCGCGAAAGTGGTGAGGTTAATAACTTAGTCCATGGTGCATGACCACCGATGCTTTCACGCATTTGCTGCCAACCGAGCTCTGATAAAGGGTCATCTTGCGTACCACGTAGCCTTTGCCCCCCTACGGGTTCACCATGGCGAATTAAATCTATAATAGTCTCAGTTGACATTGATAAGGCTCCTAAGTGCTGTTTGGTTTATACTAGGCGTCGATTTTTATTAGAACACAATCATTACACCTTTTTGGAGAAAATATGCTAGAAGTAAATGAATATTTTGATGGAAAAGTTAAGTCGATTGCATTTAAAACCTCAACATTGCCGGCCACAGTGGGTGTGATGGTCGAAGGTGATTACACTTTTGGTACCAGCCAAAAAGAATATATGACGGTTGTTAGTGGTGAACTAATTGTTAAATTGCCGGGCTCAGAAGAGTTTGTTT
>Ga0105350_10002026_pt1 | contig 12394 bp, 12 predicted proteins | sample EN1Hudsemesocosm_FD_83506 | JGI IMG/M metagenome (GOLD analysis project Ga0105350, IMG submission 83506) | Methane-oxidizing microbial communities from mesocosms in the Hudson Canyon - EN1E Hudson Canyon | ecosystem: Environmental > Aquatic > Marine > Cold seeps | place: Hudson Canyon... | reverse complement strand
TCGGGCGCCATGGCCCAGGTGTCCAGATTGAACGAGGGGCGTTTGGCGGCGGCAAGGTGAAAGGCGGGATCGATATAGTCGGGGCCGGATTTATAGGGCTGTACGACCATGCCGTCCTCTGCCAGGGCCCGCAGCAGGCCCAGCATCACCGTGGTTTTGCCAGTGCCAGAGGAGGGAGCTGAGATCATCAGACCGGGAGGATTTTGCGTCATTATTCGGTCCCTTCTGGAAAGCGCGGGTCGGTGCCGACGGGGCGATAGCGGCGATCATAGTCACCAGCATATAGACAGCTTTCGTCGAAGTCCTCAGCCCCAATTGCGCGGCCCACAAGGATCAGCGCGGTGCGGCCACGTTCGCCCTCGGTGGCGTCTTCCAGGGTTTCCAGCGTGGCCTTGACCACCCGCTGGTCGGGCCAAGTGGCGCGCCAGACGATGGCGACGGGGCAATCGGCGCCGTAGTGCGGCGTCAGGCGGGCGATCACGTCCTCGAGCACATGCACGGACAGGTGGATGGCCAATGTGGCACCGGTTTTGCCAAAGTTTTCCAGTGTTTCCCCGTCAGGCATCGACGAGGCACGCCCCGAGGTGCGGGTCAGGATCAGCGATTGGGCCACGCCGGGCAGGGTCAGCTCGGCCCCCAGAGCGGCGGCGGCGGCGGCAAAGGCCGGGACACCGGGAGTAACGTCATAGGCGATATTCAGCGCCCGCATGCGGCGCAGCTGTTCGCCCATGGCGGACCAGACCGACAGATCGCCGGAATGCAGCCGGGCCACGTCCTGGCCTGCCTCATCGGCGGATTTGATCTCGGCGATGATTTCATCCAGCGACATCGAGGCGGTGTTGACGATGCGGGCGCCGTCGGGGCAGTGCTGCAACAGCGCCTCGGGGACCAGCGATCCGGCATAAAGACAGACAGGGCAGGCGGCGATCAGGTCGCGGCCACGCAGGGTGATCAGGTCGGCGGCACCGGGTCCAGCGCCAATGAAATGTACGGTCATAGGGTCGTCCTTTCGGCAATTGCCGCTGTGGCAAGGCCATTGTCAGTTTTTACGCGGGGGCCGGTCAGGCGCGCGGAGCTATGGGGCTGACCCTTGCGGGCCGCAACCAGCGCCGCGGCTTCGGCCAGGGAACCTGTGCCAAAGCGGGCTTTGATTCGGGGCGAGCAGGTGAGGGTCGGGGTGCTGGCGATCTCGTCTTCAGACAGGGCGATCACCGGCAGGTTCATCTCGGTTGCGAGTTGCTGCAGTTGCGGGGCCGTTGCCTTATGCGCCACCGAGGCAAGGGCGTCGGGCTGGGCGCAGCCAGTCAGGGTCAGCGCCGCGCGCAGGTCGTCGGCGCTGGCATTTTGGCGAAATCCGAAGCCGGCGATCTTCATCGGGTAACGCTCCATTGCAGGACAGGGCGGGCGCGCTGCCAGCCGCGCATGGATCCCAGCGGGCTGACCTCGGCGATTTCGGCCTTCATCAAATGGCCGCCGTGTTGGGCATGGGCTGTCATCAGCAGGGTCTCGGTTTCCAGGGTCACGCCATTTGCCACCACGCGGGTGCCGCTGGGCAGAATGTGCCACAGTTGGTCCAGCAGCGCCTGCGAGGCGCCGCCGCCGATGAACACGGTGTCGGGCAGCTCTTGCGCCTCCAGTATCTTTGGTGCCTGTCCAGTGACCAGGCTCATGCGGTGAGTCAGGCCGAACTTTGCCGCGTTCAGATTAATATTTTCAGATCGCTGCGTGCGTTGCTCGAAGATCAGGGCGCGCGCACCAGGGGCGGCGAGGCACCATTCGACCGAGATCGAGCCCGAGCCGCCGCCGATGTCCCAGAGCAACTGGCCGGGGCGCGGCGCCAGCGCTGACAGGGTCAGAGCGCGGATGGGGCGCTTGGTGATCTGGCCGTCGCTGTGGAACATGTCGTCGGCCAGACCCGAGGCACGGGACAAGCCGCCACGGCCGAGGGCGGTAATGGCAACAGCAACCGGGGCCTGAATATCGTCGAGGTCAAACCCATCGGCCTGCGCAGTGCGCAGCCGCTGCTGCGGACCGCCTAGACGCTCCATGATGTTCAGCTGAGAGGCTCCGAACCCTTGCTGGGTCAGCCAGCTGGCCAGTTCCGACGGGGCAGCGCCGTCGCGCAGGGTGCAGATCAGGCGCGTCTTGGGGGCCAGCAGCGGCAGCAGGCGCTGAAACGGCGCGGCGTGCAGACCCAGACAGAGGGTGTCCTCAAGCCGCCAGGCCAGGTGATTGGCAGCCAGCGCAAAGGTTGAGGATGCCGGCTGCGAGACCCACTCGCCCGGTTTCAGATGGGCTGCCAGCGAGCCGCCGGCGCCGTGCCAGAACGGATCTCCCGAGGCGAGCACGGCGACCTTTTTGCCACGCGCGGCCAGCACCGGGGCGATGGAAAAGGGCACGGGCCAGGGTTGGCCCTTGTCGGCGGCGTTCACCAGATCCAGATGGCGCGGCCCGCCAAAGATGATTTCGGCCTCTTGCAGCGCGGTTCGGCTTGCATCTGTCAGCCCGGCTGGTCCATTTTCGCCCAGACCGATAATTGACAACCAGGGGTCAGACATGACGCGTATCCTTTTGCTGGGTGGCACCACCGAAGCCTCGGCCATGGCCAAGGCTCTGGCCGAGGCCGGGCGGGACGCTGTGTTCTCTTATGCCGGCCGCACCGCGCGCCCGGTGCCGCAACCGCTGCCCCAGCGGCAGGGCGGGTTTGGTGGTGTGGCGGGGTTGGTCGCATATCTGCGGGCCGAGGGCATCAGCCATGTGGTGGATGCCACCCATCCCTTTGCCGCGCAGATGAGTGCTCATGCGGTTGCCGCCTGTGCCGAGGCCGGGGTGGACCTGTGTGCCCTGGAGCGGCCGCCGTGGCAGGCGGGCGCGGGGGACGACTGGACTATGGTTGCGGATATGGCGGCAGCGGTTGCGGCCTTGCCCGAGCAGGGCGCGCGGGTGTTTTTGGCGATCGGCAAGCAGAACCTTGACGGTTTTGCCGCCAAGCCGGGCAATCACTATCTGTTGCGGCTGGTGGATGCGCCGGAGGCGGCACTGCCCCTGCCGGACGCCACCGTGGTATTGGCGCGAGGACCCTTTGACGCCGCCGCTGACAGGGCCTTGCTGCAAGACCATCACATCAGCCATATTGTATCCAAGAACGCAGGCGGTCTGGGCGCCGAGGCCAAACTGATCGCGGCGCGCGCCTTGGGGCTGCCGATCATCATGATCGACCGCCCGCAGGTGCCCGAGCGGCATATTCTGCGCAGCATCGACGGGGTAATGGCCTGGCTGGATCATTGTTAGTCCTCGACGGCAAAACGCGGCGTGTAGACGTGGCGACCCACCCGGCGGGTATCGGCGTTGCCAACGATCACCACGGTGCGCATGTCGGCCATCTCGGGCGTGGCCTCGTTTAGGGTGACGGTGGTGATTGTCTCGCCGGGTTTGGACACATCGCGAGCGAAAGAGATCAGCGTTTCGCCACCGCAAGCCTCGCGCAGGATTTCCAAGGCGCGGCCAAACTGGTGTGGGCGCGATTTGGAGCGCGGGTTGTAAAAGCCCATCGCAAAGCCGACCTCGCCCGCCAGACGCAGGCGTTTTTCGATCAGCGACCAGGGTTTCAGGTTGTCGGACAGGTTGATGGCGGCAAAGTCATGCCCCATTGGGGCGCCAATGCGGGCCGAGGCGGCAAGCATGGCGGTGATGCCGGGCAGCACCTGAATGTCCAGATCCAGCCAGGCAGGATCACCGGCTTCCAGGGCTTCGAACACCGCCGAGGCCATGGCAAAGACACCGGGATCACCGGAGGAAACCACCACCACGCGCTTGCCAGAGGCGGCCATTTCCAGCGCGTGGGTGGCGCGTTCAATCTCGACCCGGTTGTCGCTGGCATGCAGGGTCAGACCGGGGCGTTCGGGGATGCGTTTGACGTAAGGAATATAGCCGACCACGTCAGTGGCCTCGGCCAGCACGTCCTGGACCTGTGTTGTCACCATGTCCGCGTTGCCGGGGCCAAGCCCTGCGATCACCACCCAGCCTGTATCTGATAGGGTCATGGGCGGCGTCCTTCACCATGTAGGATCACAATTGAGAAATAGGGCACGTCGCCAGTGATCTCGGTGAGTTTTTGCACGGTCTGGTCGGCCATGGTGCCGCGCTCGACCAGCCAGGCATCGTCGAGACGTCCGGCGCGTTCCAGTGCGCGGCGCAGTTTTGGCAGGTTGCGGCCGATCTTCATCACCACCAGAGCATCGGTATTGGCGGCGCGGGCCGCCAGCTCATCCTCGGGGAGGGTGGCCATGGCGACGGTCAGCACGTCGTCGCCCCAGGTGATCGGCATGCCGGTGGCGGTCCAGCAGCCGGTCATGCCAGTGATGCCGGGGATCACCTCAATCTCGGCGCGGCCCTGCAGGCGGGTGTAGAGATGCATGAAGGAGCCGTAGAAGAAGGGATCGCCTTCGCACAAGACAACCACGTCCTCGGTTCGGGTCATTTCCGCCAGAGTGTCGGCCCAGCCGTCATAGAAGGCGGCCAGCTGGCGGTTGTATTCGGGGTCGGAGAAGTGGATTTCGGTGGTGACCGGGTATTCCATGGCGTGTTCCACAACGCCGTCGGGCAGCAGCCCGTCCACCAGGGTGCGGGCCTGGCCCTTGCGGCCTGCCTTGCGGAAATGCGCCACGTGTTTGGCAGATTGAAGCGCGCGGTACGAGCGCAGGCTCATCAGGTCAGGATCGCCGGGGCCGAGGCCCGCGCAGATGATTTTGCCCATGGTCACTCTTTCCAGCTGGCCAGCGCGTTGACGGCGGCCACAGTGATGGCAGAGCCGCCCAGGCGACCCTGAACGATCATCGAGGGGACTGGCAGGTCCTGCATCAGTGCGTCTTTGGATTCCATGGCGCCGACAAAACCCACCGGGCAGCCGATGATGGCGGCGGGGCGCGGGCAGGTGGGATCCTGCAGCATGTTCAGCAAGTGAAACAGCGCAGTGGGGGCGTTGCCGATGGCGACCACTGCGCCGTCCAGATTGGGGCGCCACAGTTCAAGGGCGGCGGCTGAACGGGTATTGCCCATCTCTTTGGCCATCTCGGGGACGCGTGCGTCGCGCAGGGTGCAGATGACCTCGTTATTGGCGGCCAGGCGGGGTCGGGTGATGCCCTCGGAGACCATATAGGCGTCACAGAGGATTGGCGCACCTGCCGCCAGTGCGGCGCGGGCGGTCTTGGCCATGTCGGGGGAGAAGCGGATGTGCTGTTCCAGCCCGACCATGCCGGCGGCGTGGATCATCCGTACGGCGACGCTTTCCTCGTCTTTGGAAAAGCGGGCCAGGTCAGCCTCGGCGCGGATGGTGGCAAAGCTTTCTGCGTAGATGGCAGCGCCGTTGGTTTGGTAGGTGTGGAGCATGTCAGCTGCCCTTTGTCAGAATGTCGGGAGCGGCACGCAGAGTGGTGGCGCTAAGGTTTGTGAGGGCGGGGCGATCCGAGGCTTTGCCGTTGCGGATAAGGTCGAAGGTATCAGTGGCGGTGGCGGTCAGGGTCAGCGCAGCCGCGTTGGGGCGGGCACATCCCTTGGTGCAGCCGGACACGTGCAAAGTGCTGCCCGCTGGCACATAGGGTGCAAGGTCACGGGCCAGTTGACGCGTGGGCGAGAGCGCCTGCAGGCAGCCGGGCGCTCCGGTGCAGGCACTCACTTGCAGGCGCGGATCCGTGGCGTCAAGGATCAAACCAGGCTGGGCGGGGATCTCTTCGGCGTGTTCAACCAGCAGCATCCGCCACGGAGTGAGGCGCAGCGGGCCGAGGTTGGCCAGCGCTGCAAAGTCGGTGGCCGGGATCTGGCCGAACTCCAGCCCGACCAGCCTGCCGGCGGCGACCTGTTCCAATCGCTGTTGTGGCGCGGGGGGAGCAAGGGCAGCGCCATGCGCCGAGGGCGGAGCGCGGCGCGCAATGAGCGGGTGCATCCTGCCGCGACCGTCTGGTGCGCCGCCATGGGTCAGGAACCAGCGGGCCAGGGTGAGGGCTTGCACGACCACGGTGTCCATCGTCACCTGAAGTCCGGTCTTGGCACCGTCGGCGACAAGGACAAGGCCGTCATTATTTCTTTCAATCCGAATATCGGCAGCGGTATCGCGCAGGACAGGCGCGGGTCCGGTATCGACGGCAAATCCGAATTTGCCCGGTAAGGTCAGGTCTGTCGCCTTTACCAGCGCGTTGCTAAGGTGCCGGGCCAGAGTGTGGGTTTCGTCTCCAGCGCACCAGAACGGAGCGACCAGCACATTGCGGCGCGCTTCGGCTGCGGGGTCGGTGTCGACCAGGCCAAGATCCTGAAGTGCGCTGATCAGCGTGGGATGATGGTCTTGTGTCACACCACGCATTTGCAGATTGGCGCGGGCCGAGACCTCCAGAATGCCATTGCCATAGTACTGCGAGAGGGCAGCTACGCCGCGGGCCTGATCTTGCGACAAGCGGCCCAGTGGTGCGCGGATGCGCACAACCAGCCCGTCACCCGACATCATCGGGCGCAGCGCCCCGGGGCACCAGCCATAGACCTTTGGGGTGGCTATCTTGCTCATGCGGCGCCCTCGAGATCTGCGATGATCGAGTTGCGGCGTGTGACCCAGAGCCCGGCCAGCTGAAGGGCACGAAAGCGGTCGCGCATCGCCTGCAGCGCCTGTGGGTTTTCGGCCTGCATGAAGGCCACCAGATCTTCGCGGCCCAACGTGGCCTCATAATACAGATCAAACAGGTGGGGCGGCACCGCTTGGGCCAGGTGGGCAAAGGCGGCCATATGGTCGAGGGTGGCTGAGATCTCGGCACCACCGCGAAAGCCGTGCTGCATCATTGAGCTGGCCCAGTCCGGGTTGGCGGCGCGAGCCCGGATAACCCGGGCGATTTCCTCGCCCAGGGACCGCGCCTGCGGGGTATCAGGCCGGGTTATATCCATGTGGTAGAGCGCCGGTCCAGGTTGGCCCAGCCGCGCCATTGCGGCGGCAAACCCGGCCTCGTGGGCGGCATAATCGGCGGCCATCAGCAGGTCGGTTTCGGGCAGATCCTGCAGGTGTACAAAGCTGTCGGCGTCTTGCAGGCGGTTTTCCAGCGCATCACGGGCCGGAGCGATATCGCCTTTGGCGTTGATGGCGTGGGACGAGGCATTGAGCCAGGCCTCGCCCGCGGCCTGACGGGCTGTGTCGGTATAGACATCAAGATGCGCGCCCATATTGAGCCCGTATTGACCCGGCTTGGGACCAAAGACCCGAGGCGTCTGGGTCAGGTAGGGATTATCGGTCAGATCTTCTTCGCGCTGGGCCAGAGCGGCGGCAGCGGATTCAAACATTTGTGCCAGACCGGGAAAGACATCGCGAAACAGGCCGGACACCCGCAGAGTGACGTCGATGCGGGGGCGGCCCAGCAGCGCCAGTGGGATCACTTCGAAGCCGGAGACGCGATCTGATCCGTCGTCCCATTTGGGAGCCAGACCGGCCAGATGCAGCGCCATGGCGAATTCCTCGCCGGCGGTGCGCATGGTGGCGCTGCCCCAAAGATCGATCACCAGACCTTTGGGCCAGTCGCCGTGGTCCTGAAGGTGGCGGCGCAGCAGCTCTTCCGCCAGTTTGACCCCCTGCGCCTGCGCCGCGCGCGACGGCACCGCGCGGGGGTCGGTGGTAAAGAGGTTGCGCCCGGTGGGCAGCACATCCGAGCGACCCCGGTAGGGGGAGCCGGAGGGGCCGGGCGCGACCAGTTGGCCAGACAGTGCCGCCAGAAGACCACCCTGTTCTTGCGCCCCGCATTGGCCAGTGCCAAAGATATGCAGGCCTTCGCCATATTGGCTTTCTTTGATATCGCAGACAAAGCGGTCAATGCGGGTCAGGGCCTCGGCGGCAGAACTGTCCTCATCGAGGCCCAGATCGGCCTCGACCCCGGTGCCCTGGGCCTCAACCCGGATGTCGGCGATCAGGCGGTCGCGGCGCGCCGGGTCCAGGCCTTCGGCAGTGGAGTATTCATCAAGCAGGCTTTCAAGCCGGCCCATGCCGTCGGGCAGCGTGGTTTGCGCCAGGGGCGGTGGCAGGTGGCCCAGAGTGACGGCGCCGATGCGGCGCTTGGCCTGGGCGGCCTCGCCCGGGTCATTGACGATGAAAGGATAGGCTACGGGCAGCGCAGCGGTCAGTGCCTCGGGCCAGCACTCGGATGACAGGGCCACGGATTTGCCGGGCAGCCATTCCAGGGTGCCATGCGCGCCGATGTGGACCACTGCGTCGACCTGCTGTTGCAGCCAGAGGTAGAAGGCGACATAGGCGTGACGCGGGGTGCGATCCAGATCATGGTAGTCGTCGCTGCGGGTAGAGACCTCGCCGCGCTCGGGTTGCAGGGCGATCAAGGCTTTACCGGCGCGCAGGGCACTAAACCGAAAGGCGCCGTGGCTGAAATCGGGGTCGCTGTCCGGATCGCCCCAGGCCAGGGTCAGATCCCCAAGCAGGGTTTGCGGCAGCCGGGTCAGGGCGGACCGGTAGTCATCCAGCGAGAACGAGAGCGTCTCAGCCATCAGGCGCGGGGCAAGGGGGCCGGGCTGCTCCAGGTCGTAGCCTTGCGCCGCCAGCGCGGTTAGAATCGTCTCAGCCGAGGCGAGCGCATCCAGCCCCACAGCATGGGCCAGTTGATGGGTCTTGCCCGGATAGGTCGACAGCACCAGCGCCAGGCGCTTATCGGCGTTGGTCAGCGAGGCGAGGCGGTGCCAGCCGGCAACCCGGTCCACCACGGCCTGAATGCGGCTGGGGGCGGGGTGATGGGCAAAGCGGGCATATTGCAGATCGGGGTCCTTGCGGCCCGGCGATTTGAAGCTGACAACACCGGCAAAAATACGGCCATCGACCTCGGGGAGGACCACATGCATGGCGAGATCGGCAGGCGACAGGCCACGGGCCGCGCTGGCCCAGTCTTTGCGCCGCGCAGTGGAGAGGGCGACTTGAAACACCGGGCAGCCGGTAGAATTGAGCGGCGAGGCGCTGCCGTCGCTGCTAATGGCCGAAAATGCAGTGGCATTGATGATGGCTGCTGGGTTCAGCTGCGGCAGGATCTCGCGCAGCCAAGAGGCGGCAGCGGGCGCCTTGAGGCTGGCGGCAAAGGCACCGTAGGCGGCAAACCCGCGCGTGCGGAGTTCGGATATCAGCGCGTCCACGGGGCCGGTGTCGGCGGCGGTCAGGTACGAGCGGTAGAAGCTGACCAGCACCAGCGGTTTGCCAGCCGCATCAATAGAGGCCACCACACCACGGGCAGGATCATAGAAGCCGAAGTCCGGTGTGACTTTGAGACCGATGACCGGCCCGGCATAAAGCCCGGCGGCCAAAGACAGTTGCGCCAATGCGGCCTGTGCCGCCACCGCGCCGCCTGCGTCACATAGGGATTGCAACCGGCGCAGGGTGGATACGGGCAAGGTCGAGAGTTCGTCCAGACGCGGGTCGGGGCGGCCATCTGCGGGCAGGACGGCGAGGGCAATGCCCTTGCGCCGGGCCAGATCCTGCAGCGTGGCAAGCCCATAGGACCAATAGCTTTCGCCACCAATCAGGCGCACCAGAATACCTTTGACGCCGTCCAGTGTTTGCTCGGCATAGACATCCACCGACAGCGGATGTTTCAGCGCCACCAGGTTGGCCAGCCGCAGCGAGGGCAGCTTGCCGTCGGCGCGGTGCCAGCCGGCCGCAAACGCGCCGAGGTCGCTGTCGGAAAACGACAGCACCACCAGATCCGCCGGTGTCTGGGCCAGATCTTGCGGAGTCTCACTTTCTTCGAGACCGTGGCTTTCGCGGAAGACGACGTGCATTGTGGTTTCACTCTTAGTATTGAGAATGTTCTAGTCCGGCCGATAGGCCGGGCGCGCCTGACCTTCCCCACGGGAAGGCACTTTGCACCTCCCCAAGGTCAGGCACGCCCTTTGTCTTATGCCCCCAGCTCGGCACGAATGGCGGCGGCGTCAATGTTATCATGCTCGGCAATGACCACCAGTTGGGTGCGGCGGAGATCGCTGCCCCATGGCTTGTCATATTGGGCGCGCAGACGCTCGCCTACTGCTTGAATCAACATCCGCATCGGCTTTCCCTCTACCGCAACATAGCCTTTGACGCGCAGGATATTGCGGGTCCGGGCGAGTTTCACGATGGCATCTTGCAGCGCCTGCGGATCAGATACTTCGCCCATTTCGACCACTATGCTTTCAAAATCGTCATGTTCGTGGTCGTGGTGGCCGTCGTGGTGCGAGGGGCGGGCATCCAGATCATCCTCGGCGGCGGCGTTCAGCCCCAGCACGATGCGCGGATCAATGACGCCTTCGGTCATTGGCAGGATTGGCAGTTTGCGTGGGCTTTCTTTCTCGATCACGGCGCGCGCGGTGGCGACACCGGTTTCGCCGGCCAAATCAGCCTTGGACAGCAGAATGATGTCGGCACAGGAAATCTGATCCTCGAACACCTCGGACAGGGGCGTTTCGTGGTCGATGCTGTCATCGGCGTCGCGCTGGGCCTGGACCGCCTCCAGATCGGGGGCGAACTGACCGCTGGCCACGGCCTCGGCGTCAGCCAGGGCGATCACCCCGTCGACGGTAATGCGCGAGCGGATAGCGGGCCAGTCAAAGGCCTTGAGCAGCGGCTTGGGCAGCGCCAGACCTGAGGTTTCGATCAGAATATGCTCGGGCGGCTCGGGCAGGGCCATCAGCGCCTCGATTGTGGGAATGAAATCATCCGCTACGGTGCAGCAGATGCAGCCATTGGCCAGCTCGATGATGTTGTTTTCCGGGCAGTTTTCATCGGCGCAGGACTTCAGGATGTCGCCATCAACCCCAGCAGTGCCAAATTCATTGACCAGCACGCCCAGGCGTTTGCCTTGCGGATTTTGCATCAGGTGACGGATCAGCGTGGTCTTGCCCGCGCCCAGAAATCCGGTGACGACGGTGACCGGTATCTTGTTGAGATCGCTCATGAGTTACTCCTGGGTAGGGCTGTCGACCGGCGGAATGCGGGCGATGGATTGTTTGCGGAAAATGACCGGGCGAGCGCGCCAAGGCACCAGCCCGTCGTCGGTGGCGGCGTAGGCGGCCGCACCGGCAAGGATGTCGTCGACATGTTCGTCGGGATTTAGATCGCCATAGACATAGGTCCAGCGCTTGTCACCACCGCTAAGTACCATGGAACAGCCACGGGTACAGGCGGACAGGCATTCGACACCGCGGACCTTGACGCCTTCGGGCAATCCGGTCTCGCGCAGTGCGGCAAGAAGAATTGATCCCGGACGCGTCGCCTCGGGGTCCACATCTGCACGGCGGCAGGTGGTACAAACGGTTAGTGTTACGTCACCCATAGGGGCCCGTCTCCTTGGCTTGGCAAAAAGGGTGGGGCCAGAAGAGGAGCCCGTCACGCAGGATCCCTCAACCGGTTGCGAAACACCCCGTTCGCCCGTTGACTTCGTGCGTTGGCAGGTCTCCCGGCTTGCGGAGTCAAAAGGCGGTCGGCCTTTTTACGGTGCTCTTGCCTTCCCGGCCATAGGCCAGTGGCATCAGAGACCTCTCCGGTCACGGTCGCGGGGGCGGCTGTGCTTGCACCTGGCAACCCCGGACGGATCACTGGCCACATCACATTCCCTCTTCGCCTGTCAAAAAACAGGAACCAACAAAACCCCCTTGCGTCATCGCCCATGTCCTTGTCAAGTCATAGCTGGAATCAGCAGGAGACACGCCGTGAGCGACACCCCGAAAAAAGACGCCCCCATCGATGATGAGGCCCGTCATGCGAGTAAAATGGCCAAGAAAAAAGCCGCCCGTGACAGGATGATGGCGACCAAAGATGGTGAGAAGGGCCTGATCATTATTCACACAGGACCGGGCAAGGGCAAATCCAGCTCGGGCTTTGGTATGATCATGCGTTGCATTGCCCATAAGATGCCCTCAGCGGTGGTGCAGTTCATCAAGGGCGGCTGGCAGACCGGCGAGCGGACGCTGATCGAAGAGAACTTCTCGGATCTGTGCCAGTTTTACGCGATGGGCGAAGGTTTCACCTGGGAGACCCAGGACAAGGCGCGCGATATCGCGGCGGCGCAAGCGGGCTGGGAAAAGGCCAAAGAGATGATCCGCGACGCGCGCAACACCATGGTGTTGCTGGACGAGATCAACATTGCGCTGCGCTATGAATATCTGGATCTGGCTGAAGTGGTCGAATTCCTGTCGACCGAAAAGCCACCGATGACCCATGTGGTGTTGACCGGGCGCAATGCCAAGGAAGAGCTGATCGAGATTGCCGATCTGGTGACTGAGATGGGGCAGATCAAGCACCCGTTCCGGGCCGGTATCAAAGCGCAGAAGGGCGTTGAATTTTAAGGATTCGCCCGACTGTTTGGTCGGGCGCGCCTGACCTTCCCCCCGGGAAGGCGCTTTG
>Ga0105350_10002024_pt1 | contig 12398 bp, 11 predicted proteins | sample EN1Hudsemesocosm_FD_83506 | JGI IMG/M metagenome (GOLD analysis project Ga0105350, IMG submission 83506) | Methane-oxidizing microbial communities from mesocosms in the Hudson Canyon - EN1E Hudson Canyon | ecosystem: Environmental > Aquatic > Marine > Cold seeps | place: Hudson Canyon... | reverse complement strand
TCCTTCCAGGTGATCTGCACCATCATCACCATTTAATACGTCTTGACCAGCACTACCAAATAACGTGTCATCACCATCACCACCTGATAAGGTGTCATTACCTTCTTGCCCATCTAAGTAATCAACACCCTCATTGCCTGATAGGGTGTCGTCTTCGGTGCCACCATATAACTCATCATTGCCCAAGCCACCAACTAACGTATCGACACCGGCTTCACCGTGCAACCTATCATCATCAGCGCCGCCATCTAAATGGTCATTACCTTCTCCACCTTGGAGCTTGTCTTGTCCAGCATCGCCATACAGGGTGTCATCACCATACACACCGTCTAAATGGTCATTGCCGTTACCACCATGAAGAACGTCGTCGTCCGGGTTTAAATCATTTAAGCTATCACCATAAAGATAATCATCACCGTCAGCTCCAAGCAGAATGTCTTTACCGTCACCACCGAGCAATACATCATTATCAGAGCCACCATCTAATAAATCATTGCCAACCTCACCCCACAGCCAGTCTTTACCTTCACCGCCATAGAGATAGTCATCATCACCATTTACATCAACATGAGTGCTGTATGAGTTTTCAAGTGAATAGGTAACAGTGTTAGTACCGTATTGTATGGTTCTCGTCGTAACCCAATCGGTAGCTATAGGGCCTGAAGTATCTGTGTCACCACGGATATTGTCATCACCTGCTGAACCAATGAGTACATCGCTACCAGCACCGCCTAGCAGCACATCATTGTTTGCATTACCAAACAGATAATCATTATCTTGTCCGCCAGCTAGTATCGCACCTCTAGTGTAATCAGATACTTGAGCATTTAGTGCAGTTTCAAAACTTTGAGTGTCGTCAGCGTAGAGCGTATCGTCACCTTGTTGACCAAAAAGAAGATCACTACCATCTCCGCCTGTTAAAGTATCGTTACCATCGCCACCATAGAGTTTATCGACACCAGTCCCGCCATCAACAATATCATCGCCTGCTTTAGCACTCACATAGTCATTTTCATTACCAGCCGATAAGAGGTCGTTATCTGCTGAGCCATATAAGGTATCTTCTGTATCTTGCGGTGCACTTAAATCCTGAATGACATTGCCAAATTCATCATATTCAACTTGAACTCCTGCTTCATTAGGATCAAAGTCCTGTGCAGCATAGTCACCACTAAAATCGAGAGACGTTACAGGTGTTTCAAGAGGAGCAACAGCATCATCAAATACTAAACCTAATTGATTTCCTTGGCCTTTAACAAAACCTTCAATAGTGATTTTTTGTCCCGTGTTAAGTGTGACATTTAATGTTCCAGCGGTGTAAGCGTAGCGGTGACCATCATCGTCTTTATATGCACTACCATCTGGAACTGTAGCGGTGATATTTGTACCCAAAGTCTGAGTGTCAAAATATATTTGACCGATTAAGTCACTATCTCGGATGACGGTGTTGCCGTCGCCCGTCTTGATGTAATAACTGTCATTACCAGCGCCACCGTCAAGCAAGTCATCTCTGCCAATCTCGCTCTTTCCAGCGTATAGCGAGTCATCTCCTTCTCCTCCGATCAAAGTATCTTGACCATCACCACCATCAAGGGCATCAATACCTTTACCGCCTTCTAAATAGTCATCCCCTGAATATCCTTTAAGAAGGTCATTGCCTCCACCACCATATAAGTGATCTGATACGGGACTAATAGAGGTATCAATATCCCCTTCGATAGTATCATCACCAGAACCACCAAAGATAAATGCAGGATGTGGATAACCACCTAAACTATCAGATGTTAAAACAACAGACTGTGTACCTAAATCGGTTCTTTGTTCAAAATAAAGGTCTTCTTCTTGTGCTGCTAAATTATTTACGTTCAAAGCAAAGTATTGATTTTTTAGCTCAAGAAATTTTGCACGGTCCTCTAAATATTGGTCACTGAAGTTATCTATGTTCAGCTCACCATTCAGGTTATGCTGCGTATAAAAATTGACAGTGCCTGTAATAGCAAAAGGATTGATATTAAGTAGTGCATAGCGATAAGCAAAACCATCGGCGTTGTTAAGGTTGGCTGAATCAGAAAGACTGCTTGTATTAACAATTTGTAAACCTTGATATTCAGGTTTTAATTGTGGTGATATTGAAGATGCATCAATATAAATCCCGTCTGATATTGCCTTAACGCGTTTATAAAACTGATCACGGTTATCTACATCTACTGTGATTCCCACACCAAAACCTAATTGGTCACCTAGGGCAGTAAGAATTCCTTCTAAATCACCATTAGCTTGATTCGAACCAAGCTCTAATAACGGAGTGAATTCTTCAAAGTTCTGACTCGGTGATAAATCGCTTAATAAATTATAGACAACCAGAGCATCGTTCATGCCAACAATACTGTGGGCAGAAAAAACATTTTGAGCCTCGCCAAACTGCTCAATTTGACCATTAGGTACTTCACCAATATCTGATATCTGATCTAACGGTATTGCAAGGTTATGTAATTTATCTTCTGGAAATTCGTTTTCTGAAACCGTACTTGTGCCTAACTCTTGAAGTTGCAAGGTATCAATGGTGTCAAAAAACCATTCAGTATCATCAGAACCAATAATGCCAGTATCAAACCCAGGTGCATTGTAGGTATACACTTCGTTAATATGATCCGGATCCAGTCGTGATAAAATCAATGCCAAATGACCACCAAGAGAATGTCCTGTCACATTGATTTCTGCTGTCGGTGGAATAAGCCCCAGCCCTGTTACCGTATCGACAACCTTTAAATAACGATAAATAGGTGCTCCGCTGCTTCCTTCATTAAGAATTTGGGATGGCACTCCTGCTTCAGGCGCAATATTGCCTTCATAAAACTCAAGTTGCATAGCATCACTATTATCACCAGTAGAAGGCGTAATAAGTCGTTGATAATAATTAAATAAGTCCACTGCCTGTTTTAATGCAATGCCATCTCCGCCAATATCACCAAAATCAGTTAAGGCGACATCATTAAAGTCAGGCTCTGTCCCCCTGATAGCTAAGGTATACCTACCCGTAGAATCCTGAAATAGAGTGGCAGAGAAACCATCATCTGTATTTTGTTGAGAATGAGCAATATTATATTGTTGAGCTAAAGCAGTTCCTTGAGTTGTTGAATAGCTATCTTTTTGCTCTGTAGCCAAAGCAGCTCTTATTTCAAGATCCGTCATCCCTTCATTAAGTACAGCATAAGATGCTTGACTTAACTGCGCATATTCAAAGTAACTTTTAGTATCCAAACTCATAACTTACTATCCTTTTTTGTATTATTTATAAAAACATGACTGATCAATTGCTTATAATCATTTGAAAATGCATCATCTGATACTTTATTAATCTTAGGACAAGCCAACCTTTCCCCTCCAGAAAATGGTTGCCAAGCATTCATAACCCAACCGCCCCAATACAAATAGCCGACTTTTTCAGCTATTACTTTCTCCGCTAGAACATCTGTAACTTGCCACTTTCTCCTGATAATATTAAAAATGGTAGTAAATGATTTATCCCTAATAAAATCATATTTATACTTGCCTTGAAAATATCCCGGGTCAAAACTACCTTTCTTATATGGCTCATTCTCAGTATAAAATTTGGGATTACCATTTTTATCCCAGTGTTCAGGGTCAAGCTCTACTTGCTCGTATATATGAATACCGCCATCTTTATTGCATAGATAATGAAAGTAAGTTCGGCCTAGTGTCACATCCCACCCTACTGGCAAATAAAACAAAAATGCTAATAATAAAAATCTTCTCCACTTATGCTGGCCTTGATATTTTTTCATCAGTGTGTAAATCACTAGCACTGCAATAATGAAATAAATAGGCATTAAAAAAATCATGGTTGGTCTACCCTCATTATTGGTGTTTCATTCACAAAGTCACCTTTCCCTAATACTTTCATCTTTATATCTCAACAACGGTGCCAAGAAAAACTCAATAATCCGTCTAGTACCTGTCGTTACTTCAGCCGTCACTGCCATCCCGGGCATGAGTTTTACATCTCTACCTTTCACATGAATCGTATTGCTTTTCATTAACAGGTGCATACCATAGATAAGGCCCCGTTCTTCATCGACTGTCGCATCATTTGAAACAGTCGTAACTTCCCCTTCAATAAGGCCATATTTAGTAAATGGAAACGTATGGATTTTTATTTCAGCTTCCATGCCTTCTTGCACAAAACCAATATCGTTGTTTTCTAAAAACACTTCAACTTCGAGTTGTTGTTCATCAGGCACAATCAACATCAATTGTTGTGCCGCTGTAACCACACCTCCTACGGTGTTAATAGCCAATTCTTGTACTTGCCCTGATACCGGTGCATGCAGCATTTGTTTCGCATTCAAATCCGTCGCTTTAGCTAGCTCTTCATGTAAGGTATCCGTTTGACGTTCAAGTTCTGAGATAGAGGTTAAGGTTTCAACTTTGGTTTGTGCCTTCAGGGTGTTGAGTTGTTCATTGACTTCGGTTGCTGCTGCTTTGAGTTGTTTTAGCCGCTGCCTTTCTGCTGCTAAATCTTGTGTTTGCTCAATGCGTTGTTGCTCAAGTTGTAGAACTTCGGCTTCGGACACAGCGCCTTGTTGATATAAGTCGTTATGATTACTGGTGCGTTTTTCAATGATAGGTAGCGTTTGTTCAAACTTTTTAATCACTTCACGTGTGGTCGCTTGTTCTGATAGATTCTTTGTTAAGGTGTTTTTCAATACTTGGCACTGAGCGCGATATTGCTGCCATTGTTGCCACACCAATTGTTGGTAGAGTTGTTTTTCTTGCTCTGTAATTCCATCATCAAGTTTAAGCGTAACACTGTCCTTTTTAAGTCCTCGTTGCTGCTTTGTTGTTAACACCAATATGTCTAATAATGCGGTATTTAGTGCGAGATTAAGATTCGCATTATGCAGTTCACTTTGTAGTCTGTTTTCATCAGCCCCCGTTAAGGTGCTATCGAGTTCAATCAAAGCTTGGCCTTGTTCAACGTGTTCACCTTCATGCACTAAAATCGCTTTCACTACCGCTTTTTCATGAGGTTGGATTTGTTTAACCCGCGAGCTTGGGATGATTTTTCCTTCTGCACTAGCGACGATATTCACTTCACCTGTCATCGCCCACACTACACCTAGTGTAAATAAAACAATTAAGCTTCTTCCTAACCATTTGGCTAAAGGGTTGGCGGGTGCATGTTGGATTTCTAATGCTGCAGGTAAAAATTCAGCCAGTTCTCGGGTCTGATTGTCATCACCCATTTTATGGCGGTTTTTCCATGCATCCCAAAATACGGCGAAAATTCTCATAATGGGCTGCCTTGAGTAATTGTTGAACCAAAGTCAGACTGAATCGCGAGCTTATCTTTTGTGCCTTCTTCTGAATCAACTTCATGCAATATGGGAGTGTGGTTTTGATAGCTATAAAGTTTGGTGTAATAGCCGTTTTGTTCTAGCAGTTCATCATGAGAACCTTCTTCCACAATTCGGCCTTTATCCATCACAATAATGCGATTACAGGTGCGTACAGTCGTCAATCGATGCGCAATGATAAAGACCGTACGGTTCTTACAAATTTCCACCATATTGTCTTGAATCAAACGTTCTGATTCATAATCTAAGGCGCTCGTTGCTTCATCAAAGATTAAAATACGGGGGTTGTTAATTAAGGCTCTTGCTATCGCTAATCGTTGGCGTTGACCACCGGATAAATTACTGCCTTGTTCACCGACCATATTGTCATAGCCTTCAGGTAAGTCAGCTATAAATTCATGAGCGCCTGCCATTTTAGCGGCTTGAACAACACGTTCCATCGAAATCGACGGATCACTTAATGCAATGTTTTCTCTAATCGTTCGATTAAATAGGAAGTTTTCTTGTAATACCACGCCAATTTGTTTTCTAAGCCAAACGGTATCAATCATCGATAAATCAACACCATCAATTAAGGTTCTACCTGATTCTGAGATATACAACCGTTGTATTAGTTTGGTAATAGTGCTTTTACCACTACCGCTACGACCCACGATACCTAATACTTCACCCGGTTTTACACTCAGAGTAATGTCGTCAAGAATAACGGGGCCATCACTACGATAGCGAAAGCGAATATGTTCAAGGCTTACAGCGCCATCAAGCTTAGGCAGCCTTGAGCGATTAGGGTTAAAACCTGGTTCGCGTGGTGTATTTAAAATATCACCCAGACGCTTAATCGAAATACCGGCTTGTTGGAAGTCCTGCCAAAGCTGTACTAACTTGAGAATGGGACCACTAACGCGTCCTGCTAGCATATTAAAGGCCACCAATTGACCCACGGTAATTTGACCGTCAATCACCAAATGAGCACCAACCCAAATAATACCCAGTGTCACCAATTTATTGATAAGACCTGCTATTTGGTTAGCAACGTTGTTTAAGTTTTGGCTTTTAAATGAAGCATGCACATAACTTGACATGTGATCTTCTAATTTACGACGCATTTGCGGTTCAACCGCCATCGATTTAACGGTACCAATACCAGTAATTGATTCAGTTAGAAAAGCAGTATTGGCAGCACCGTGTTTAAATTTTTCATCCAAACGGTGACGTAAGATAGGTGTGATAAAGATGGATAAGGCAATATAAAAAGGAATACTGCCCAGCACTATCCACGTTAAGGTTTCACTGTAAAACCACATGACACCCAAAAAAACGAATACAAAGAGTAAATCAATGACTAGGGTTAAAGCCGTACCGGTAATAAAGTTACGGATGGTATCGAGTTCGCGTACTCGTGCTACATTTTGACCTACTTGGCGTGATTCAAAGTACGCTAAAGGCAAAGCCATAAGGTGAGTATATAGTCGTGAACCTAATTCAACATCTACCCTATTGGTGGTATGACTAAAGATGTAGTTACGTAGGCCGCCCAATAAGGACTCAAACACGACCACGATAAAGAAGCCTGCAGCTAACACATCTAAGGTGGTAAAGCCGCGATGAACGAGTACTTTATCCATCACCACCTGAAAAAATAGTGGGGTAACTAATGCAAATATTTGTAAGAAAAATGACGCAATGAGGACTTCATAAAACAGCTTACGGTATTTAATGAGTGAAGGAATAAACCAACTGATATCAAACGTTTGTTGCAGGCTTTCACCAAAGCCTTGACGCCGAGTTAACGCAATGATTTCACCAGACCATAAGGTTTGAAATTCATCAATCGTTAATGTCTTGGGAGCATCATCACGTAAGTCTTGTATAAGGACATCAGCTGAAGGTGTGTCACTGTCATTTTTGTCTGACTTACCTAACTCACTTGAGACTTTTGCCAAGATAAAATAACTGCCATCCTTTGCTTTAGCAATAGCAGGCAGCATCGCTGATTTAAGTTCGGATAATGCTGGCTTGAGGTGTTTTGCTTTTAAGGTCAGCGCTTTGGCTGCACGTAAGATTTCAGTATCAGTAAAGACTTGGCCGGGCTGACCAAATTCATGGGAAAGCTGTTCTGATTCAGCAGGGAGCTGATGAAAGCGAGCAATAGCGACAAGAGAATTAAGACCGGTATCCATACCTACAACTTCAACACAAACTAGCGTTAATAAATATCGACTTTCAACTTGCCGATAAGCTTTTTAAAAAGCTCTGCTAACCTATCCTTCTTTTTAAATAATCACAATCTTTTTTTGATTTAAATATTCACTTAAAAAAACTAAAACAATAGAAAACCTAGTTTTTATGCTGGTTTTATGTGACTCATTTCACAGTATTCTTAATGTAATTCATTTCTGTTTTTTATTTTACATCCTGAATATGAAATTTTTGCGGTAACTAAAGTCAAACTAGAGTGAAAACCGAGGTAGCTAGATTGTCAACGGTCCGTAGGTGATGGTTATGTAGGTGTGGTGCATATATGCCACCCTTCTACATTTTGTAAGTCATTGTTTTAATTGTTCCAATGGTGGATATTTGCCACCTGTAGATAACAATTCAACGTTGCAGATACATATTTGCTACCTAAGGTTCGGCTTGAGATTGCAAATATACACCGGTAGATTTATTAATCACTCCTCCACTTTTCCCATGTGTTAACTGGTGGTTTACCATTAAATGGTAGCCATTCAAGCCGCCAGCTTCGAGATTTACTCTGTGTCCTACTGCAAAACATAGCGTATTCCATCATCTTGATAAAACCTCGTGTTTCAAGCAGCTTAAAAGCCTTCATAGCCGTTCTACGATCACAAGGTATTTTTTCTGCGGCCTCCCTCACGCCATAGTCTACCGCCTTGTCATTTCGCCAGTGAATCTGAAGAAGAGTTATCAGCACTTTTGCATATGGCGTCAACGCCAAGTACGCCTCTGAATTGATCATATGAGTTCTAACAACAATGCTTGAGCCCCTTCTGTCGAAGGGCAAAGGCTTACGTTTCCATTGTCCCATTCATTACACCTGATAGGCACGACTTGGATAGTTCACTTACTAATCCCTTTCAGGTATGCCTGTTGGAAAGGTCTAATTTGTTTGCCATTCTTCATTATTTAGACCTTCCTTTGCTGGTGGGTCTAACTTCATACAATGGACACGCGAAACCAGTGCAATTTTCGACTTGTTTACGCCATGAACCTTCTGTGTGATGGTCATATATACACTCACGGCATTTAGCGTTTATTTTTGCTCTTAAAAAGGGCTTATTGCCTGTTTTTTGAATAGTAATTGTCTGTTCTCGTGGTAGGTTCATTTCTAAACCTCCACGTTATGAGAATGCCTAGCAATATAGGCATCAAGATCTGATATTCGATAACGTGCACAACGTCCTATCTTCGAATATGGAATGTTGTTTTCGCCTGTGCATCTCCATTTTGCGAGTGTGCGTACTGATACGCATAAATACTTAGCGGCTTGTTCGGGCTCAACTAATCTTTCTTTGAGTAAATCATATTTAATTGCTTGGTTTCTATCTTTCATTATCTATCCTCAAGTTACTAGCGGATAAGCAAAAGGCCTATATAATTTGCTAGAGTTAACTGGAAGTTTGGAGGTAAATAACGAAATTAAAAACGGTAAAAAAGGGGAAATAATAGGGTCAATAAAAATTACCCTTTTTAAAGCCTCAATCGGCGTGATTTCATACTAAAAGAAGGTAAAGCAGGTTTACCCTTTTTTCTCCTACCTCGTTTTAAAATTATTAGCTTTTGATCGGTGAAAAACTTTTTGACGGTTTCATCAACTTTATCTTTGACAGTGAATAAAGCCTTATCTATTTTCGTTAGTTCCTGCCATACACCTAAACGGCCTGAAGCTATTAATTCATCTTTACCAAGCTGTTTTATCAATTCAATTAATACTTGCTCACGTTGATTTTGTGTGTTTTTAGGTAGCTGTTTGGCCTGCTGGTCATGTCCATCTAGTAATAATTGTTCAAACTCTATTAGGTGTTTGGTTTGAATGATTAATTCATCACGCTCAAGCCTAATCTTTTTTGGTTTACTCTCCGCATCAACTATCTGAAGCAGATCGTCCTGTTCTGAGATCACATACAGGCTTCTTAAATCGACATATGGGGCATCTTCACCCAATGCCAACCTTGTCATCCAATCCGATAGTTCGGGGTTAAACTGTATTTGATGAATTCCTTTTGTTAGACAATCCCTGTCGTACTCATAGCTTACCCTCGCTCGACCACGTTTTTTAAACCTCTCAAATACAGCTTGCGATTCAGCTTGTATTTCCATTTCATGACTACTACATTTTTCATCAAATTCCTTCAAAAATTCTACGGTTCGAAAGTCATGCGTTGGCACCTTAGTTTCACTTTTTATGGAGTTTATTTCTATTGAGTTATTTTTTTTCTTCTCTATGTGTCTCTTCGCAATATGAGGATAAATACTGTTAGTGTCATTAGCTAAAGGACAATATTCGTAGACTGGCCTAACGAAAGTTCTAAGTCGTAGGTAAATTGATACTTTTAATTTCCCATCGCTACAAAACTGCAACAGATCGGAATAAACAACCTTCTCGCTACCACTTGATAATTTATCTGCACATAAATCAAGCGTCAGCCATTCCTTTGTCTTTAATAGCTTACTCATGCGTTCGCTCCTCGCATCGTTCAATGAAAAGTCCAAGCCAACAGGTGAACGTATTCTGCTTTTCGGGAGCGACCCTAGGCTTGGCTTAAAGTGGTTATTTTTTGTTCTGAATCATAATTGCCAATATTATTTGAGCTTCTCTCTTGTTTTTTGAGCTTAAAGATTTGTAAATAGTCATAAACTCTATCTCAGAAGGATCAGTCAGAGGTTCATCATCTACATAGTGTTGTGCTGTATCAACCATAATGCTATTTCCCTTAGTTATTTATTGGAGTGTAATGCAATCACCTTACCTTTCTGTGTCACTCTAGACTGAATGTAATCAGCTACTTTGTTAATTGCCACTTGTAGCGTTTCGTCCTCAGTAACGATATAACCACCAGTTACATCGTTGGTGGTGACATGATTCATCATGCGCTTAATCATACTCATAGGTAAGTTCACCGCTTCAGCAATCGTTGCAAATGTACGTCTACAATCATGGGGACTAAATTCCACGCCCGAGGCTTGAATAACCGCTTTAATGGGCTTAGCTGGTACTGCCATCGGCGTTAATAGCTTATCACCAGCAAAAACCCACTTATTTTCACCGGTTTGGCCTTTTAAACTCTTAATATACTGTAATAGTACTGTTGGTATCGGTAAGCGGTGGATAGTGCCATTTTTGGTGTCATAAAGGGTTATATTCTGACCTTTAATGTCAACGTGCGACCATTCAAGCGTTAATAATTCGCTACTACGAAACCCCATGTATAACGCCATCAACAAATAAACCTTTGCCCGTTGGTTTGATAATGCCTCAACAGCGTAATGCCATGCCTGTAATTGGATGCTTGGTATTACTCGATCTTTACGGTTGTTCTTATGCCACAATCGAGCCCTGCTCAGAATGCTGGTGGGATTGTGGTCTATCATACCAACGGCTTTTGCATGGTTCATGGTTAGGCGTAACACCCTCATCGTCGTGTTAGCTGTGGTCTTACCAGTTTGGCTAATTTTCTTATGGCGCTTTAAAACCATATTTTCAGTAATACTACTAACAGGTTTCTTCAGCCAATCACTAAATCCTAACCTTAACTTATACCGATAATCTTTGATGGTGTATGGTTTCAATGCCCTATCTGCCAAATACAACTCCAACACGTCCACCAGCAGAGTATCTGCCAAGTCTTTTTTACGCTTCTCTGCTGTAGGATCAATGCCCGAATTGAGAGTTGCTAGTATAGCTTGAGCTTTTTGCTGTGCTTCGGTGACGGTCACACTTGGAAACTTTCCAACGGTTACTCGTTGCATTGTTTTTCCGTTCCACGTCAACACGACAAAAGATTTGTTTCCCGAGCTACTAACCCTACAGGTCAGTTTTGGCACTTTAAGATCATAATAATCAACACGCCCTTTTTCTGGAATCGCTAATTCTTTAATTCGCGCCTGTGTAAATTGAAATTTCTTATCCATATTTATCACCTCAGGTCATGATTTCCTAAGTCAGGTCATGGCAGGGTCATGTTTTTGTGGTGATTTGGAGTATATTCCAGTTATCTAAAGAGGTAAACAAAGATACTGAAAAGTGTTCGTATTCAAAGCCATAAAAGGTAAATCAGCCTGTTTATACGGCATTAGAAAAACCGTAGTCTTTTGGATTGAAAATCCCTGTGTCCCTGGTTCGATTCCAGGTCGAGCCACCAAGAATATTAAAAAAGCCTCAGTAATCTTTTCAGGTTCTGGGGCTTTTTTATGTCTTTCATTAAGCATCACTCTTGCCATCATCCTAATATATACAACTAATAATCCAGCATATAGTGGTTAAATTGATAATGAGAACGCGTTAACTGTTTCCGCTTAGTGCCTTCATATATAATAGTAAGAAAGTTACAAGAGGAGAAATAATGTGGATATTAATAGAACGCAACAAGTTTCACCTATCCTATCTGCACAACGCACGGCTAATGATCACAGCACCGCAATATTAAAGTTAGCCAACGAACAGATTGAAGCTGAAGGACAAGCGGCATTAAAATTAATTGAAGCATTACCTCAAGCGAATGGCCGTGTGGGTAACATCCTTAATGTATCTGTATAGCTAAACATCGCAACTACCTGATTATAAATCTCTTCAGTCACGATTGTTGTAAAAAACACACAATAATTTCTTCATTCGTAAAAATGTCTCTTTTTTGTTGAAAAAGGGTTGCAAAGTCTCTCTCAATGTGGAAAATACGTTGTTAACCGAATTTAAATCCGGTTACGAGAGAAACTTAAGTAATCTGTTAACAATATTAAAAGGTATACAGAAATGACATTAAATAAAAAAGTACTTGCAGG
>Ga0105350_10002020_pt1 | contig 12414 bp, 9 predicted proteins | sample EN1Hudsemesocosm_FD_83506 | JGI IMG/M metagenome (GOLD analysis project Ga0105350, IMG submission 83506) | Methane-oxidizing microbial communities from mesocosms in the Hudson Canyon - EN1E Hudson Canyon | ecosystem: Environmental > Aquatic > Marine > Cold seeps | place: Hudson Canyon... | reverse complement strand
TTAATTAGTTAATTCGAATCTTTTGATGTTTATCCCACAAGCTTGGGTCGGAGGTCACTACCTTGTCCCCTGCAGACAGACCTTGCATGATCTGTATTTCACTACTGGATCCGTATCCGGTATTCACCATCACTCGCTGGGCAAACTGTTCATTGTCTGTGAGTTTATACACAGGTGACTGACTCTCACTCTGCGCAAAAATAGGGCGGTCTACGTAGAGAGTATTTTCAATCTCAGCTACGATGATTTCACCTTCGACACTGAGGTCAGCCCGGGCATCGGGGGGCAGAGGACCTGAAAAGGCAACGTCGACTTGTACATTGCCATTGACAACGGCGGGGTCGACCCTGGCAACGATGCCTTGCATTTTGTTATTGCGAGTATCGATCACAACGGTCTGCCCTTTTCTAACATCGCGAATTTGTAGTTCCGGCACCTTCAAAGCGGCAATCAGGGAATTGTGTTCTGCGAGTTTGGCAATGCTCGCGCCCATGGCAATTCGCTGACCGAGTTCTACAGGTAAGTCTAGAACGACACTATCGATAGAGGCTCGCACCTGAAGGTTGTCGACTTTCTGTTGAATACTTTCGAGACTCCTTCTGGTTTTATTCAACCTTGCGATTCGCGCGTTGCCTTGTGCAACCAGGTTTTCTTCCATCTTTGAACGCTGCTGTGTGCTGATAGTCCAACGTTGTCGCAGCTGTTCCGTGGTCTGTCTCGTTTGTTCATAAGCTAACTTCGAAACAGTTCCAGTTGTTTTTGTGAGGAGTTCGGTTTGTGCATTGTATTTAAGCAAGCTGTTTTCATAGTCGAGTTTGGCGCCGAGCACTTTAGCCTTCTGGGCTAAGAGAGCCTCTTCCTGAGCAACATTGCTCGCAATGGCTTCCGCTTCTCTGGCTTCCAGTTCCCAGCGTGTCTCAGCCAGCTGCTGCAACAACTGAGGATTACTGAGCTCCACCAATAGATCGCCTGCTTTGACAAAATTGCCTGCTTTGACCGCTAACTTTTCGACTTTGGCATCAACCCCGGCCGAGAGCCACTGAATGTGGTCCGGTTCCAATACGCCGTTACCCCTGACAGAGACGATAAACGTGCCGTGTTTCACCTCTGCGAAAACCAGCTTGTTCCGCTCGATGCTAAAGTCGGCTTGTCCAAGCAACCAGAGGTATCTGATAAGCACCGACAAAACGCTGATGGCGAGAATTATGATTAGAACCCACCTAGTCTGGGGTTTCTTTTTTCTACTTATATTAATGTCCATCGGTGCTCCGTGGCTGTAGGCGGTGGCGTATGCCGCTTGTTGTCATATCTGATTGCACTATTCTGAGTTGACTATTGCATGTAGTGTGCCAAGTCTTAAGTTGTTGATATTTAATGGGTTTTTTAGTTGGTCTCAAGTCGAATCCCATTATGGAGACTAGCCAGAGGTGAATAATCCCAATATTAAGATTGGCGGTTTGATGGGGTAAACGTCGAAAGTTGGCGAGGCAGCATAGCGTTTGCCAGCGAGATCAATTTTCGATATGTTTGTCGGCCTTTCGAAAATAATGAAGTCTATGGATGGATATCTCGCCGTCAGCGCATTTAACGGACTGGCAGAAGGTTCTTCCAAGTTTTTCAGAACAAAGTGATCAAACGTCTTGGAGGAATGAGTGCCTATTACCGGAGAGTGTTTTTGCGGGTCTGTAAAATATCAGGTGGATGGCAAACTTCGGGATGCAAAGTCTTGCCATTGCTCTCGTTGCCGAAAGGCGTTTAACGCACAAGCTTCTGCCGCAGCATTTGTGGAACCCGGGGAGTTTAAATGGCTGTTGGGCGAGGAACTCTTAAGCTCCTACATCGGCGAACACGGCTACGGTTTACAGTTTTGTAAAATCTGTGGCTCTACCCTGTGCACGGTGTACAAAAGTGAGGTGCTGCAGGTGTCACTGGGTTGTGTGAATGGTGATCCGGACATCGAAATAGGCCAACACATCTTTGTGGGTTCAAAGGCAAGTTGGGAAGTTTTGCCAGAAGGCATTACCCAATTTGAAGCCTGGCCGCCGGAGAAGACTTAATTTCCAGTAGAGAGGCTTAGTGCCCCGTCTGAGTGATTCGCATCAGAGACGTTGGAAGAAAGGGCAAGTTCATCAATATATGGGGGGAAAGGTTTTATGAGAAAGATCAAAGGCCGCTGTTTGTGTGGAAGTGTAGAATATTCGATTGCAGATAACTTGATATATGCAGGTTACTGCCATTGTTCACAGTGTAGGAGGTGGACCGGCGCTCCGTTTTCGGCCTCTGGAGGCGTGACAGAGTCAGATTTTGAGGTATTGAACGGGGCGGATAAGTTGATTTGTTACAAGAAGGGAGAAGGGTCCCTATCTCATTTTTGTGGCAATTGCAGCTCTTTGGTTTACGGTGAAGTGCATTCATATAATATGATCTATGTCATGCTGGGAACCCTGGACGAATCGCCGAGTTTAAAACCGCAGTGGCATGTTTATACCAACTACAAAGTTGATTGGTATGAGATTGCAGATGATCTTCCACAGTATGAGGAAAAACTGGCCCCCTATTAGATGGAAGTGTCCTCTCCAATAAATCTTCACGACTTAGTTGATGCTCAACGATGGGCAGAATTCAGCCTGTTGCAAGAAATTCGAGTATTGGCTAAGGTTGGAGAAGCATAAATCTCTTCCAGGATGATGGAGAACCAATATGACACGGACGATAGTAGTGCTGGCTACGTTTTTAATTGGAGTAGGAATTGGAATAGGAGTTGGGGCAATAATCCCTTACTTTAATATCGAGTCATTGCCCCAGAGCACTTCCAGGCAAGTGTCGAAAGCTCAATCATCGGATAGTAATAAACCTAGTACCAATCTCTCTGCACTCGAGAAACAACCTTCCTCAACACATTTAATACCTCCAGACGAACAGATAAACTTTGGTTTTGAAGGCATAAAAAGAACCATCAGTCGGGTAGAGGCGATGACTCGAGATGAGTTGATAGAAGCTATATCCGGGTTCGGCCAAAAAGATATTTCGAGTGGAAACTTCTACAAGGCTACTATTTATATAGAGCGCTTACTGTCGATCGATCCGGAACTGGCAATGGCTGTATTACGGGGGCACCGTCTCTTTTCTTACAGTTGGTCGACCTATCTTCTTAGCTGGGCACAACAAGATCTGCCGAGTGCCATGAATTATTACGACAAACTGGATGGCACGAATGAAAGAAGCGAGGCCGCACGAGGGCTTTTGAAGGTGAAGGGCATTGAAGAGTCTCCTTATTTAACGTCTTTGCTGGATGAGCTGGGGGAGCTAGGCCCTGGATTACTTCTACAGGCAAAACTGACTCAATTACCCTCCGATGTCGCTTTCGAACAAGCACTTGCCTTTCTCGATACCGGTAACGCAGATCAGTCGATGATGTTTGAAGTTATGACACGTTGGCTGGAGGATGATTTTTCGGCGATGTTTGAGCGCCTGAGCACCATGGAGAATAGCTCGTTACGCCAAAGTTTGATGAGTATGGCAATTGGAAGTGCTCCAAGTAATCAAGGTGTTGACTTGTTGGATTTGGTGTCCCGTTATTCGCAGGGCGACAGCCATCTGCTAGCTCAGGCGATCCAAAAAGTAGCTGAGGAAGACCCTTTGAAGGCGCTTCCAATGGCTGAGGCACTGGCAAAAAAAAGCGGCACAATGAAAGCATTGCAAGGTGTGGTAGGGCAATGGGCAAAAGAAGATATGACTGCCGCGATTGCCTATGTTGACGGGCTTTCGCTCTCCCAGAGAAGACAGCTTTATTCGCGTTTGGCCTACAGGTTTGCCAGAGAATCTCCCAGTGACGCATTTCATTGGGCCTTGTCAATGAAAAATGAATTTGAAGCGACAACAGACCAAATTTTGACATCGGTCTATCGCGAACACCCTGGACTGGTAGAAGAGTTACTCATATCCTATCCTGAGCACGACGTGCAAGCGAAGTTACAAAAAATCATTTGGACTTCTAAAGGGCAGGCGAACCCGGGGCAGGCAGTGAGAGACTACTTGTCGGACGGAAACAATTCCGTGTCAGACAAAATGTTTTCAACATTGCTGGGCTACTGGCAGTCCAGAGAACCTGTAATGGCTGCAGAATTTGTTTCTCAGGCCGTTCTGGAAAACCCGGAGATGAAAAATGCCGGGAGAAACCTCAGTAATTGGTACAGTGCCGACCCGGAGGCCGTAACTGCGTGGGTAGAAAGTTTACCCTTTGGTAGCCAACCAAGAACAGAAGGGTATCTAAGTTTGGTTAATATTCTCTCGCAGGATTCACCCGTTCGGGCAGCGGAGTATCTATCCGATATCCCGGAGGGTAAAGCAAAAGAATCCGCGGCAAACAAAGTGGCTCACTCTTGGTTTCGAAAAGCCCCAGAGTCTTTTGAACAAATGGTTGAGGCGCTTGAGTTAAGTGAGAAGGCTGCCAAGCACATGAGGAAACATCAAACAGGTGAGTTGGAGTAAACCAATAGTGAGTTTAATGTTTACCCTCTGGCATTAAAGCGTTTTTTATATTGTATCGGCGTTATGTGAAACGCCTCTTTAAAAGAGGCAGAGAATCGCGCGGTGGAAACAAAACCTGATGTTTTTGCAATGGCATCCAGGGCCTGGTTGTCTTCTTCGAGCAATAATCGAGCCCACTCCAATCGTCTGCGGGTCACATATTGCATGGGTGAATAATTTAAATCTGCTTTAAAGCTGCGTGAAAAGTTTCTCTCGCTCATGGCGCAGCGGTCCGCTAGCAATGAAGTGGTGATATTCAATGACAGGTTCTCTTCAATCCAGTCAAGGAGATCAGTAAAACGTTTTGACTTGCCTTGGGAACTAAGCAATTCGCTGAACTGAGACTGATCGCCGGCACGTTGAAGAAACACAACCATGCGTTTTGCTATTTTAAGCGCTAAAGATCGACCAAAGTCTTCCTGAATGATCGACAGTGCAAGATCAATCCCTGCAGTAACCCCAGCAGACGAATAAATTTTTCCTGATTTACAATAAATTTTACTGTCGTCTACGTCTATGTTGTCAAAGTTTTCCCTGAGCTTTTTCCCCGAGTTCCAATGTGTGGTGACTCTGTGTCCGTCCAATAAACCCGCATGAGCCAATACAATAGCGCCGGAGCAAACGGACACAACACGTGTGCTTCGAGCCGCTTGGTCGTTTAGCCATTGTAGTAAGCCGTCATCTTCGTAGCGAGTTTCATTAGGCTTCATTCCGGGCACCAGCAAAATATCGCAGGGCTCCTTTACGGTTTTAGTGCTGCGTTCTGCGAAAAGCCTAACACCAGACATGCTTTCAACGGGACCGGCTTTAGCGGCGACTAGTTCAATTTCATAACCGCAGTTGTCCAGCCCGGTTTCTTCCTTTGAAATGAGGGTGGCGTAATAGAAAGCCTCAAGTGGGCCTGCCACATCGAGAGATACACTACCGGGGTATAATACAGCGATGATCTTCTTTTTACGCATTGATCTTGTCATCGGTGGTCCTTCAGGTAGCTACGTTTTATTACTGGAATCCAGGGCCGGAAATACGCATTTTTGCATAAAAAGACAGATAAACGCAGGTTCTGGCCAGTTTTTCTGCCTGCGCTGCTAAATAATGTCCTTTATTCTTGGTTTTTTGTCTCTTTTTCTAGGTCGGTTTCATTATCATGGGGTCAATTAATGGGCGATAGCTTTATTTGAAGAAATCTCATTCGGAACTAAAATTTGACTGACAGAGACCATAGAAGGGTTTCTGGATAGATATTTGCAAAACGAAAATACACTCAGGAAACCTCATGAATGTTCTCATCCGCACGGTAGAATTTTGTATCTTAAGCGGCACTATAGTGTTCTTGTGCAGTGCAAATGCCGCTCAGGAAACGTCTCAGGTCACCATTGAAGAAGCAAAAAAATTTATTGAAACGACCAATACTTTAAAGAAAGAGGTCACCGATCGGGTGGATGAAGCCTGGTATATAAGAGACAGGTACTGGACGCTGGATACGGATAATCACCGAACCGAATTGTACAATAAAGCGATTGCGGTGGAAATTAATTCGGCTTATGAAGCCATTAAGTATAAAGACCTGAATCTCAATAAAGACCTGAGCAGGCGTCTTGCTGATTTGCTTTGGATGGGCGATTACCTCTCAGGCCATCCCCACCCTGAGGGTGAGCGGAAGGTAGCCTTACTTAAAAAGACCACAGATGAATTGACCCAGAGGTATAGCTCCAGCACGGCCTGTATTAATAGTGATTCTAATAAGGAAATCTGTTTCAACGCACATCAACTTTCAGAAAAGATGGCGGCAAGCGACAATGAAGGTGAGCTAAAGTCTTTGTGGGAGGCTTGGCATAATAACATGGCGTCGTTGAAACCCTTATTTCAGCAACAACTCCAATTGAATAATGAAGGGGCACAGCGCTTTGGTTTTTCGAATAGAGCAGAGATGCAGCTCAGTGAATTTGAACGACCTCTTGAGGATTTGCTAGAAGAGCTCGACAGAACATGGAATGACGTAAAACCCCTATACGATGCCTTACATCTTCACATACGTAATAAACTCGATGAGAAATATGGCGAGGATTTCGTACCGGTCAATCAAACCATTCCTGCCCATCTGTTGGGTAGCCCCAACGTAACGAATCTCAGTCAGCTGTATGACTTGGTCAAGCCTGAAGGGGCCGTGACAGATCGTGGTTACAATATAGATGTCAAACTAAAAGAAAAACCAGACGTCGATGTTGAGAGTATGGTGCGTGGTTTTGAGCAATACATGACATCACTTGGTTTTGCGCCATTTAAAGAATCGCTTTATGAAAACTCTCAGTTTACTAAACCCACTACACATAAAGCTGCCTGTGATTCCACCGCGTGGTGGTTGCCCGCATACGAGGAGGCGAGGGTAGGTGGTTGCTGGGATGTTAATGCAGCGACGTTCAAGCATTTTCACACCGCCGGCTTGATGACACCTCTGTTTTTTCGTGCCTCACATGCAAAGCAACCTGTTCACTATACAGGTCACTACAGCAGGTTTCCGATAGAGATCTTTGGCGGAATAAGCCGCGCGTTAAGATATGCCTATACGCCTGATTACCTCCAGGAGATTGGTATGTTAGATCAAGTGCCCGATGAGTCGGCAGACTTGGGTTACCTAATGGAGTTGGCACTCAGCACGATTGCAAACTTGCCTTATAAGCTCGCGGTCACTCGATGGCAAAAGGAAGTGGCCTTTGGTGAAATATCGGCAGACGATTATAATAAGCGGTGGTGGGAATTACGTGAACACTACCAGGGAATTACCGCGCCGGCAGCCAGGCATCATAGTGGATTTGATGCGGCGGCAGCGCCCGGAGTTGTTAGCAATCAAAATCAGGTGGCTCGTTTCATCGCAGAAGTTCTGGGGTTTCAGTTTTACCAATCATTGTGTGATCTGGCGGGTAAACAAAATAAGTTATCGCGCTGCTCATTTTATGGCTCCAAGGCGATCGGTGCAAAACTGCAGGCCAGCCTTGAGTCTGGCAGTAGTCGCCCTTGGTATGAGGTGATGTCAATCATCTCCGGCCAGAGCACTCTTGAGGGGAAGGCAGTGACTCACTATTTTAAGCCCTTGCAAGACTATCTGGACAAGCAAAATACAAACTAATCTGGCTCTATCTCGCCGCCGCATGGCGGTTATTGTATGGTTAATGTCTATTCTGGCCATATTAATCATAGGGCTGCTCGGCCAAACTTCGCTCATTGATTCATAGCTCAGTAGCGGGGAAAGGCAAAGTGGAAAGGCTCCAAGTAGGAAAAAATCAAGTTAATGTAAGAATCCAGGGGCAGGGTGAACCTGTTCTATTGTTACATGGCGTGCCCGATTCTTCGGAAGTTTGGGAAAAGGTGATGGATTCTCTGTCTGACACACACCGTTGCATAGCGCCAGATTTACCAGGATTTGGACAAACAAAAGCAGACAAACGTTTCGGATATTCTTTAGACAGTCTCGCTGACTTCGTCGATCAGTTATTAGTAGCGGCAAAAATATCAGGAAAGGTCGGCCTGGTAATACATGACATAGGAGGCATCGTTGGGCTAGCATTTGCCACAAAGTATCCCGACAAAGTCAGCAGCCTCACAATTATGGGTACGACCTTCTTTTCAGACCATAAATGGCACGCGCTTGCGAGTACTTGGCGCAAACCCATTTTTGGAGATTTGGCAATGCACCTGATGCGTTATAAGCAATTTTCCTCCGCCATGCAAAAGGTCGCACCGATTCTGACAGAAGAACAGATTCGTTCGAACTACAAAGCCTTAACCTTTAGCAATAGGCGCTTGATCTTGAAGTTCTATCGCACCTTGAATCCGAGTATCTTTGCCGGGTGGGAGGAGCGTATGCTTTTGATAACACGGCAAATACCCACTCAGGTCATTTGGGGGGAAAACGATAGTTTTTTACCGGTATCCCTGTCCTCACGTTTTGGAACAACAAACGTAAACATTCTTCAGGGCGTGGGCCATTGGCCAATGTTAGAGCAGCCGCTTGAAGTGGCGAAGCTCGTAAAAAAGATACTGGAGAAAAACTTGAGCAATAGCGAGTAATGATAATTTTGTAAATTTTTACATTCCGACCGCCTGCATACAAAACAAGAACTTTGCTAACGCGTTATAAAAGTGTGACACCTAAATCCACAGGCTATGCGTACTACACTGTCGGTTTGCTTTACAAACACATATTGTAATTGCATCTCGCTGGCTCCTATGTGATTGAATAGTAATCAAATTGTGAATGTTGCACGAATATTGCTTATTAACCTGTGCGGGAGACGTGTCTTCATCTATGGCCTCGTCGAGCGCAGAATTCTGGGAGCGCGTTACTGGGCTAATGGCCAAGCTATAGCTCAATTTGTTATTTAAAATTAAATACTTGGAGCTCTTAACGATGAAAAAAATATTATCGAGTGCACGTCCATTATTATGTTTTTTAGGTGTTGCTTTATGTGCATCCAATGCTGTCTCTGGCACGATTGATTTAACGGGTTGGTCGGAAGAAGGGCCTGGTGGAGGCGTTTGGACGGTTAATGGTGGCGGAAGTGCCGTTTTTCAGTCTGTAAACTCTTCGACCCCTACTTTCTTCATTAGCGATGATCCGTTCATTAACAATACGTTTAGCGGCTCTTTGACTGTTGGCAGTGGCGACAATGACTTTATAGGTTTTGTCTTCGGCTACACCGCACCATTTTCGGCTAACGCAGATGCTACTACTGACTTTGAATATCTTCTGTTTGATTGGAAGCAAGGTAATCAAGCTTCGGCCACGGAAGGGTTCCATTTATCAAAAGTAACAGGTGACTTCGCGGATAACTCTATTAGTCACGGCGATACTAGTGTTACAAATCCATTCTGGAGTCACGTGGATAACGTTGATGGGAACTCATCATTCACGGTTTTGGATTCGGATCTTGGAGCCGGTCGCGGATGGGCTGATAATACCACGTATGATTTTGAGCTTACCTATCAGGAGAACAATGTAAACATCGTTATTGACGGAGGCGCTTTTTCGAATGAAACAATATTCAATGTAGGAGGAGTTTATACGGCAGGAAGTTTCGGTTTTTATAACTTTTCCCAGGCCGCTGTCACCTATGATGGTTTTACTGAAGATGAAGCACCCCCTTCAGTACCAGAGCCGGGTTCACTAGTATTACTGGGGCTGGGTCTCGCAGGCTTGGGCTTTACTCGACGCAGGGCAAAAAACGGCTAGTACCAATATACATGTTAGAGATGAGCCGATTACTATTGATAAGCACCTTGCCGCCAGCTTGGTGCCTATCACCTGTTATTCGACAATTCAGTTTCCATTTTCGTGTACATCTGCCTGTAGAAATCCTTATAAGGATTGTTTTGTTTCGACGCCAGCTCATAGGCGGTTTTTTGTAGCGGCAGTGCGGCTTGCAGATCGTTGTCGGCCTTTAAGGCACTGGCCAGAGCATAATAGACATGTGGTGAGTTAGGGTAGTCCCTCAGGTTAGCTCGAAATATCTCTATCGCCTTTTTTACCTCTTTTTTGCTGAGCATTGCATAACCAAGGTCTCTTATCGCGTTTTCGGCAGACACCGAATACCCATATTTATTCTCCGAGAGTTGTTGGTAATAACTTCTAATCGACTCGGCCCCTGCGTTAACAACGTTTGAGTCTGGCGCCAGAACTAAGTCCGCAAATAAAGATTCCAGTGCATTTGGCAAGCTGACAAGTGGCTGAGACATGCTGGTATTATTCTTAAATTGCGCACTTTTCCATTCTAGATTTTCCGGGGCATGTTGTTGTAAAAGGGAGATCATTTTATCGTAATTGGATGCCACTCTAGGTTCGCCGCCAGAACTTAGCCATAAAAAGGCGAAGGTCTTTTTTTGTGACTTTAAGAAGGTTTCAAATTCGCCGACCAGGCCGGAATCATCCGTTACCCAAGGGCTTATCGCAATGTGAGCCTGAAATAGCTCGGGTTTGTGGATAAGTCCATATAAGGGTACCTGCCCAAATCTTTCACTAGACGTTAATATTCTGAAAGGTTGGCTGCGATAATTTTTGTCTATATATGGGATAACATCGACTTCGAGGAAGTTGACGAAATCTTCACTCTTGACACCACGCTGGATAAAACGGACTGCTGTTTCGGTGGTCAGGGACACCAGTATAACCTCGGGAACAGGATATTCCTGATTGTGACTTAGCCAGTGCAGAGTGCCGGCGGTCGCGGGAAAGTCATCATCAGAGCCGACATCAATATAAACCGGGTATCGTTTATGTGTTAACGCCTGATAGCTAGCAGGAAGGCGAATATGAATACTGGCCGGTTTTGTCAGCACTTTTGAATCGATTGTGAGGGTTTCGCCGATAACAATTGGCTCGCCAGCCAAACTAAAAAAAGACAGTAGCCCTAGCGCTAAAATAAAAAATAACTGATGGGGTTTCATAGATTTAGCCTTAAAATGTCTGAGAATAAGCTGGAAGCCACTATGTTGCTTATGCAAAAAGGTACGGCAATGTAACGTTTCTGGTTTAAACACGCAACGTAGAACCAGCATTGGACCACCATATAAGCAACAGCCCTTAATCCAGCGCGAAATTGACGCCGGTAGCCAGCTTAACTCGGTAATGCGCTCCTGTGGCGCGCGTACATTGTACGCTCTCAGTATAAGCAGACCTTGCGACAATATGTCACATTCCAGACAGTTTCTTCTGCCTATACAATGCCGGCCTAAATTCATCCTCAACTGAAGAGTTTCCCGTGCTGCTAAAACCCTCATTGTTCAGTCTCACTTGTGCTAGCTTGTTATTTCCCTCTCTTTTGCATGCCGATCGTTTAGACAAAAACACTACAAAGCTGGAAACGATGGTGGTGACAGCCACAAGAGAACACAGTTCACTGGCCAATACGGCCGCCAGTGTGGGGATTTTATCGGAAGACCTGGTACTTGAGACCAACCCTGTTCACTCCTCTGAGTTGCTTAACCGAATTGCCGGCGTGAATGTTGTACAGCTCGGCTCCAGTGCAGAAGGCACTGCAGCGGCAATTCGCCAACCGGTGTCCTATGGCCCGGTCTACCTTTACTTGGAAAATGGCGTGCCCACTCGGTCCGCCGGCTTTTTTAACCATAATGCGCTCTATGGTATGAATGTGAGTGTTGCCAATGGAATTGAAGTGATCAAGGGGCCAGGGTCTGCCCTGTATGGTAGTGATGCCATTGGCGCCGTTATCAATTTACTGTCAGGGCAACCCCCCACAGAGGACCGACTGAACATAGGTTTGGAGGGCGGAGAAGACGGTTGGCGGCGTGCGCAATTGAGGGCGTCGAAACTAAACGGTGACACAGGTGTTACAGCTAGGTTGGATGTCAGTGAATACGATGGCTGGCGAGATCATACAACGAGTGAAAAACAGGCCTTTACCGGCTCATGGGCTGCCACTCTAAGTGATACCCTGATGGTTAATACCGTTTTTTCTGCCACTGATTTGAGTTATGACACGGGCGGCAGTGGGCTTGTTTATGACGATTTCAAAAACAATCCTGAACAGGCCGGTAACCTGATTGCTTATCGCGAGGCAACAGCCTACCGCCTGTCCAGCGCATTTGAGAAACAGTTAGGTGATAACACCTTAACCATCACACCTTTCCTGCGAAGCAACGAATTGGAATACCTTGCCCACTGGACGTTGAATAGTGGCCGCGCTAGTTGTCCCTCCTGGAATCCCACGTGTTCGAATCCCACACTGGATTCGCAAGACGCCCACATCAATCAGAGCGGCCATGATTCGGTGGGTGTTTTGTTGAAGTATCACCATGAGGTGGGAGAGCATAGCCTTCTCATAAGCGGCATTGATATTGATTACAGTGAAGGGAATACTCGACAGACCT
>Ga0105350_10002016_pt1 | contig 12439 bp, 8 predicted proteins | sample EN1Hudsemesocosm_FD_83506 | JGI IMG/M metagenome (GOLD analysis project Ga0105350, IMG submission 83506) | Methane-oxidizing microbial communities from mesocosms in the Hudson Canyon - EN1E Hudson Canyon | ecosystem: Environmental > Aquatic > Marine > Cold seeps | place: Hudson Canyon... | reverse complement strand
GCCTGATACCCGGGCAATATGTTACTGCAGTGGTTAGTTCAAGTTCGGCTCATGAGGTCATATTAGTGCCTCAGGCAGCTGTATCTGAAGACCAGCAAGGTCATTTTGTGATGATAGTAAATAAAGAAAGTAAGGTTAAGGTACAGAGAGTTGAAATGGGCGAGCGTATTGATGTTAGCTGGGTTGTTGAAAAAGGCTTAACACCGGGTGCTCAAGTGATTGTTGAGGGCATTCAAAAGGTAAGGTCTGGTCAACGTGTTGATGTTATTGAGCAAACTGTAAAAGCATTTAATGAAACACCTAATGAATAGGCTGAGGGAGTCTCGTTATGTTTAGTCTATTTTTTATTGACCGGCCAAAATTTGCTTTTGTAATTTCAATTTTAATTACTTTGGGTGGTTTATTATCAATACCCTTATTACCTGTTGCCGAGTTCCCTGAGGTAACGCCTCCTGTTGTGAATGTATCAACAAGCTACCCCGGGGCGGATGCAGAAACGGTTCGAGATACTATTGCCACCCCTATTGAGGCTGAACTAAATGGTGTTGAAGGGGCTATATATATGTCCTCGAATAGCGCAAATGATGGTTCTTACTCTTTAAATATTACCTTTGAAATAGGTACCGACCCTGATATGGCTCAGGTTCGTGTTCAGAACCTTGTGCAACAGGCAACACCAAAACTTCCTGAAGAAACGACCAGGCAAGGTGTTCAGGTGAGTAAGAAGTCGAGTTCTATGACACTCATCGTGAATTTATCTTCTCCGAATGAAACTCATGATGCTTTATTTTTATCAAATTATGCAAGCTTAAGTATCACTGATGCCCTTGCCCGAATTAAAGGGGTGAGTGATGTCTCTATAATGGGTGAGTTAGCCTATGGTATGCGTATTTGGCTCAATCCTGATCGCTTATCTAGTCTTAACCTAACTGTTCAGGATGTACTTGGCTCAGTGCAAGAACAAAATGTTCAGGTGGCAGCAGGTCAGGTAGGTGCGCCACCATCACCTGATTATCAGCAGTTTCAATATACATTGCGAACAGCGGGCAGGCTTTCTAGTGTTGAAGAATTTGAAGATATCATCATCATCGCACAAGAGGATGGTTCAACTGTAAGGCTAAAGGATGTCGCGAGGGTTGAGTTTGGTTCCCAAAGCTATGCCTCTTTTGGTCGGCTAAATAATAGCCCCAGCACTATTATGGCTGTTTACCAGTTACCAGACGCCAATGCGCTTGAAATATCCGCGGCGGTTGATGCAGAAATGCAAAAACTGAAGAATAACTTTCCTGATGATATAGAGTACGGCATTCTTTATGACACAACCCGATTTGTTGATGCTTCGATACATGAAGTAATCATTACTTTATTTCAGGCATTAATACTGGTTGTTTTTGTGGTTTATATCTTTCTACAAGATGTGAGGTCCACACTGATACCCGCAATTGCTATTCCGGTTTCGCTGATTGGTACTTTTGCTGTGTTACTAGCAACAGGTATGACCATTAATACGGTAACACTTTTTGCATTGATTCTTGCCATAGGCGTGGTGGTCGATGACGCTATTGTTGTCATTGAAAATGTGCAACGACATATGGATGCCGGTCTATCACCGAAGGAGGCAACAAGAGCGGCAATGAAAGAGGTTTTTGGCCCTGTTATCGCCACTACCCTAGTGTTATTGGCTGTATTTGTTCCCGTCGCATTGATGCCGGGCATTACGGGCGGAATGTATGCTCAGTTTGCCGTTACTATTTCTATAGCTGTACTTATTTCTTCTATCAATGCACTCACTTTAAGTCCTGCACTCTGCGCTACCGTATTAAAGCCAACAGTCAGCGGTGCCGAGAAAAAAAAGGGGTGGTTCTTTTCTCACTTCGAAACGCTTTTTAACAAACTTACTCATGGTTATGTTGGTTGGGTTCGGTTTTTAGTCAGAAAGATGTTATTGGTTTCTGTGTTATTAGGACTCATTATTGGTGGTACTGCTTATTTGTTTAATACCTTGCCCACAGGCTTTATTCCTCCTGAAGATAAAGGGGCCTTTATGGTGGATATTGCTCTGCCAGACGGAGCATCTTTACAACGGACAGAAAAAGTTTTAAAAGAAGTGACGGATATTATTAACTCAGAAGCGGGTGTGGAAGATGTTTTAACCGTCAGTGGTTATAGCATGCTAAAAGGTGCGGCGAGCTCGAATGGCGGTTTGGCTATAGTCGTGCTGGAGGAGTGGGATAAGCGTCCTACGAAAGAGTTGCATATGTTTGCAATATTGCAACGTATACAGGCTAAATTGCTGGCTATACCTGAGGCTAATGTCTTTGCTTTTCCTTTGCCTGCAATTCCCGGTATAGGCACGACAGGCGGATTTGAATTTGTTTTACAGGATGCGCTAGGAAGAACACCTGCAGACTTAGCCAGTGTAATGCGTTCAGTAATTATAAAGGCTAATGAAGCTCCTGAAATTGCTCGTGCTTTTAGTACCTTTAGAGCTGATGTTCCACAGATTTTTGTTGATGTAAATCGAGTTAAAGTCCGGAATTTAGGTATACCTCTGGATGATGTGTTTTTAACAATGCAAACTTTGCTTGGGTCACTTTACGTTAATGATTTTAATAAATTTGGTAAAGTCTATCGGGTCATGATGATGGCAGACGCTCAGTATCGAAGTGATGCGCGTGATATTGAACGGTTTTTTGTACGAAGTGATAAAGGGGAGATGGTACCGCTTGGCACCTTAATAGAAACCCGTCCAATGCTTGGGCCAGAAGTTGTTTCACGTTACAATTTATTTGCCTCTGCTACTATTAATGGTAGCACTGCGCCTGGCTACAGTTCTGGGCAAGCAGTTGCTGCAATGGAGCAAGCGGCTGCAGAAGTTTTGCCTGATGGCTATACATTTGAGTGGACAGGGATGACCTATCAAGAGCTAAGTGCAGGTAATTTGGCACCATTGTTATTTGCTTTGTCTATTATCTTTGTTTACCTCTTTTTAGTTGCTCAATATGAGAGCTGGAGCATACCGTTAAGTGTTATGTTTGCAGTACCTATAGCTATTTTAGGTGCTTTACTGGCCGTAGCGGCTGTAGGTATGGCTGTTAACCTATATACGCAAATTGGTTTGGTATTGCTGATTGGGCTCTCAACAAAAAGCGCTATATTGATTGTTGAGTTTGCAAAAAATCTTCGGGAAGAAGAAGGTTTAACCGTTTGGGATGCCGCAATAAAAGCGGCTGAGTTGAGGTTTAGAGCGGTACTCATGACGGGATTATCCTTTGTATTAGGTGTCTTTCCTTTAGTGCTATCTTCAGGCGCGGGGGCTATGAGCCGACTTTCACTAGGTTTTGCCGTGCTGGGAGGGATGTTTTTATCCGTTGTTGTTGCAACATTGCTGGTACCAGCATTTTTTGTAATGCTTCAAGGTATGAGAGAAAAGTTCAAAGGAACAGATCAAACTAAGGAGAGTAAGGCTTAAATGAAATTCATGTTATTAACTGATTTTTTTTGCAATAAAATAATATCCGCAAGAAAGCGTTTATTTGTTGTGGTTTTGGCATCGTTATTTTTACCCTTATCAGAAGCCGCAGACTTTTCACCTGATGACCTAAAGTGGAATCACTTAAAGTATTCTGGTTCAAAGTTATTTATGAGCATGAATACCTCGGTTAAGCTTGATGTAATTAACAAGAACGAAGCATCGCAGGCATTAATAGTACCCCCTGAAGGGCTTGGTAAACCGGTACGTTCAGATCAAGTCGTGAGAATAAATGTACAAAACAGTGTAATTGGCAGTAAAACTGATTTTACTGTCTGGCTAGAACCTGATACCACGGTGTTACAACGTACCTCCATTTATGGTGGCATTAAAGAGTGGTACCGCACATACCGTTTTATGGGTGATAAGGTTTTTTCAGATAAACGAAAGCCAGCTAAAAGTAGCGAAGAAGGTGAATCATGGGATACATGGACGAATAAACGACCCAATTTCTATGCGCTTGATGATGTTGAGCAGAGTGTAGTTGTTAGTGAATCTGAAGCGATTTTTTACTTGATAGGTGTTGCTGACTTAGCGAAAGTGGGCGATGAAACAACGCTTAATATTTACGACCGTGACGGCGTGATAGCAGCTAAAATAAAGGTTATAGGCACAAAAAAAGTTTCAGTCGACTATATTGTTAAGCATGATGGTAAGTCTTCTAGGGTAAAGAAAAAAATAAATGCGTTGGAAGTAGTGCTTGAAGCAAAATCAATAAAAGAAGGGGGGAACTTGGATGATTTCAAATTCCTGGGCTACAAAGATGATATCCGTATGCTTATTAACCCTGAGCTAAATGCAGTTCTTCAAATATCCGGCAGTATTGAGTATGTCGGTGAAGTAATTATTAGGCTTGAGGAGATAACACTCAAGCCTTAGTCTTTAGGTTGCCGAAATGGGGTGGGGTTTATCTTTTTACCCATTCCCCTGTTGCAGACTGAACAAATTCCCCTGGTTCTGCTTTTTTAGTTAATTTTTTACCGGCCAGTACTTCTACATCTTGAAGGTTGAGGTTATTTTTCTTTGCCAGACTGATGTAGGCTTCTTTTCGTTTTGCATTAATATCTTCAACTAATAATTTTGCCTCAGCCGAGTTTTTCACCAACCCAACATAGCCATTGGCTTGCTCACCTATAAGCCCTTGAGACTTTGCTTGGGTAAGGTCTAAAGCAAAGGCTGATAAACTCATCAACAAAGACAATGCACCTACCAGTATTTTTTTATTCATTGTTAACTCCCTAGAATATATCGCTTTCTTCGTTGAATAGATTATCCAGGTCTTTTTCGACCTTAATCTTTATTTCATGCTCAATCTTAACGTTTAGATTGATTGTAATGGGTTTATCTGGGGCGGCTATTTCTACTGTTGGCGTACATGCCGCTAGCAGAAAAAAAGCTGAAACCAGTAGTAAACAGCGTTTTATCATAGGGTGAGATCTCCTGTAGTTAACTATAGTACCTGTATTTTATTTATATTTATTACTAATACGTTCATTAATATCTTCACTTAATTGTAGACTTTGAAATAGCGCTTTTAGGTTCTCTTCAATATTAATATTAAAATTGAATGCTTGCCCATCTTTAAAGTTTGGGTTACTCCCAGATAATGAAGCCGCTAGCAATAAATCGCCATTGGTTTGGTAGTCCACTTTACTTTCAAGTGTTTGATAATGGAAATTATCCAGCGCTTCGAATAGAAGGGATAAGCCTTGATTAGACCCTGCCATTTGTCTGAATGAGGCCGCTTGATCTAGTTTTATCCATCCCCCGGGTTCTTTTGCATAGATCTTTCCATGGTTAACTGAAATGTCTTTTCCTGATACTTGAATGGGGATGAGTCCATTAATAGTGCCTTTACCCGTTATAGGTTGCTGCTCAAGGGCCAGCATGTCGGCTAGAGATATACTGTTAAGCTGTAAGTCTATACGGGTATCGATATTTAAAGGAACCACTGCAAAGGGTGAGGTACTGGATACAGAGCCAGACAGTAAATTTGCTGACAAACTCTCTACCTTAACTTTAAGTGATTCTGGATCAGCATCAAATAAAGACCATGTGAAATGACTTTGAATGTTGTCTATTGGTAGCCCGGGGTTAAAGCTACTAATTATAATTTGGCTGTTTTTCCCTTTTGCATCCATTTTATCTGATAGGGTAATGTCAGACTTGAGTGATGCCCCTGTGAAGGTTTGTTTATTCCAGAGTCCACTCCAGTCAGATGCATCAATAAACAGTTCTGTATTGAAACTAACACGGGGAGATAAACGCCAGTTAAAATCACCATGAGCCGCTAGGTTACCGCTGCTAAATGATAAGTCTTTAGGTATTTGAATATCGTAACGGGCTAACCATTGGTATGCATCAGGTAGATTTATTTTCCATGTGGAAAACCCTTTTTTTGTTTGTAGGTTGTATTGTGACGCTCCGTTTACGCTGAGTGCATCCCAATTAAAAGCCCACTCAGATAACTTAAATGTACCTGCTGTTAGTGCTAGGTCATCGAGTAGTATAGGTTTCTTAACACCAATATTTAATTGCCCACTTGTTTTTAAAGAGCTGTTCGCGCCTTTTCCATTAACTGAGAAAGCAACAGATTTGGCACTCCAGCGCTTAATATCATCTAATTTAGAACTTAGCGCTATAGGCTCATTAATAGCTAGCTGCCACTGATCAGGAATAGACAAGTCAGGTGGAAGTTGTAGTTCTTGTGATATTTTTTTGGTCGTTGAATTTGATAAAAGGAATGAGTAATTAGATGGGATAAGTTGTAGCGATAGTTTTTGCTTGTTAAGTCTGAATTTTATTGTTTGCTCAATCGTAGCAGCACCACCGTTACTTGACGCTTTGATCTTTAGCTGTTGCTCTGATGTGATGTTAAGGTTTGTTGGTTGCAAATATTCACTAAATGAAGCGTTCCAGTTTCCTGTCCATTCTCCATTTAAGTCGATATTAACTAATTTTTTGTTGAGCTGTGATGCAGCACCAAAAGGGTAGGTTTTAAGTAATGGCTTTACTAGCGCTAAATCAACAGAGTGTTTACCAAGTAAGCTTAAGTTTTCACCCTCTGCATCTATAAGCAATTCAATATCAGCAGAGTGATTATTAGCCAGGTCTTGTAGTTGAACAGAGGTGTTTAGTTTGGAATTTAGCTCAGCTTTGAGTGATGCCGAATATTTATCGGTAGATAAACTTAGCTCCATGCTTGTTGTGCTTCCGTCAGTCACCATATTCAAAGTAGTCTGATTAACTGATTCCCATAAGCTGATAGCATCCTTTCTCATAATGCTTGTTATGGAATGGCCAATAAAAATATTGTCGATATTTACGCTGGTTACGGGTATTTGTTTTTTGATATTGAATAATGACGAAGCGATTAGCGGAATAGTTATTGAAGGTGTTTCTGGAGGAGTATTTTCGGTTTTAGATATTAGTGATAGCCAATTAAGTTGCTCAACGTGAATATGTTTAATTTTCTTTTGCAGTAAATCAAAAGGGGAGAATTGAATATTAATATTAGAGAGTTCAGCGATGATTGTTTGGTTTTGGATAATGTCAATTTGATGTATACGCCATTCTGACAAATTAGGACGATCAAAACGCCAGTGACTGGTTTGAATATTATATTGGGCCAATTGGCTATTAAGCGCTTGTGGAAGCCAGTTAGGTAGTGAATACCAGCCAATAAATAAACCGACAATGCACACAATAATGAGTAATAAAGGTATAAGGAATATCCTTCGACTCATAAATTATGCCTTTTTACTATAAATGCAAGAGTAGGTTTTGTATTCATAAGCATATGCGAGTATTTTCTTTAAATACACTTAAATTTTTATATATGTGATTTCTGAAAGGGTTCATTTTGTCTGCGGGTAAAAATAGAAAACGAAGTGCGTTAAACAAATACTTAGAGGGGTACTCTGAGTGTGAAGCCAAAGTAATTGATACACTTATTTCAAGCGTTAATGAGTGTTATGACCATGTGCTGGTTATTCCCGTTTATGATGAATCTTTTGATGCTTTATCTACGCTTATTAATAACTCATTTAATGATAAAAATGTTCTATTTATCTTGGTTGTTAATTGTCCTGTAAATGGTGATTTAGAAGCATCTAAAAGAACACTTCAATTATGGGATCAGCTACTGGCTAGTACAGAGCCGTCATGTAATGTTATTACTAACGTTGATAATGTGGTTTATTCTAAAAGGTCGGGCGGGCAGGGGCTTATTTTAGTTGATCGGTGCAGTGAGAGTAGACAAATACCAAAGAAACAAGGCGTTGGTCTTGCTCGAAAAATAGGCGCTGATATCGGCTGTGCTCTGATTGCTAAAGGTTTGATCGGCTCACGGTGGATTCATTCAACCGATGCTGATGTTAGTTTACCCAGCGATTATTTTTGTTGTACCGATGAAGTAATTAAAAATAATATTGCCTTAGTTTACCCATTTGAACATGTTCCCGAAAATGGTTATGAAATAGCCAGTGAACTGTATGACTTGTCATTAAGATACTATGTTGAAAGCTTACATTGGGCAGGCTCTGATTATGCGTTTCATACTATTGGTAGCCTCATAGCGATTGATTTCGAAGCCTATGCTAAAGTGAGAGGGTTTCCAAAGCGGGCAGCTGGGGAAGACTTCTATTTACTTAATAAACTGGCTAAAGTGGGTGATGTATTTAGTTTAGATGAGCCAATTATTGAGATTGCAGCAAGACCGAGTCATCGTGTTCCTTTTGGAACGGGGCCAGCACTTAATAAAATTGTTCAGAAATCAGATGAGCCCTTTGTTTTTTATCATCCTGAAATTTTTAAATGTTTGAAGCAATTTATAACATCATTAGAGCTTGCAGGTGTGCAGGTAGACGAGCATGAAGTGAAGTGCTCTGCTGATATTTTTCCAGGCCTGAACAGCTATATTTTAAAGGCCTTAGACTCTTTAGATTTTTGTTCTGCCTGGCGTCATGCAAAAGCGCATTCAGGCAGTCGGCCTCAATTTATTAAGCATATCACTACTTGGTTTGATGCTTTTATTACTCTTAAATTTATTCACTTTTTGAGAAATAATTTTTACCCATCGGTAGAGCTTACTGTGTTAACAACGCAGGCTGATTATTTAAGCCCTGAGCGGCAAGCTAAAATAAGTAAATTAATAACGAGTATCAATAAATGTTAAAGCACCTTAAACAATGGGAATACAAGCTTTCTGCTGGTTACACCGTGCGTGGTTATCATACAGAGGTTACGGGAAAGCCGGTGATCCATTTCGTTCATGGCAATGGCTATTGCGGCTTGGTTTATGAAGAAATGCTGCGTCCGTTGATTGACCACTATGACGTGTTTATCAGTGATATTCAGGGGCATGGTGAAAGTGATGTTGGTGGACGTTACCGAGGTTGGAATCGCAATGCAGAATTTTGTACAGAAGCGTGGCAGCACTTTAAGCAAAAACTTTGGCCTGATGTACCCGCTATTGCCATGGGGCATAGCTATGGTGGTGTAATTTCCGCATTTATGATGGCAAATAACCCTAGCTTGTTCCAACAGGGTTTGTTGTTAGATCCGGTATTTTTGAATAAATCATTAATGCGCTTGGTGGTGTTATCAGAAACATTCGGATTGCTAAAGTTTACCACGCTGGCGAAAAGAGCAAAGAGCCGTCGTAGCGAATGGAAAGATAAGCAAGAAGCCTTTGATTACTTCCATCAAAGAGGCATGTTTAAAGGCTGGGAAGATCGTTGTTTGTGGTCTTATGTCAATCATGCTCTTAAAGAATCAACACATGGCTTAACACTAAAGTGCCCGCCTCGAAGAGAGTCTGCTATTTTTGCTTCATTTCCAAAGCGTTTATGGTCAACTTTGGAGCGGTTGGATACGCCTACTCATATTTTGCATGGTGAGCGAAGCTATCCCTTCGTATTGAAGTCTGCGGAAGTGTTGCATAAATCAAACCCAAGTGTCACAGCGCAAGCGTTACCAGGAAGACATTGCTTTATGTTGGAGAGGCCGCAGGAAACAGCGGAGTTAATATTGAGCTTACTATCAAACAAGTAAGCTTTGTAGGTGGGCTGTGCACTCTGCAGCCCCCTACAAAACTAATATAATTATAGGTTATCTCTACTAGATTTTTACTTAGCGATGCTGGCGGAAAGCACGCTTGCTTTCACCCTATAGCCCTTAGGTAAAATATCTGCCACAGGGTCTTTTTGAGTTCTGCTACGAGTTTTAGGCCTTACGGTCTGCTTTATTTTCCAGCGCTCCTTCTTCTGAATAGCCCCTTTAGAGTCGATCAAACTAGACTCAACTTCTATTTCAATAACGGAAATCTCACTTCGGTTCTCTGCATAAACCTGCAGTTCTCCATTCTTACCCAACTTATGCTTTATCTTAATATATTTGTTTGGTTGGCCAGGTAACTCTAACTTTGCCAGCTTAATTCTCGCTTGTTGCCCGTTTGCGCCTTCCGCTTGTGCTGCGCTACCGTAGTAACGCATTGCATTGCGCTGGTCACCCTGGTTTTGTGCAATGTTGCCTAACTGTAGGGCTGCAACGGAGGTAGGTAGAAGTTGGGCGCTGCGGGCTAAATCTTTTTTAGCTTGCTCTATATTTCCTAGCTTCTCGTTTGCGATGCCTTTTTTCAAATGACTGGAGAACTGTTCAGGAAAAAGTGCCACAGATTTTTCATATTGTTTGAGGGCAAGAGAGTCCTTCCCTTGAGCGCTATATATGTCACCTTTGGTGGCATAAAATGAGGCTTCATTAGGTTCTTTCTTAATAGCTTTTTCAATTTCAGTCAGAGCTTGAGATACATTCTTTTTAGCAATAAGCGACATTGCTTTATCTTGGGCTGAATAAGCACTTGTTTTACTTAAAAGATATTTCATGTTTTTCTGAAAAGTCTCTTTTCCTCTATAGTTTCCTGATGAGGGGTAGGTTAAAACGTTTTCCCGATTAGCCTCTACTCGACTTTGTGAGGGCGGATGAGAGGCAAACAAGCCCTGAAGCCAGCTTGATTGATGGTTCTTTGAAAGCTCAACAAATAGTTTCTGAAGTTCAACAGCGCCTTGTAAATCGTAACCCGCTTTGGCCATGTATTTCATGCCGTAATGGTCTGATTCCAGTTCATGATCCTGACCATACTGAGCTGTTGTTAGCCCTGCACCCAGTGTTGCGCCACCAATGATCAGGTCTTTGTAATCATTACCCTCAACGGCTAACCCTAACCCCATCATTCCTGCTTGAACAATCATGCCTTGCTGCATTCTTTGTGCACTGTGTCGCGCAGCTGCATGAACAATTTCATGACTTAACACTGCCGCAAGTTGAGATTCATCTTTTAATTTGATTAGTAATCCACGATTAAGTGCAATTTTACCCGACGGGAGAGCCCAGGCATTGGGTACTGAGTTATTAAGAATGACGAACTCATAGGGAAGATCAGGGCGGTCACTTACTGCAGCTAGCTTTTTACCTACGCTGGCCACATATAATGTTAATTCTGGATCAAGGTAATATAAGCCGCCTTGAGATTGCTGTGCAGGTTTATATTGTGATTGTCCAATCTGAGCATCTTCACCCTCAGACATAAACATTAGTTGTTGCTCTCCAGTAACCGGGTTAACCGCACATGCGGTGGTTAGGCTGGTGATAAAAAGAAGAATGAAAAGTCTGAACATTACTATCCCTGTTGGCTGTTGAAATAAAAGGTTATTGAAGTTAGATGAATAATACACTGACATTGAAAATCAGTCATCAGGGGATTATAGTGCCCCGGTGTGTTAAAAGTCCTAGAATTTAGTAAAAACGAGTGGGTTAAGGGTAAGTAATAAAACTATGTTGTCAGTAAATTTATTCGATATTGCAGCGCTTCTCTGGTTTGTGGCACTTTGGGCGGGTTACGGTTACTACGCTGAGCACAGAGGTAATAACCAACCTACGCTTTCAAGTACGCTAGATATTTATAGAGGGGACTGGATGCGCAGAGTGCTGATGCGAGAGAATCGCATTGCAGATGCCTCTGTACTAGGTAATCTTGAGCGCAATGGTGCCTTTTTCGCTTCCAGTAGCTTACTAATAATGGCCGGTATTTTAACCGCGATTGGCTATGCAGATGAAGCTATGGCCGTTTTTCAAGGTTTACCTTGGATGACAAATGAAGGGCGCCTAATGTGGGAGCTAAAGCTGGCCACCCTTTTAGTGGTGTTTATTTACTCATTTTTCAAATTTACCTGGTCTATGCGCCAGTATAATTTTTGCTCGGTGCTGGTGGGGAGTGCTCCGCTGAACAGTGAAAAAAACATTAGCCCTGCAGAACGTATAGCTTTTGCAAATAGCGCCGCAGAAGTGGCTAATTTAGCGGGAGATACCTTTAACCTGGGCTTGCGTTCCTATTACTATGGATTGGCTGTTTTGGCTTGGTTTATTCATCCTGTTGCATTTATAGTGGCATCAACCGCTGTAGTGGCCATATTATATCAGCGAGAGTTTCACTCGAAAGCGCTCGCAATACTTCGTTCAGGGAAAGTGTTCGAAGACACTAAGTGATACAGGATGTTCTAAATACCGCTTGGATTGATTTATTTGAGCCGTTGGATTATTGGGTAGTTGAATATGAGAGCAGTTATTTATGAAGAATGATCCCGTTTTGTTTGGTAGGGTATCCCGGTTTGTAGGTTCGCTTGCTCAGTGTGGAGAGCTTGGGATTAAGCCTGTATTGGCAGTACCTAATGAGTTAATTTTAGAATTGCCTTATTCAAATGCCATTGTGGGTAACCCTGATACAGGTGTTATTCATGGTGGTGCGATTACTACTTTAATGGATACCACGTCGGGCTCAGTTGTAATTTGTGGTTTGCCCGAATTTGAATTATGTCCGACCCTCGATCTTCGTGTAGATTACATGCATGC
>Ga0105350_10002012_pt1 | contig 12449 bp, 13 predicted proteins | sample EN1Hudsemesocosm_FD_83506 | JGI IMG/M metagenome (GOLD analysis project Ga0105350, IMG submission 83506) | Methane-oxidizing microbial communities from mesocosms in the Hudson Canyon - EN1E Hudson Canyon | ecosystem: Environmental > Aquatic > Marine > Cold seeps | place: Hudson Canyon... | reverse complement strand
ATGCACCACTGACAAACTGGTAAAAAGTGACCATGACAGAGACAGGGTTACCTGGAAGACCAAAGAATAAAGTATCGTTTATTTTACCAAAGGCGAGCGGTCGGCCGGGTTTCATGGCAATCTTCCAAAAATCAACGTGGCCAAGTTCTGTCAGCATTTCTTTAACATAATCAGCATCACCTACAGATACCCCACCAGAGGTGAGTACAACATCAGCTTGGTCTGCAGCAAGTTGTAGCGCTTCTCGTAAGGCATCTTTGTGGTCAGGAACAACACCCATATCTAGAATATCAACATCAAGGCGTTTCAACATGCCGAATAAGGTATAGCGATTACTATCGTATATTTGACCTTCTTCTAGGCTTTCTCCTATAGAACGAAGTTCATCACCCGTTGAGAAAAATGCAACACGCAATTTTCTTTTAACGGTGACTTCACCAATGCCTAAGGAGGCAATTAAACCCAGATCAGCAGGCATTATTTTATGGCCGGCTGTTAACACCTCTTCACCTTGCTGAAGATCTTCACCTGCAGATCGAACATTTTGTCCTTTTGACTGTTTGCCGTGCAGAGTGATGTTATCGCCATCAACTTCTACATGTTCTTGCATGATAACGGTGTCACAGTCAGCAGGCATCATAGCACCGGTCATAATCCGAATACATTCACCTGAATTGATATTTCCCGTATAAGGTTGGCCTGCAAAGGCCGTTCCGACTTGTTTGACTGTAATGGATTGATCACTTAAATCATCACCATGAATGGCATAACCATCCATAGCAGAATTATTATGAGGGGGGACATTAATGGGTGAGATAATCGCTTGGTCTAATATATAACCCAATGCATCACGTAGGGAACGTTTTTCCCATACTGCAACAGGATTAAGCAGGCTTTTAATACGTTGCCTTGCCTCATGAACACTGAGACTATTTGCTTCATGTGTATCAGCACAGCTTGCTTGAGGAGTGAATTCAGCCATAATTATGCAGTCCAGTTAGCGATAAAAGTTTCAATGTAATTGGCCATCTCTGCGACATCATTAAGATCAATGGTATCGATAGTCACCGAACTGTTTAAAGGAGCGTCAGTCGCAATGGCAATAATATTAGAATCATCCGGATGCAGCAGTGGTTTTTCTAATATCGGACGATAGAGTTCAATTTTAGGAATTACCTCATGTTTAAAACCTTCAACTAAGATTAAATCTAATTTTTGAGTGTCTAATCGAGGAATCAGATCGGCCAATTGTGGTTCGGTCATCTCGGCGGGTTGAACTTCCATTAATGCCATTAAATTACTAGAAGAAACAAGTACCTGCTGGGCACCCGCTTGTCTTATTTCATAGCTATCTTTGCCGGGCACATCAATATCAAATTGATGATGTGCATGTTTAATAACGGCGAGCTCAATGCCTTTGGCGTTTAATGCAGGAATGAGTTGACGTAATAAGGTTGTTTTACCGGTGCCACTAAAGGCTGCAAAGCCAATGAGTGGAAGTGGCGAATGTAGTTCTGAATCGTGATGAGAGACATCTTCAGGGTGATTGAAATTAATAAAGCTGCCAGCTTGGTCAGAAAAATCAACAACGGCCATTTTATGCTGAGCTAACCAAAGGTCTATCTTTCTTCCACCTTGTTCTAAATGTTGCTCAAGTTCATCTTGTAAGTGACAAGGTAATAAGCAAAATACAGGTTGTAGTCGTTCGCCATCATGGGCAACAGCGAGATCTGCTTGCTCAACTAGCATGGTTTCCATCATCCGTTGGCGCAATTGTGGTGAGATATTAGGTGAGTCGCATGGGGCAGTAAGAATGTAGTCAGTATCAACCGCTTTCATGGCACTGAGCATGCCTGCAAGAGGACCACAGAAATTATCTAAACTATCTTCAATAACAGGGTAATTAAAGCGTTGATATTGTTCAATATTACGATTAGCATTAATGAGTAGCGCATCAACCTGCGGTTTTAAGGTGTTGATAGCATAAGTTATTAAAGGCTGTTGTTTGTATTGCAATAGGCCTTTATCGTTGCCCCCCATGCGTCTACCTTTACCACCAGCAAGGATAACTCCAGTCACGGATGGATTTGAGGATGTATTCATATTGATTCGCTGTTATTCTGTATCAAGTTCAATTAAAAGGGGAGGATAACCCATGATTAAAGCACGGATTGCAGGACTCATTATACTGCTAAACACATCATTTGCATGGTCTAATTCTAATGTATTAGATATTGTGGTGGTCGGTCTGTTTAGTGATCAAGCTGTCGTAGAAATTAATAAAAAGCAAAGACTATTAAAGGTGGGTAAAACAAGCCCTGAGGGCGTGACCTTAATTTCAGCAAATAGTCGTATTGCCGTATTAGAGAAAGATGGTGTAAAAGAAAGTTATGAATTAGGCACGCGGATAAGCACTAACTTTGCGCCACCTGTAGCACAAAAAGTAGTTAGTTTATGGCCAACAGATGGCATGTATACAACAACGGGTAGTGTGAATGGTTACAGTGTCGATTTTCTTGTCGATACGGGCGCATCAGCCATTGCACTGAATGCTGAAACAGCGAAAAGACTTGATTTAGACTATGAAAGTGGCAAGAAAGTGGGCGTTAAAACAGCCTCAGGTGTTGAAACCGCCTATCAAGTGATGCTTGATGAAGTGCAAGTCGGTGATATTAAACTTCAGAATATTCGTGCGATGGTCTTAGATGGTCAACAACCAGAAAGGGCATTATTAGGCATGAGCTTTTTGGGTGAATTGAATATAGAACGGAAAGATAAAAGAATGGATTTGAAGAAGAAATTCTAAAAGACACTGTTTTGTAGATATAAAAAAGCCCTGAATAATAGCAATATTATCAGGGCTTTTTTGATTTGAATGGGGTTAAATTTATTTATTCAAAACCATTACTAATTAATGCGTAAGCAGAGTGATTATGAATAGATTCAAAGTTCTCTGATTCAACGGTATAAGCATTAATACGTTCATCATCATTTAATCGTGCTGCAATATCACGAACGATATCTTCTACAAATTTTGGATTATCGTATGCTTTTTCAGTGACAAATTTTTCATCAGGACGTTTAAGTAAACCGAAGATTTCACAAGAGGCTTCTTGCTCAACCATATCGATAATATCTTCAATCCAGATGAAACTATCAGCACGCACTGTAACAGTGACATGTGAGCGTTGATTATGCGCGCCATAATCTGAAATGTTTTTTGAACAAGGGCATAGACTTGTAACGGGTACAACGACTTTAACCATGACGTCAGTATCAGTGCCCGTAATTTCACCTAAAAAGCTAACTTGGTAATTCATTAAGCTTTTTACTTTACTAATTGGGGCTTCTTTATTGACGAAATAAGGGAAGTCCATCTCAATATAGCCTGATTCAGCCTGCAAACGCTCGGTCATTTCAGGCAACATATCACGGAATGATTGCACTGTGATTTCACGTTCATGCTGATTTAAAATTTCAACAAAGCGTGACATATGTGTGCCTTTAAACTGGTGAGGCAAGTTCACATACATATTGAAATTAGCAATGGTGTTCTGTTCACCAGAAGTACGGTCACTAATTTTTATTGGATGTTGAATATCTTTGATACCGACTTTGTCGATAGCGATTTGACGCTTATCAGCAATATTTTGTACATCTTCTATTTCATCACAGCAATCAGGTTTGTTATCAGTAGTAGCCATATTTATTCTTAATCCTCGCTATAACGCACGCAGGCTCGGTCAGTTTCCCAAAGGGTAACGCCAGAGATTTTAGCTGTGTCGATATTTAATGTGTTACTTAGGTTTTGGTAAAAATATTGTGCAATATTTTCTGCCGTAGGGTTTACCGTATCAAAAGGAGGTATATCATTCAGATAACGGTGATCTAATGTTTTTGCTAATTCGCGTGTGGCAGTTTTGATGGTTTTAAAGTCCATACCCATGCCATGTTCATTTAATGCGGAAGCGGTCACTTCAACTTCCAACTTCCAATTATGACCATGCATACGACTACAATCGCCTGGATAGTCACGCAATGTATGGGCTGAAGCAAAATCTGCCAGAATTTTTAAGGTATAGGTTGAACTCATAGTTGACTATTATACTCGGGAATTATCAATAGTAGCTGCATATTATGCCGCAAAATAGGTTTTGACTGAATTAATAATGCCATTAGCATCTAAATTACAGTCGATAAGCATCTGTTTATGCTCACCATGATCAAGGAAATCATCAGGCAAGCCCATGATTTTTATGGCTGTATCACTATTGATAGAAGAGAGGTATTCAGCAACGCCGCTACCCGCGCCGCCCAGTTGCGTATTTTCTTCAATAGTAATAATTAACTCATGAGATTTTGACAATTCTTCGATGACACTGTGATCCAGCGGTTTTACAAAACGCATATTAACGACAGTGGCATCGAGTTCATCGCCGGCTTCTAATGCTGGCTTGAGCATGGTACCAAATGCAAGAATGGCAACCTGAGTCCCTTTACGTTGAATATCAGCTTTACCAATTTCTAATGTTTTGAGTTCTGAATCAATGTTGACCCCAGTGCCTGTACCACGAGGATAGCGAACAGCTGCAGGTCCATTATGATGATAACCTGTTGTTAGCATTTGCCTACATTCGTTTTCATCACTAGGCGCCATGACAAGCATATTTGGAATGCAACGCAAATAACTGAGATCAAACGTGCCCGCATGTGTTGCACCATCAGCACCGACTAATCCACCACGATCGATGGCAAATAAAACAGGTAGATTTTGTAGAGCAACATCATGAATAAGTTGATCATAGGCACGTTGTAAAAAGGTTGAATAAATAGCAACAACAGGTTTCTTACCTTCACATGCCATACCCGCAGCTAAAGTCACAGCATGCTGCTCAGCAATGCCTACATCAAAGTAACGATCTGGATAAGTATCAGCAAAGGCATTGAGGCCAGAGCCATCACACATTGCGGGTGTGATACCCATTAAATCTTCAGACTGTTCAGCCATATCACAGAGCCATTGGCCGAACACTTGCGTGTAACTTGGACCAGATGTTTGGCTGCCTGCTGGGCTTACACCATGATATTTTCCAGGTTCTTGTTCTGCTGGTTCATACCCTTTACCTTTTTTAGTCACAATATGGAGGAACTGTGGTCCTTTACGCTCACGTAAATTACTTAAGGTCGGGATTAATGTATCAAGATCATGGCCATCAATTGGGCCGATATAATTGAAACCAAGTTCTTCAAATAAAGTGCCTGGGATAACCATACCTTTAACATGTTCTTCTGCACGGCGAGCTAGCTCCCATGCTGGAGGTAGTTTTTCGAGCACTTTTTTACTACCTTCTCGTGCCGATGAGTAGAACTTACCCGATAATAAACGGGCAAGATAATTTGACATGCCACCGACATTTTTAGAGATCGACATTTCATTATCATTAAGAATAACTAATACATTAGCACTTAAATCACCAGCATGAGCGAGTGCCTCATAAGCTTGTCCCGCCGTGATTGCTCCGTCACCAATAATAGCAACAGCATGTCGATCACTCCCCGTTGCTTGTGAAGCAACGGCCATGCCTAATGCCGCACTAATTGAGGTACTTGAATGACCAACACCAAAGGCATCATAGGGGCTTTCGCTACGCTTAGGAAACCCCGATAAACCACCGGCTTGGCGCATGGTATGCATTTCATCACGGCGACCAGTAATAATTTTATGAACGTAACCTTGATGACCCACATCCCAAACAAAACGATCATCGGGCGTGTTATAAACATAATGCAAAGCAAGTGTTAACTCGGTGACACCCAAATTAGATGAGATGTGCCCACCTGTTTGTTGCACGCTATCAACAATTAATGAGCGAATTTCCTGTGCTAACTGTGGCAGTTGTTCTTTGCTGAGTTGACGTAAATCATCTGGGCTATTGACCAGTGATAATAAAGACTCTTTTTGTGTCGTCATATTAATGTGTTCTCTTCACGACAAAACCGGCTAATGCGGCAAGTGCTTGTGTATCGTAGGGTAGATCTTCTAATGCTTTTAAGGCTGAATCGATCAATGCGATAGCTTTGTTTTGAGCCGATTCTAGACCGAGTAAGGCAGGGTAGGTTGGTTTATTCAAAGCGACATCAGCGCCCTGTGTTTTTCCTAATGTTTCAGTATCAGCAGTGACATCTAATACATCATCCTGAACTTGAAATGCGAGACCAATACAATAAGCATAGTGATCAAGTTTAGCTAAGACAGCTTCATTAACATCGGCTGAGGCCAAAGCACCTAATGCCACGCTAGCTCGAATTAAAGCACCCGTCTTTAATTCATGCATATTTTGTAAGTTTTCGAGCGTTAAGTTGTGACCAACAGATTCTAAATCAATCGCTTGTCCTCCGGCCATACCAAATACACCGGATTTCTGAGCCAGTGTTTTGACCATTTTACTTTGTTGAAGAGGGGACAAGGCATTATCACATAGGGTTTCAAATGCTAATGTTTGTAATGCATCACCGACTAATAATGCGGTGGCATCATCATAAGCTTTATGACAGGTTGGCCGTCCACGACGCAAATCGTCGTCATCCATAATCGGCATATCATCATGCACCAATGAATACGCATGAACCAGTTCAACGGCACTTGCAGGAGCATCTAATAAACTTAAGTCTGAACCCAGCGCTTCACCAGTAGCGTAAACGAGTAGTGCGCGTAAACGTTTGCCACCATTGAGTGTGGAATAATTCATTGCTTGCGCTAAGCGTTGTGATGTTTGATTGGTGAGTGTTGTGCTGTTTGGTAGGCGTGCTGAAAGAGCCTGCTCGATACGAGCTTGCTGCTGTTGCATCCAATCAGAAAGAATAAAGCTGCGGGTCACGATTCAGAATTATTTGTGTCGAAATCTACCAAGTTTGACTGGCCAGACTGTTGTAATAAAACTTGAACTTTTTGTTCAGCGGCATTGAGCGCTTCCTGACAATCACGCGTAAGTAAGACACCACTTTCATAAAGTTTTAAAGATTCTTCAAGGCTAATGTCGCCTTGTTCAAGACGTGCTACCAATGATTCTAACTCCGTTACAGAGGCTTCATAATCTAGTTTTTTCCGTCTTGCAGCCATGCTTATCTCGAAACAAAAAATTAAGGTGGCAGTATTATATGTTAATCACACTATTTTTGCCTGCTGGATTGTTTTGTCTCTAGCCGTTAGGCTGTTATGTTTTATTGTTCAGATACTCATTCACGCTATGCAAAAAATTATTCGCGGCTTTTATAATTTGTCTCCATCACCATCAGGGTGTGTGGCGACAATTGGTAATTTTGATGGCGTGCATTTAGGTCATCAAGCTGTTTTGAATCAGTTGGCAATGAAGGGGGATACATTAGGGCTTCCAGCCGTTGTGATTACATTTGAACCTCAAGCAAATGAATTTTTTTCACCTGAAAAAGCACCAGCACGATTAAGTCGTTTTCGTGAAAAGGTTGAAACACTTCGTAGTTATTCCATTCAACAATTATGTGTGCTGAGGTTTAATAAAAAATTAGCGCAAATGACAGCAGAAGAATTTATTCAAAAGCTGATTATTGAAGGTCTGAATATTAAATATCTTGTTGTGGGAGATGATTTTAGGTTTGGCAAAGATCGCCTTGGTGATTTTACAATGTTACAGAAGGCTGGTGCCGAGAATGGATTCCAAGTCGTTAATATGCATACGTTTTCTGTCGATAATGTGCGGGTGAGTAGTACAAGAATTCGCCAAGCTTTAAATTCGGGCGACATTATGCAGGCTGAAAAATTATTAGGTCGTCCGTATCGCATGAGTGGACGTGTGGCCCATGGAGATAAACGTGGTAGAACAATGGGGTTTCCTACCGCAAATATTCATTTACACCGTCGAAAAGTACCTCTAAGTGGTGTTTATGCAGTGCAGTTGTTTGGTGTTGAAGGTGAGCCAATAAGAGGGGTTGCTAATGTGGGTGTTCGCCCAACTGTTGGTGCTGATAAAGCCTTATTAGAAGTTCACTTGTTTGATTTTGACCGTGAAATTTATGGTGAACATGTACAGGTTCACTTCCTACATAAGCTCCGTGATGAGCAGAAATTTGATGGTCTTGATGCACTTATGGTGCAAATTAAAAAAGATTGTGATCAAGCTAAAGATTATTTCTTCAATCAGTAACTACAGGAATGTAATCCATAGTTCAACTAACGGGGTTAACCTGTATTGATCTATATCAAAGAAAAGTAATATTCAGCTTCTATTTAATAGGTAGGGCGTGTACTATTAACTTAGTATTTATAAGCATTTCGGGCATGCTGGGCAGCTTTGAACAGTATTGTATTTTTAAGTAACTGAAAAAGAACTAAAAAATTATGTTGGAGAATTATCTCCCAATTTTGTTGTTTGTGCTGATTGGTATCGGCTTCGGTATTATGCCGCTTCTTGCCGGATTTGTACTGGGTCCTCGTCGCCCTGACGATGAAAAACGTTCAGTTTATGAATGTGGCTTTGAACCCTTTGAAGATGCACATATGAAATTCGATGTGCGTTACTACCTCGTTGCTATCCTATTTATTATTTTCGATTTAGAAATTGCCTTTTTATTCCCTTGGGCCATTGTGCTTGATGATATTGGTGTTTTTGGCTTATTAGCGATGTTCCTATTTCTAGGAATATTGGTGGTTGGTTTTATCTATGAGTGGAAAAAGGGAGCTCTGGAATGGGAGTAGAAGGAATTCTTGATGAAGGTATAGTTACCACTTCTGCAGATAAATTAATTAACTGGGCTAGAACAGGTTCTATGTGGCCAATGACTTTTGGTCTTGCATGCTGTGCTGTTGAGATGATGCAGGCAGGTGCTTCACGTTACGATCTAGATAGGTTCGGTGTGGTGTTTAGACCCAGCCCTCGACAATCAGATGTGATGATCGTCGCGGGTACTTTAGTGAATAAAATGGCGCCTGCATTACGTAAGGTTTATGACCAAATGTCAGAACCGCGTTGGGTTATATCAATGGGCTCATGTGCAAATGGTGGTGGTTACTATCACTATTCGTATGCAGTAGTTCGAGGTTGTGACCGAATCGTTCCCGTTGATATATATGTTCCGGGTTGTCCTCCTACAGCAGAAGCCTTGTTATACGGCATTATCCAATTACAAAAGAAAATTCGTCGTACTAATACCATTGCACGAATAGAGTCACAGGCGCAGGAAGCCTAGAACATGATAAAAGCACTCAAGGAAAAATTAGAGCAGCAATTGTCAGATGTAATTCTAGATTGTGAATGGCGTTTTGATGAAATGACAATCCATGTGCCTGCAGAAAGTATTGTATCTGTTTGTAAGAAACTAAGGGACCAACTTGGTTTTGAACAGCTGATAGATTTGTGTGGTGTTGACTACTCCGAATATGGTGGTAGCGCATGGGAAACTAAGGGCGCATCAGATCGAGGTTTTAGCCGAGCTGTTGATGGTATCGGTAATATGGAACCTGTCTCTGAAGGGTATCGTTTTGCTGTTGTGTACCACCTATTGTCTATTCAACATAACCAACGAATTCGAGTTAAAGTTCGTTTAGATGCAGATAGTCCTATTATTGATAGTGTGACAGCCGTTTGGAATGGTGCTGACTGGTTTGAGCGGGAAGCATTTGATATGTTCGGAATTTTATTTAATGGTCATGAAGATTTACGTCGAATTCTAACGGACTATGGTTTTGTCGGCCATCCATTTAGAAAAGATTTCCCGCTTATTGGTAATGTCGAAATGCGTTATGACCCAGAGAAAAAACGGGTTGTGTATGAGCCAGTTAGCATCGAAGAAAGAACATTAGTACCTCGCGTTATTCGTGATGATAATCGTTATAGTGGAAACGAATAATGGCTGAGATTAAGAACTACACTTTAAATTTTGGTCCACAACATCCTGCTGCTCATGGTGTATTGCGTCTCATTTTAGAGATGGATGGTGAGGTGATTCAGCGAGCTGATCCTCATGTCGGTCTTTTACATCGAGGCACCGAAAAATTAGCAGAAACTAAACCATACAATCAAAATATTGGTTATATGGATCGTCTTGATTATGTATCGATGTTATCGAATGAACATGCTTATGTCATGGCGATTGAGAAAATGTTGGGTGTGCAAGTACCTGAACGTGCACAATATATCCGTGTCATGTTTGATGAGATTACACGTATCTTAAATCACTTAATGTGGTTGGGTACGCATGGTCTAGATATTGGTGCCATGACTATCTTTTTATATTGTTTCCGTGAGCGTGAAGATCTGATGGATGCCTATGAGGCTGTTTCAGGTGCTCGCATGCATGCCTCTTATTATCGTCCGGGTGGTGTTTACCGTGATTTGCCAGATTCGATGGCAAAGTATGAAAAATCGAAATGGCATAGTGCAAAAGAAGTTGCCGCTAAAAATACCAATCGTGAAGGCAGCTTATTAGACTTCCTTGAAGACTTTACTAATCGTTTCCCTGGTTGTGTTGATGAGTATGAAACCTTATTAACAGATAACCGTATTTGGAAACAGCGAACAGTGGGTATTGGCGTCGTTTCACCTGAACGTGCATTACAACTTGGTTTTACTGGGCCGATGTTACGTGGATCAGGTATCGCATGGGACCTACGTAAAAAGCAACCTTATGAAGTGTATGACCGAATGGATTTTGATATTCCTATCGGTGTAGAAGGGGATTGTTACGATCGTTATTTGGTTCGTGTTCAAGAAATGCGTGAATCAAATAAAATCATCGAGCAGTGCATTAAATGGCTAAGAGAAAATCCTGGGCCAGTAATTACGGATGATGTGAAAGTTGCCCCACCAAAACGTGCTGATATGAAAGACAATATGGAAGCACTCGTTCATCATTTTAAACTCTTTACGGAAGGCTACTGTGTTCCTGAAGGTGAAGCCTATGCTGCTGTTGAGCATCCAAAAGGCGAGTTTGGTATCTATATGGTGTCTGATGGTGCGAATAAACCGTATCGACTTAAGATTCGTGCACCAGGCTTTGCCCATTTGTCGGCAATGAATGAAATGGTTAAAGGTCATATGTTAGCGGATGTTGTAGCCGTGATTGGTACGATGGATATTGTATTTGGTGAGATTGATCGATGAATTTAACTGGCTCTAAAGAACAATTGTTTACAGCTGAAATTCGTCAGCAACTTGATGATTGGATTGCTAAATATCCTTCTGGACAAAGTCAATCAGCGCTTATTCCTTGCCTTCATATCTTGCAAGCAGAAAATGAAGGGTGGTTATCAGAAGATGTGATGGATGCTTTAGCTGGCTATTTATCAATACCTAAAATTAGCGTGTATGAAGTCGCCACGTTTTACACCATGTTTGATCTTAAACCGGTTGGAAAACATAAGGTGAATGTTTGCACTAATATTTCATGTCAGCTAAATGGTTCTGAACAAGTCGTAGAACATCTTGAAAAATCCTTAGATGTTAAGTTAGGTGAAACAACTGCAGATGGTAATGTGACATTGAGAGAAGTTGAATGTCTCGGTGCCTGTTGTGGTGCACCAATGATGCAAGTTGATCGTGACTATCATGAACATTTAACAACTGAAAAAATTGACACTATTTTGGCAGGAATCAAATCATGACGACATCTATAGATGATTTGAACCTAAACCAAGTTTGTTTCCGCACTCGGCATCTTGATGAGCCATGGACACTCGAATCTTATCGTAGTGTGGGTGGTTATGAAGTTTTAGAAAAAATTCTTAAAGAAAAAACACGTGCTGAAGATATTATCGAACAACTTAAAGATTCAGCTCTACGTGGCCGTGGTGGTGCAGGTTTTCCTACCGGTTTGAAATGGAGTTTTATGCCTCGCCGTATGCCGGGTGATAAATATATCGTCTGTAATTCAGATGAAGGTGAACCAGGTACGTGTAAAGACCGAGATATTTTAAGGTTTAACCCTCATCAAGTTGTAGAAGGCATGATCATCGCTGGTTATACCATTGGTGCTCAAGCTGGTTATAACTATATTCGTGGTGAGTTTGTTGAACCTTTTGACCGATTTGAAGCCGCTATTCAAGAAGCAAAAGATGCCGGTTATTTAGGTAAAGATATTTTAGGTTCAGGGTTTAATTTTGAACTATATACTCAGCCGGGTGCAGGTGCTTATATTTGTGGTGAAGAAACTGCACTTCTTGAATCATTAGAAGGGAAAAAAGGTCAGCCACGTTACAAGCCACCATTTCCTGCGGGATATGGACTTTATGGTCGACCAACAACGATTAACAATACAGAGACATTAGCGTCAGTACCTGTCATTTTGCAAAAAGGCGGCGACTGGTTCCATGAATTGGGTACACCTAATAATGGTGGTAGTAAGATCTTTAGTGTGTCAGGTCATGTTAATAAACCTGGTAATTATGAAGTGCCCATGGGAACACCATTTTCAGAATT
>Ga0105350_10002010_pt1 | contig 12456 bp, 11 predicted proteins | sample EN1Hudsemesocosm_FD_83506 | JGI IMG/M metagenome (GOLD analysis project Ga0105350, IMG submission 83506) | Methane-oxidizing microbial communities from mesocosms in the Hudson Canyon - EN1E Hudson Canyon | ecosystem: Environmental > Aquatic > Marine > Cold seeps | place: Hudson Canyon... | reverse complement strand
GCTTATATATTCCAATCAATTGGTAAAAAAATCAATAAGTCTGGGCTAATAGTCGTATATGTTGCTATGTCATGTTTAGTTGGAGACTTGATAATGCGTCAAGACGTCAACGATATTATGGGCTATTTGATATTAGTAGCGTTTAGCTTTACTTTATTGGTTATGAAGCCGCAGGCAATTCTGGAATTCATTAGTAAGCTGAATCATCTCAATTGGTTCTTTGCGACGTGTTCTATAATAGCAATCATCCTTTCGATCAATTCGGTTACACAATTTAATGCGCTTTTCGAAAAGGCTCCTTACTACAGTACCTCGTTCTTATCAGGCGTCAGCTGGCAATCATTATTGAGTCATGCTGATACCGAACAAACTCTGTTTGGCATCATGGTCCCTAGAATCTCAGCACATTTGCAGCAAGCTTCACTTATACCTGCGTATTTTATATTGCCGCTAGCTATATCCTTAGCATTTGCCCCTCAAAATAAAATGTTTATTACAGTTACTATTTTATTATTCTGCATTCTCTCCACCGGCGGCACTGTATATGTAGCGCTAGCCTCGGGAATATTGATTTATTTAATTGGAAGCTATATACCGAGAGTAATGTTCTTGGTCATGCCTTTTATTTTGCTCGCGATATCCTCGAGTTTATTATTATATTTTTTTATAGATGCTTATGATGTGGATGCGTTGAAAGGTATGTCAAGATCGGTAGGAGAGGCTTGGGAAGCCTCTTCCGCAGATCAGAGCCCGATTAGTCAGAGACTTGGCTCTGGTCTTGTCCGATTGGCCTTGATGGGTTTCCAAATAGTCGGATTTATCGAGAGCTTCCCGTTACCTGCAAATGAAGCATTGGTAAAAATGACTATAGGCGGTAACCTACTTACCAATGGTCTGCGAGGAGGGGTTGTTGGCTTGGTTTTCACGGGAATGATGTACTATTCGATCTTTTATGCTGTGTCCGGTTGTCTGAAGAAATGTCATCGTGATGAAAAATCGCAACGACTAGGGCTTTCTATGATTTACGCCCTAGTCTTCCAGTCATTTATTTATAATGATTTTGGATTTTCAACTTATTACGGTTATATGATGTTTATAGTCATTCTGGTATTAGCTAATGCTCATTTACGTGGCCTTACTTACCATCGAGAAAGAAGAATTTAATTATTACGGGTCTCATCAAAATAATATCCGCCGGAAAAGGCTGTCATTGATTGTCATGTGTATCGGCCAGTAAACAACTAAAATTAGGCTACTTAAAGTCACTAAATTGTTTTAGGGCAGAAGGCTTGAAGCTTTAGTTCCTTAGTCAATCGGTCATAGAAGCTAGTATTGGAGCCGTACACCATTTGGCATTTAAATCGGGAAAAATACAGTAAAGGAGGCGTTATCTATGGGTGCTACAGCAGCTCCGCACGTTAGTGTAATCATGAACTGTTATAATGGAGAGAAATTCCTTAGGGAGGCTATAGACTCAGTTTTTGCGCAGTCATTTTCAAATTGGGAAATTGTTTTCTTTGATAATGCTTCAGTCGATAGTAGTGCCGACATTGCTAGAGAATACGATGAGCGATTAAAATATTTCAAAATTGACAATAATGTATGCCTTGGGGAAGCTCGAAATCTAGCTATGCAGAAAGCAACAGGTAAGTACGTCGCATTTCTTGACTGTGATGATCTGTACTTACCCCATAAACTAGAAGACCAAGTTAGCTTAATGGATCAACGTGGGTTCGTTATGAGCTATGGTGGTGCAGCAATAATAAGGGAGGATGGATCGCTAGTTAAAGAAAGGCTCGCGGCGAATTCTAGTGGGCATATTTTCGGGTGTTTACTCAAGAACTATGACATTAATATGCAAAGTGTAATGCTTTTACGCGCATATATATTGGAATTTGACTTGTCGTTCCCTACAGACTTTCAGTATGGCCCTGATTACGACTTATTCATGGATATTTCTGCGCAATTTGAAGTAGGAGTTTTGAACCAGTTAGTTGTAAAGACGAGGCTCCATGCGGGAGCGCTAACACATAAAAAACTTCACTGTATTAGAGATGAGCTAAAATCAACTATTGATCGTTTGGTGGCGCGAGACCCTAGCTTAAAGAACAGGTACTCATCGGAATTAAGTCAGGCATATAGTAAATTTGAGTTTTATGAGGCAGTGTATCTTATAACATCGGGTAGCATTGCTATGGCAAGAGCAACGCTTAGACCCATACTTTTTTCCAGATGGGAATATATGGTCTTGTATGTACTTCTATTTCTACCCATACCAAAAAGATACGTGTTGCGGCTATTGAACCGCTAGTTGGTGAAGTTAATAAATAATATGCGAATGTATATATGAATAATAAAATTCTTGTTACTGGTGGTAGTGGTTTTGTAGGCAGATTTTTGATTGAAGAGTTGCTGCAAGAAAGCAGCGATACGATCATTGCAATGTATAACAATAGTGGGGTTCCTGGGGTATTCAAGAGCTCTTCAGGAAACCTTGAGTGGATAAAAACTGATCTTGTAAATGATGACCTTAGTGAGACTTTGTCGGGCATAGATGTTGTTTATCACTTGGCTGGATATTCTACAACGGAGTCCAGTCCTATGGAATTAGAACGGTTAAATAACATTAATGTTATAGCGACACAGAGGCTAGCTGAAGCATGCATGTCTTCTAAGGTGCGACATTTTGTATTTGTTAGTTCGATCGCTGCTTGTGAGAGTAGCCTAGAGCCAGTGATAGACGAGCGTAATGGATATCCAATAACACCTTACGGGGACTCTAAAAAAAGGGCAGAAGATATCTTAATTGAGCGAGCAAAAGGATCCTATGAGCTAACTATCTTGCGGCCGTCAGCACTTTTTGGAGAGTACCATGAAGGTAGTGTTTATGAATTAGTGAAAAAGATCCAAGAAAAACGATTTTTGATCTTTGGATCAGGGAAGAGTTTGACCAATTTTTTATATATCAGGGATTTTAGCAATTTACTTGTTTCCGTTCAGTTAGACTCTAAAGCATACGGGCAGGTTTTCATCGCAGCTGACAAATCTTTCCATTTGAAAATAGTGGTTTCTTGGATCGTTGACGCTCTTAATTCAAACCTGAGAGTAATGGCGGTCCCTTCTTGGGTTGGCTATATTCTTGCGTCGATTTTTGATGTAGTTTCTTTGGTATTAAATAGATCGCTACCATTTTCACGCAGAAGACTAGCGGCAATGCTGAATAAGACTACTTATTCTAATACTAAAGTTACGAGCATCATGGGTGTCGATTGTAAATACGGCGTCAGGAAAGGCTTGCTAACGACGATAAATTGGTATCGAGATAGCGGTATGTTATGAGCTATGTTGCCTATCTAGGTCTAGGATATTTTCGGGTGAGTGAAATTTGAATAAAAAAACTTTAGCAATAGTCGTTACATCTCCTCTGGTGGTTAAGCTTCACCTGAAGTCTATAATTACTGCCTTGAAAAAAAAATATTCAGTTATTGTGGTGACTAACATGTCGGAGGGCGCTGAGAGCATCCAAGGACTTCCTGGGGGGGTCAAATATTTAAATATCAAGATGGAAAGGAAAATAGACCTAATTGCGGATATAAGAACGGGGTTTTTGTTATTTGGATATCTTAGAAAAGAGAATGTTTCTATAGTTTATACTGTCTCGCCCAAGGCTGGCCTACTCGGCATTCTTGTTTCTAGAATTGTGGGCATTCCGATAAGAATACACACGTTCACGGGGCAAGTCTGGCAAACGAAAACAGGACTTTTGAGGAGAATGTTGAGAACATTAGACAAGTTTATATACATACTTTCTACTAAAGTTATCGTCGATAGTCATTCACAAAAACTGTTTTTAATGAAACACAAAGTTATAAATGAAAAGCATTCAGTTGTTATTGGCAGTGGTTCGTTAGGTGGAGTGGATATTGACTTATTTACACCAAACCCCTCAAGCCGAGAGTCCATGAGGAAAAAGTTATGCATCAATGATAATGACATTGTATTTCTATTTGTAGGGCGTTTAGATATAGAAAAAGGAATCATAGAGCTAATTGAAGCCTATTCCAAGGTTACTAAACGTTGCAGAAATACATCGCTTTGGCTAGTTGGCCCCGCAGAAACTAACATTGATAAATTGGAGGAACTAATTAAGAAACTTCAGGTTGATTCTATTCAATTTATGCCATACACGACAGTGCCTGAAACCTTTATGGCGGCGGCGGATGTGTTTTGTTTGCCGAGTCATCGTGAGGGTTTTGGGACCGTCATTATTGAGTCGGCTTCTTGTGGCATACCAGCTATAGGAACACGGATATATGGGTTATCTGATTCAATTGTTGACGAGGAGACAGGCTTTCTAGTTGATCGTGGAGACGTGATCGGTTTATGTGAGAAAATGGTTATATTAGCATCTGACGAGAACTTAAGAGAGAGCCTTGGGAGTTCAGCAAGAAAAAGGGCGCATGCGCTATTTAGTCAAAGAATAGTCATTCAAGGGCTCTTAAATTTTATAGATAATGAGGTGAAAAATGAAGAACTACAGATTCGATGATGAATTCGTAACTCGAATTGCTGCATTTTTAGATTCTCCGGAGTATGGAGAACAAAAGGAATTTTCAAAGTCAGACTATTGGAAAAATCACTCTGAGCTATTTGATTTGAAAATCCATGATAATAATGTATCAATTACAGGATCATCTGGATTTTATGTCCCTAATGTAAATTACCTTGGTAAGGCTATTAAATCTCCAAAAACCGCGTTAAAAAGATGCTTTCGTTGGTTGGCGAATCATTGGGATATTACACATATAAAGAATCACAGTGTCGCGTTTGAACAAATAATGGCGTTTGATGCGGCGGATAGTTCAGCAACAAGTTATGCGGATTATTTTGGCGCTCAAAGCAGATACCGATTGAATCCCTTGATGATCGCTCGGCATAAAGGTGCTTACGAGTCTATTGGAGTCATAAAAGCAGCAGTCAAGAAACGATATAAATTAAATTTTCAGATGGTTTATTCTTATTATATATTTAATATTCTAAATTTTTTCGCAGGAAATGATAAAAACAAAACAATTTTAGAAATCGGTGGTGGTAGTGGAAACTTGCTATCAGTAATGTTTGATAATTTTCCAGGAGCGACACTAATAGACGTGGATTTGCCCGAAACCCTATCGTCGGCTATTCTGTTTATTAAGGATTTATATCCAGCAGCAAAGATTCTAATGCCAAATGAGATTTATGGGGAAAGCTTTCAGGACTATGATTTTGTGTTTTTAACTCCAGCCCAAACTGATAATATTAAGAGTAACTCTCTAGACATTGTTACCAATCTGTGTTCGTTTCAAGAGATGACTAAAGAACAAGTTACTGATTATTTTGATTTAATTGATCGTTGCGCCAAGGACCAAGGTATATTTCTTACCACAAATAGAGCTGAGAAATTTTCCAACTCCCCCGGAGATGGAGGGCTTGAAAAAGAACCTTCAAGATTTGCGGACTATCCATGGCGGCGAGCCAATAAGATATTAGCTTATGAAGTCTGCCCTCTATTTTATCTGACTAACCCAAATTGCCATTTTATCAGAGCCGAGGTTGTCCAAAAATAGCTGATTGGCGAGGGTGCTATTGAATGTGTCGATCGTCGCTGACTCTGATGTATTGTTGGTAAAACGGTGTGAGTACTGTAAAGGCGAATATTTCATTTGGCGATAGGTCTGTTGGCTGACCGTTGATTGATTAGAGCATTACTATCTAAGAGAAAGTTGCGCCACTCAGATGTATCCTATAAGTAGTCGCTTATTGAGTTTCAGAGTCTCAACAAGGCTCATGCGAAAGTATATTATGAATGAACTTGGGTGCTTAAAGGACGTGCTTACTTTGTATACGAGTCAGGTCACTTATAGTTTCATATTAAGGTTTTTTTAGATCAACAATAATTTGGTAAATGGATGTCGTGATGAGAGATTATTTAAGACCTTTTAGCGTGGGAAAAGATATAAAAAGAACTTTGTTCCATATCATGTTTGACGTCTTAGCGCTCCTCTGTAGCTTTGTTATGGCAATAGTGCTTTACGGGAAGACGAATTCGATCGGCAGCTTCGATGGTTTGCTTGTCATTGGGGTGTCAGTTCTGGCGGCTATTTATGTTTTAGTTTTAAGTAAATTTTATAGGATTATTGTTAGATATATTACAGGCCGAGCAGTAATTCCTGCTTCGGTCGCTATGCTCATATCTTCATTGATAGCATACTTCTTATCAGTAATTTTAGATACTGGGATTTTGTTCGCAGAGATTTTTGCCTATGCGCTCTTTGGCTTTATGAGCATTTTAGGCTTTCGGTATATATATCGCGATCTTAGTATCCGTAAGTCTGTAAAGGATGAGATAAGGGTTGTTATCTTTGGTGCTGGGGAGGCAGGACGGCAGTTTCTAAATAGTTTGAACTCTGCTACGAAATATTCCGCTGTAGCGTTTGTGGATGACGACCTCGAACTGCAAGGTCACTCTGTGGGTGGTGTTAAAGTCTTTGATCCGAAGAGTATAGTGTGGCTTGTCCAGCAATTTAATGTTGATGTGGTGGCGCTTGTAATTCCTTCTATTTCACCAGTGAGACGAAGAGAAATTTTAAATGATTTAGAAAGCTTAGATGCAGAAATCAGAGTGGTCCCTGGATTAGTAGATCTTATGTCAAAGTCTGTTGAAACATCTGATGCAAAGCCCATTTCTGTATATGATATCTTAGGTCGTGTTCCTGTGCCGCCGAGACCAGATTTGATATCGAGATCAGTGAAGGGAAAGGTCGTTATGGTGACTGGGGCTGGGGGCTCAATAGGCAGTGAAATTTGTCGGCAGATTGTTAGAAATCAACCACTGATGTTGATTCTTTTTGATCTGTCGGAATATTCGTTATATAGCATAGATCAAGAGCTGGACCGATTTTGTAGTGAGACGAATAGTAAAATTAATATTATTCCAATACTTGGTTCGGTTTTGGATCGTTTGAAGGTCCTATCTATTCTCAAGCAATTTAAGGTTCATACTTTATTCCATGCGGCAGCCTACAAACATGTTCCGCTCGTTGAGCAGAACATAGTTGAAGGGGTTAAAAATAATGTTTTTGGTACGCGTGCAGTGGTCGAGGCTTCCGTAGAGGCCGGAGTGCGTATTGTTACCGTTATTTCAACAGATAAGGCGGTACGTCCAACTAATATAATGGGAGCTTCTAAGCGTATGGCTGAATTTGTTTGTTCTTCGCTTGTGGGCGATCATCAGACTAAAATATCCATGGTGCGTTTTGGCAACGTCTTGGGGTCTTCAGGTTCTGTGGTCCCTAACTTTGAAAAGCAAATTTTGAGAGGTGGATCTGTTACGGTTACGCATCCTGAAGTAACCCGTTACTTTATGACGGTTAAAGAGGCTGCACAGTTAGTAATGCAAGCTTCGTCCATGGCGTTGGGCGGGGAGGTGTACCTTTTGGATATGGGTGACCCAGTCAAAATTGTGGATTTGGCGATCAGCATGATAAAACTCCATGGTAAAACTCCTTTTATAGTTGATGTTTCAAATGCACCATGTCCCGCGGAGCATGTTCCGATTGTTTTCACAGGATTGAGGCAGGGTGAGAAGATCTATGAAGAGCTTTTAGTAAATAATGATGCAAAAACAACTCAACACCCGCTTATTATGTCAGCGGTCGAAGTTGCGCCAGATCGGGTGACGATTACTAAATACTTAAAATTGCTCGAGAAAGCTTGTTCCGATAACAACGTGGAAGACATTAAAGAGATCCTCACAATTAGCGGCACTGGTTTAAATCATGATGGAAATATAATTGATTATTCTTTAAGAAAAAAAATATAACATTCGTTATAAAATAAATGAGATGTAGGATTTTGGATTGGTTTGCTTGGAATTGAAGGGTCGGGTTGTCGGGGTCCCACTAAAAAGACAGTTTAATAATTGCGGGTTTTGTGGATGCTTAGTAGGAAGACGGACAGATTTAAGTGAGGGATATTGATGGAATTATTGCAGTTGATTGGGCGTAGTGAAGAGCTTTTCACTAATGATATGATTGACCAAAACGTCGATATTATGGCAGCAGTCCATAGTAATAGGTTTTTGGTTATTGGCGGTGCTGGCTCGATCGGTCAGGCAGTGACTAAAGAAATCTTTAAGCGGGGGCCGGCGGCGTTGCATGTCGTGGACATTAGTGAGAATAATATGGTCGAGCTTGTACGTGATATAAGAAGCACCATTGGTTACGGACGCGGGGATTTCAAAACGTTCGCATTAGACTGTGGCAGTGTTGAGTTCGAAGCAATGATAAGGAATGAAGGACCGTACGATTACGTGTTCAATTTGTCTGCGTTAAAACATGTCAGAAGTGAGAAAGATCCTTTTACACTGATGCGCATGATTATGGTCAACATTTTTAATACTGTTAAGACGTTACGTATGGCCAAAAAGATGGGTGCCAAGAAGTATTTTTGTGTCTCCACAGATAAGGCTGCTAATCCAGTAAATATGATGGGTGCAAGTAAGCGAATCATGGAGATGTTTTTAATGCGGGAAAGTTTGACTCAGGATATTTCCATGGCACGCTTTGCAAATGTGGCTTTTTCTGACGGCTCGCTTCTCCATGGGTTCAATCAGCGGTTTTCTAAACGTCAGCCTTTCTCGGCGCCAAATGATGTCCGTCGGTATTTTGTAACACCACAAGAGTCAGGGGAGTTGTGTTTGCTCTCTGGATTACTGGGGAACAACAGAGATATTTTTTTCCCTAAACTCAGTGAAAGATTACACCTAATTACTTTTTCTGAAATTGCTGTTCGCTATTTAAGAGAACGAGGCTATGAACCTTATGAATGTGGATCTGAGGATGAGGCGCGAGATAGAGCGGATGAGTTGATTGCCAATAAACAATGGCCTTGTTATTTCTTCAAGAGTGACACAACCGGTGAAAAGGACTTTGAGGAATTTTTTACTGATAACGAAGATTTAGATATGGAGCGTTTTGAGACGGTTGGGGTTATCAAAAATCAGCCTGATTTTGACGAGGCTAAGTTAGATGATTTTATGATCGAAATTGAAACTCTAAGGGAAAAAGGTACTTGGACCAAAGATGATATTGTTAAGTTGTATTTTGGTCTCCTACCTGAGTTTGCCCATAAAGAGACAGGTAAATATCTAGATCAGAGGATGTAAGAATGGACCGTTTTTTTGACATTTTATTTTCTGGAATAGCGTTATTGTTCCTTTCTCCTTTGTTGGTGCCTATAGTCATAATACTAAAACTCACTGGCGAGGGTGAGGTGTTCTTTTTACAGGAACGTATCGGTAAGGGCGGCGAAAAATTTAAGTTGTTTAAGTTTGCGACTATGCTGAAAAATAGTCCTAACATTGGCACTGGTACGGTTACCATGAGGGGTGATCCTAGAGTGCTTCCAGTAGGTACATTTTTACGCAAAACCAAAATAAATGAGCTGCCGCAGCTATTGAATATCTTTTTTGGTGATATGAGTGTTATCGGTCCAAGGCCACTAACTACCCAAACATTTGGAGCCTATTCGGAGAGTACTCAGGGTCTTATAACGCAAGTTCGGCCAGGTCTGTCAGGGGTAGGTTCTATTATATTTCGCGGTGAGGAAGAGATAATGCACGGTGCAACAGCCTCCGTTGACTTCTATGCGAATGTTATTGCGCCGTATAAGGGCTCGCTTGAGGAGTGGTTTGTCTCGAATAAGAGCCTATATATTTATTTTGTGGCGATTTTTGTTACAGCTTGGGCGGTTCTTATTCCAAGCACAAAAATAGCGTGGAGAGTCTTTAAGGATTTGCCAGAGCCACCTGCAGAGTTAAAGCAGGTACTGAATTTTACCGACTAACTGTTGTGGCTCTTCTTGCCCCCACTTCATACGGTCCAATTTCTAAGATATGACATGGCAGTCGAATCCGTCTGCCAACCCCCTCTGAGCATTATCCTTTCAAGCGGCTCACCTTGTTCTAACAGGTCAAGTGCTGCACCCACTCTAAAAGAATGCCCGCTGAGCGGTTGTTCATCGGAATCCATTTTCAAGTCCTTTTGCACTGCTTTTAATATGGTGCTGATACTTGCTGGGTGTAGGTTGTTCCCAAAATGCCCATGTCTATTAATTGATCTCAAAATATAGCCTTCATCGCTGGTCATAATCCTCCATTTTTCTAATAAGTCGAACAGTTCTTGACTGATAGGTAGTATCTTTCTGGTCCCGAATTGGTCTGTCTTTGAGAAGTTAAGCCGGATAGCCGGTTTTGCGCTGGCCCCCTTGCAGATGTCCTCAAACTTAAAGGCGCAGAGTTCCGACCTGCGTCGCATTGTTTCATAGCCTAGCCTGAGTAGCACTTGGTTCCTGATTCCCATAACGCTGTTATCACAGCTAGTCAGTAGCTGATTGAGCAGTGTTTTAGTCAATGGTGTAGCCTGCTCCTGCGCTCGACCAATTTTTCTATGCATTCGCTTTAGGGCCAGTATCACCTCTGGTTGCTTGGTGGGGTCGTGATTTTTGGAAAGTTTTAGTATCGTGCCCAGGCTATTGATTCGTCGGCGGATGGTAGCACTTTTGTTGTTTTCGCTTAGGTAGTCGACATACATTGACATGGTGTCTGCGGCGGCAGGGATGGGCGCTAGGCCATTTTCAAGACACCAGGTTTGGTATTGCATAAAGTCTGATCTGTAGGCCCTGATGGTATTTTTAGCAAAGGCGCCATCAAATTTGGCGAATATATCGTCAATCATGTTATTCTCCTTAAAAGGAAATTTAAGCACTCTAAATGGAATATTATATTCCATAAATGGATAATAAATGATTTCTGCTGAACAAATCAAGGCTTCTCGTGCACTTTTAGGTTGGAGTGCAGCTGAGCTGGCGAAACGAAGTAATGTTGGGGCTACAACGTTGCGTCGTTATGAAATGGTTGGTGGAGTGCCAAGTGCTAACCTATCGGTCTTATTGAAGCTTAAATCTACGTTAGAAAATGCAGGCATTGAATTCACCGGCGATCCGTTGGTTAATCCTGGTGTGACCCTGCGTATCGATCGCGACGACTAAGTTCTAACTGCTTTATCTTTTAGCCTATGCTTTATAATGACCACTTCGGTATTTATGTGGATGTTGCTATGCCTGTTGAAGATAAATCCAAGTCTCTTTTACCCTTCCTATCAAGCCCCAAGCTTTTGCCTGATGAATCTGAGGTTGAGTTTCAGTCTGGTTTGCAAAGTCTTCTATCCGAGTTAGATAATCCCTCACCCTTGGCTGTTGCTCTGGTCAGTCAGCTCAATGAGTGCCTCTGGTGGATTAGGAGGCACACCGTGGACAAGGAGCTGCTGCTACATGAGGCGATGGCGAGACTTCTTTCCAAGGCGGGTAGCAACTGGATGGGCTCTGGCAACAGCGCACTGTCGGTGGCACTTGAGCATTATCTGGACGGTAGCGCGCATAAGGATGAAGTAGATTTTATCGATCAAGCTCTCACCGAGGCCAATCTAACCCTGCCTGATCTTCGTGTTAGGGCCTTTAAGGATGCGTCCAGGCACATCAAGATGGTGGATGATCTGATTCACCGTCAGCACCAAACCATTAGGCATCTTCAGCGTGGCATCGATTCTATAGACTATAAATCACGCCTGATTAAGCGTATGGACCTTGAGCTGGCGGCACTTGAATCAAAGCAGTCTGCGAAGGGGGCGCTGACTCTTGACGATGAATCATCGTAGGAGCCTTGCAAATCGTCGTAATGCACTTAAATCAACGGGTCCGAGGTCAGTGGCTGGGAAGAGGGCCAGCAGCCAAAATTCCCGTAAGCATGGCCTAAATAGTCCTCCCGACTTTGAGTCATCACTTGAGTACAGGGCACTTGTCGATCTAATCACGGAGGAGGGGTTCTCTGCCTTTGCCTGTGCCGATATTGCCTCGGGACTTCTTAATTATCGACGTGTGATGGATGCCTATTACGATACCTACACCAGCCCCGATCCGGTTGATGAGTTTTTGCGTGATGTGAATGTGAAGGCTTCAAACCCCATCTTCAGCGAGCTTCTCAGTCCGTCGGGCAGTGAGCCCCAAGACGTGCGAGAGATGGCAGCCTTTTTTGCCGGCATGCAAAGGCAGGAGCGGCGAAAGGGTGGGCCGGTATCCCGTCGCTCTGCGGACACCCACAAACTGATACGCTACCAGCGCAACGGCATTGCTCGGTTATCGAGGGCGGTTCGGCAAGGCTAGACTAAAAAAGTAACAAAACGAAGCCAAGCGCAACTCCAAATCATGGCATGCGATAAATACCCTTATCGGTAATGGAGCTTATTGAATCAAATTCCAGGCTCGCTCATGGCCATAATAAGTTATAAATTTCACAAAAAATTCTATGCCACCAATCATCGCAGCCATAGACAGCTCGCCAGTTACGATGTAGGCAATAAT
>Ga0105350_10002006_pt1 | contig 12480 bp, 8 predicted proteins | sample EN1Hudsemesocosm_FD_83506 | JGI IMG/M metagenome (GOLD analysis project Ga0105350, IMG submission 83506) | Methane-oxidizing microbial communities from mesocosms in the Hudson Canyon - EN1E Hudson Canyon | ecosystem: Environmental > Aquatic > Marine > Cold seeps | place: Hudson Canyon... | reverse complement strand
TACAGCTCTTTTAGTCATTTAAAACCTATCTTCACTTTTAGAATGTCATCATTAACATGGCTTGAGGTACTTTCTCGGTTAAACCTTTAATACCAAATTTATTATGCCAATAGGCATATTCAACACCAAGATAGAATTGATTAGCATGTCCGAATAACTGGCCAGCATCAAGTAACAGCTGAGGTTGTGCTAAGAACATGCTCGCACCTCCAGTTGCTTTTTTGCTTTGCCAGTCAGCAAATCCTCTGAATTTGAAGTGAAATGATCCCACTTGAAAGGGAACACTCCATACAGGTGATATTTGCACACCTGTAGAGTCTTGATTCTCAGACTTATAAGCTGAAACATCGATTTGGAAATAGTCGAACTTGGGAATATTAAAATGGATACCGAGACCTAATAAATAAGCCTTAAAAGGATCTGATTTTGGCAAATTACCAAAATTGATACCACCGACTAGAGAATAATCTTTAAATAAGGATATTGATGATTGCTTTCCTGTTATTTTAGACCAACTGAGACGAGGATAGAATTCACCATAATATTCTGTGCCGACATCGTGACGATTAATGATATCTATAAAGGCAAAGTTGTCGCCATAAGCCCAGCCATCAGCATGCTCAATAGTGATTGAATTTCGTCTTTCTGGACCAAGCTCATAACTACCGCCACTTAAAACTTGAATATTATTACTTTGCCAGTCAAAAAATGAGTCGGCATCAGCAAACGTGATATTGCTTAAGCAAAGTAGACTTGATAATAATATTAAGCGGTATAAAGGCATAAGGTTCATATAAAAATTGAGTATTTAATCAGATCATACCTGTAATAAGTATTTTGAGCGACGTTAGCTGACCTTTTTATTCTCTTCCAATAGGATATTAGACAGATCATTAAAGTAAACACCCTATGAATAAGTGAATAATAAATATAAAATTGTATTTTATTTTACGTATGAAATATTTGAAGGATGTAACATGAAGCAGCTATTTATAATTAGCTTTGCATTGATCTTTACACTTTCTGCTTGTAGTCGAGATAATCATGACCATCCGAGCGATATAAGTAATAAAGAACTGTTCATTGCGCATTGTTCTGAATGCCATGGGCCTGGAGGAACGGGGAGTATCTTATTGGGTGTACCTTCGAATAGAGATACAGAGCTATTGAATATACAGGTAAGGCATAAAATTATTAAAGGGAGTGGTGGGAATAGTAAGATGCCAATATTTCATGATATGCCAGAAAAAGAAGCAAATCGCATTATTACTTACCTACGCAACTTGCCTCAATAATACGGGATTTTAGAATCCACGAACTTCTATTCACAGTATTGTAAATAAGAATATGATAAAGTTCTTATCTACGAGATGTGGCCCATTTTAATCTAATTAAGGATAGTGTGTGAAAACGAGTTTTATTATTTTATTGTTCAGTCTTTCATTTATGCTGCAAGCCGGAGAGCGACTAGAGGGTATTTCTGGTTCAATGGGAAACAGTAGTAGCTCTATTTTTGGCTGGTTTGGTGGCGATGAAGATTCTGATGTTGAAGAAGAAAAGGTCCAAGATAAAGTGGGCACAGCTCAACCAAAAGATAATAAGGTATTAGCAGATAGTGATACGACTCAGCTTGCGGGCAATGGCTGTGTTAAAGAAAAAGTGTATACCTTAGATGTTGAAAATGCTGATGAGTATGAGCGTATAGAAGACTTTCCATTCACTTATGAATGCGTTAATAGAAGATAATAGCACGGGACTATATTGCTTTATCGAGAGAAAGACGAATATATTGATCTAAGTCATGCCCCTTTACTTTTATGGTTAACTCCATTGACGAAAACGAATTAAACGCGCCATAATCAAACCATGACTAAACTACTTGAGGCTTCACTCCAGCTCACTTTGACAGGTACTATTAGCCTACTATCAGTAAGTGACGGAATTGAAGCATTACTCGGTTTTACAGCTACTGACTATTTAAGCAGTAAGGTTACACTCCAGAGTCAAATACATAACGACGATCAAGATATCGTTGAAGCTCTCTTTTCCACAGACATATCGGAACCTTATACTACGTTTAATATCCGAATTAGACATGCGGATGGACGAATTAGGTGTATTAAAGGCACAGCTACAAAAGAACGTAACAATAAGGATAACAGTGTAACTTTAGATCTTCTGTTACAGGATGCTAGAAGTTTATGGCAAACATCGGCCAATCAAACCATCATGAACAACTTCAAAGCGATGATGGAAAACACTGATGATTACATTTATTTTAAAGATCGTAATCATGTGTTTACAGGCGCTAGCCAAACCCTAGTTGAACTAACGGCCCCCTCTGAAAGCTGGACTGATTTATTGGGACAGACAGACTATGATGTATTTCCAGAAGAATATGCTGATATTTATTATCATTTAGAAAAGCTTGTTTTTTCAGGGCTCCATGTTGCTCATGAAGTGCAAGAAACACTGGATAATGACGGTCAAAAAGGCTGGGTAGATAACCGTAAGTACCCCATGCATGATGACAGTGGCGACATCATCGGTTTATTTGGCATTGCTCGAGATATTACCGAACAGCAGATGCAGAAGAAAAAAATCGAACAATTGCTCTCTGAACAAAATATTATTCTGGATAATCAGCTGGTAGGAATAGTGACGGTTCGAGATAGGCATGTTCTATGGGCAAACTCAGCCATTGAAACCATGCTGGACTATGATGAAGACGAAATGATTGGCCTTTCAACAAGACAATTTTATGTGAGAGAAGAAGACTATCAGTCCATTGGTCTTGCTTACAATAATATTGAACATACTGGCGTGGTACGAAATGAAATGGAATTTATACGCAAAGATGGTCTGCATATTTGGGTTGAAATGAGGGGAGCAGTCTTACATCAAAATACAGAAGAATCGATTTGGATTTTTGTAGATATTACTGAGCGTATGAAAGCGGAAGAACAATTACGGGCAAGTGAAAAAAGATTACGCTTGAGCCAGCGCTATGGTGGTGTAGGTACTTGGGAATATAATTACATTACCAACAAAAGTATTTGTTCGGAAAATGTTTTCCAAGAATTAGGTTTTCCGTGGTCAGAAGATAAGTCTAGTTGGGATGATGTGTTTGATGCGATCTTGCTTGAAGATAGAGAAAATGTAGCAACTGTTATTGAGCAACATATTAAACAAGATTCGCTCTTAGATGTTGAGTACAGAATAAAAGATACAGAAGGGAAAATACGTTGGATGCGCTCTACCGGTAAAGTAGAGTTTGGTGAAGATAATGAGCCGTTAATGTTGAGAGGTACCGTGCTAAATATCACCGCTCAAAAGACAGCAGAAGATAAACTACGCATTGCTTCTGTGGCATTTGAGACTCAAGAAGGAATAACAGTTACTGATATAAACGGTGTCATTTTAAATGTGAATAGCGCCTTTAGTGAGATTAGTGGTTATTCGGAAGAAGATGTCATTGGCAATACGCCTAAAATCCTCCAATCTGGACAGCATGATTCAAGCTTCTATTCAGTGATGTGGGATACGATTAGTCAGACAGGTCGTTGGCAAGGAGAGATAACAAATAGACATAAAAAAGGCTATTTGTATATTGAACGTCTCACCATTACCGCTGTAAAAGATGCAAACGGCCAAGTGATAAATTATGTCGGTACGCATACCGATATAACGAGTCGTAAAGCGATTGAGGAGGAGGTGGCTCATCTTGCATTTTATGACCATCTAACTCAATTACCGAATCGACGATTATTGCTGGACCGTCTTCATCAGGCTGTAAAAAGTAATAGCCGAAGTGATAAAAGTGGGGCATTAATGTTTTTAGATTTAGACCATTTCAAAGTGCTCAATGATACTCAAGGTCATCACATCGGTGATTTATTACTACAGCAAGTTGCTGAACGTTTAATTATGAGTGTCCGTGATGGAGATACGGTTGCTCGTTTGGGTGGTGATGAGTTTGTTGTGATGTTAGAAGGTTTGAGTAAAAAAACAAATGAAGCAGTTGTGCAAGCAGACATCGTTGCAAGAAAAATATTAACATCCCTTAATCAACCCTATAGTTTGGCCAATAACACTCATAAAAGTGGTGCAAGTATTGGCATTACTTTATTCAATGACAAAAACTCGTCAGATATCAATGAATTTCTTAGACAGGCCGATATCGCCATGTATGAAGCTAAGCGTCAAGGGCGAAATGACTTACGGTTTTATGATTCATCGATGGTGTAAAACCATTAGAAATAATTAACTTTTGTTCTCTAAAATAGTATTAATCGGTTCTGGTTTGCCAATGCCATAACCTTGAGCATAATCGACGCCCATTTTTTCAAGTTTCTGTTTTATTGCCTCATTTTCTACAAACTCAGCAATTGTTTTCATCCCTATAACATGACCAATGTCGTTAATAGACTTCACCATCGCTTCATCAATAGGATCTTCAAGAATATCACGGACAAAGATGCCATCAATTTTAAGTGCATCAACCGGTAAATTTTTGAGATAAGCAAAAGAGGATAAACCACTACCAAAGTCATCTAAAGCAAATAGGCAACCATATTCACGTAATGTTTTAATGAAAATTTGTGCGTCACGTAAGTTTGCTATGGCTGCTGTTTCAGTGATCTCAAATTTAATCTTATCTGAAGGAAGTTGATGTACTTGGAGTTGCTTGATGATGTGACCTAACAGGGCATCATCACCTAATGAGGGGCCTGATAAGTTGATCGCGAGATGATCCAAATCATCTAATTGTGGCAGATGCTCATGCAGCCACATAAAGGTATGATCAATAACCCAGCGATCGATACGACGAGACAGGTTATAGCGTTCAGCAGCAGGAAGAAAAGAACCGGGTGGAACAATGTCACCATTCTCTAATTCTAGGCGTAATAACACCTCATATATGCGTCTGTTTGACGATTTCATTAATGGCACAATGGCTTGTGCATATAATTTAAACCGGTCTTGGGATAGGGCCTCTTTAATTTCATTAACCCAACGGAATTCTCCCTCTTGTTTTGCCAGCTGTACATCGTCACTACGATATACATGTACGCGGTTACGGCCTAAATTCTTAGCCGCATAACAGGCCGAATCAGCACGTTTCAAGGCTTCTGTCGATGTGACTATGTTCTGATTGATATTACTGATGCCAATGCTAACGCCGATACTAAAAACATGCTCTTCCCACAAAAACTGAAATTGTTCAATGAGTTCTCGTATCTCATTAGCCGTTATTTCAGCGTGGTTAAGGTCACAGTGTTCCAGCAAAATAGCAAATTCATCACCGCCTAAGCGAGCGAGGGTATCTCGTTGTCGTAAGTGATCGGTTAATAAAGCACCTAACTGCCTTAGTAATTCATCTCCAGCAATATGACCACAGGTATCATTGATAATTTTGAACTGATCAAGATCGAGGAAACAAAGAGCATGTTCAGAACCATTTTTAATGGCGGTATCCACTACGCGATTGAGTCGGTTTTCAAATTCCGATCTATTGATGAGGCCGGTAAGTGCATCATGACTCGCTTGAAATGAGAGCTTTTCTGCTATTGCCCGTGACTCAGTAATATCTTCTTGTATCCCAACAAAATGCGTTATCTTTCCTTTACTATTAATAATAGGGGATATAGATTCCCTCGCCCAGTAATCTTCGCCATTTTTTCTACTATTATGTAACTCTCCACGCCATTCTTTACCTGATAAGATTGTCTCCCAAAGTACTTCATAGGTATTCTGTGAAGTGTGACCTGATTTATATAGGTTGGGCTTCATTCCAATTGCTTCTTCAGCTGAGTAGCCGGTTACATCGACAAATTTAGGGTTTACATATTCAATAACGCCATCAAGATCAGTAATGATCGTGCCGTTAGGACTAAATTCTATGGCAGTGGATAGTTTTTGTAATTCATTTTGTCTAGATTTGGCTATTTTTTCGGCATGAACAGCACGCCGAAATGGTTCATGAATACTGACAACAAAAATCGCTAAATAAAGATAAATAAAAGAGACTACTTTATATAGATGGCCTAATAAATTATAGATGTCACTTACAGATGAGTAAGCGGTAAAACAAAGTTCGGCTAATACGGACAAAATAGCGGCATAGAATAGATAGTGAATTCCAAATGTATTATGCGTTTGTGATTGTCGATAAAATAGAATGCTAGTGATTAGGAATAAGGCCATAATCACGTACTCACTGATGATCTTATATGTCGTGAGACCTTGTCCCTCAATGAAAGTGCGAGGGAGGCTATCGACCTGATACAAACCAAGCCAATACACAATGACACTTATTACTATCGAACTAGTAAGAAAAATATAACGGCTATATTTAGAGCGAAAATGGCGCCAAGGGTTAAGTGCTACAACGATGAAGGCTAATGCAATAATGAGCCGTGAAGCCAACCAAAAATTAATCGCTTTTTCTGGGCCAGAAGGTGTCACAAAATCAGGCATGCCAGCATAAGAAAGCGTGTGTGCAATATCTATAATGCCTGCAGATAATAATGCACAAGCGAGAATGATGATATTTCCGGGTCTTAGATCTGCATAAGCATTCCAAGCAACAGCAAAGATGAGCCCACAAACAAAGATGGAGAATATTTCTAGCAGGGCATGCACAGGAAGGTATTTCGCTAACTCTTCAAATGGATGAGGTATTGGAAATATCCAAAATACGACTATGGGTAGCATCATTAAAATGAGGTGAATTAAAGTACTTCTAATGCTTTGTGTTGTCACAACCTCACTCATTACCATTCCTTCAATATGTCATTCTAAAAGCTCACTTTTATTATACTTTAACCTTACTTCACGCTGAACACTTTATAGCGGTTGCGTCCTGTCTGTTTCGCCTCATACATTGCTTGGTCAGCATGGCGAAGTAGTGTATCAATATCGCCTTCATCAAGGGGAGATATAGTGATACCACTAGATGCCGTAACACGATGTGAGTTGTCACCAATCAAATAAGGCTGGGAAAGTGCTTTGTGGACACGCTTCATTGTTTGTTCGCACTGACTAAAAGAGGTAATGTCATTGAGCAATAGGGTAAACTCGTCACCCCCTTGGCGTGAGACGGTATCTTCTTCCCTGATACAGGTTTTAATGCGGCGAGCGACTTCAATCAGTAATTTGTCACCTTCCTCATGACCAAAGTTATCATTAATAGGTTTGAAGTTATCTAAATCAAGGAAGCAGACTGCTAACAAGGATTCACTACGCTTGCTATGGGCAAGTGCTTGTTGGAAGCGGTCATTGAATAACACACGATTGGGTAAACCGGTCAGCACATCGTAGTGAGCCAGTATCTTGAGTTCTTCTTCTTGTCGTTTACTACTGGTGATGTCGGAGAATACACCAACATAATTGATCACTTCCTTATGGCGATTCTCTAAGGCTGAAATGGTCAGTAACTCAGCATAAATCTCCCCACTTTTTTTACGATTCCAAATCTCACCTTGCCAGTGACCATTGTTATCAATTTGTTGCCACATATCGGTGTAAAATTGAGAACGATGTTTACCTGAGCTGAGGATTCGAGGGTTTTTCCCCAGAACTTCTTCGCGTCTATAACCTGTTATGTCAGAAAATGCGGGGTTCACATCAATGATGTTTTTATTAGCATCTGTAATGGTAACGCCTTCATGTGTGTCACTAAATACTCTGGCTGTTAGCTCAAGTGCTTTTTCAGCCTGTTTTCGTTGAGAAATCTCATTTCGTAAAAGATATACCCAATAAGTGATAATCAAAAAGAAACAGAGGGTTGCTAAGATGTATTTAACAAGAGTTTTGAATTGAATGCCTAGCTTAATATCTAATGAGTGCCAACGGTCAAAGATACTATTTTTTTCTTCCTGACTAATCTGAGATAAGGCTTTTTCTATTATAGAGATGAGTTCTGGGTGGTCTTTATGAGCAGCAAAGCTAAATTCACTTCGATAGTCCGTCTGACCTGCAAATTGCAAGTTTACCAGTCCTGCTTTTGTCATTGCATAACTAGCAGTCATGACTTCGCCTACATAGGCATCAGCATGGCCTTCTGAAACCATTATTAATGCTTCTTCAAGTGTAGGGGTCGTTATAATTGTGATTTCTGGGTAATACCTCGATAAAAGTTCTTGAGTGAAATGGCCTTTTTGTATCGCAACTTGTTTGCCCTCTAACTTAGATAGCTGGCCAATATAACCTTGAGACTTACGGTTAATAATGACGGCGGCACTATTCACATAGGGTTCAGAGAAGTTCATAAAGGCTTCTCTCTCATCGGTTTTGACTGCAATAGAAAGCATATCTAACTCACCCTGTCGAGCGAAGTCTAAAACTTTGCTCCAAGAATCTTTATATATTATTTCAAATTGAACCCCCAATATTTGTTCTAGTAACCGAATGTAATCAGCAGCAAGTCCAATATAGTCACCTTCTTCATTAATCCATTCAAAAGGTGCAAAATTCTGGTCAATACCGACACGAATAATCGGGTGTTCGTGTAACCATTGATGCTCTCTTTCTGAGAGGCTGATTTCGATAGGACTATCTGTATGAATAAAGCCTTCTATTTGCTTATCATCTAAAGGCTCTGCTAGATTAAGTCGTGCGTATGTTTCTGCGGCATATCGTAACCGCCCCACTTTAATTTGTCCGATGGGAATGGTGTCGATAAGGATGAGGTCTCGAGTGACTCTAGCCTCATTTCGTAAATGTTCAATGCTAGACTGACTGCTATATTTTTTGTGAATGATTTGAATTATTTCTTCAGGGTGTTCAAGCGCATACTGCCAGCCTTTTAAAGATGCCCGACGAAATCGTTTAACACGGTCAGGGTGATCATTAATTTCCTGTTGACTGGTAAAAAGAAGGTCGCCATAAAAATCAATGCCATAACTTTGAGGGCTGATAATATTGATGTCAGTCTTCTTCTCAGCAAAGTAAAAAGGCTCATTCGATTTATAACCGATCATGACATCGATTTTATCTTCAATAAGATCATCATTCCGCCACGTATTATCTACATAGACGTAATCATTTTCTGTTAAACCAGCTTGAAGTAATGTCGCTACAAGTGGAGCCTGATCACGACTTTTGCTATTAAGCATAATGCGTTTACCAGCCATTTCATAAGGACTGATGATTCTCGATGAACGTTTACTGATAAACACCAAAGAATTATGCTGAAATATGGCTGCTAGGGCTTTAATGGGGGTGCCATTAGCATAGTCGAGGATAATGCCTGAATCACCAATGCCGTATTCAGCTTGACCAGATAGCACCTGACTAACAACGCTAGCATCTTTAGATCGCTCATGTATCTGAACGTCTAAGCCTTCACTTTCATAAAACCCTTTTTCTTTAGCAGCATAGTAACCAGCAAATTGGAATTGGTGGAACCACTTAAGCTGCAAATTAACGGTGTCTAATGATGTGTTGGTTGAGTTTTCAGCTATCGCGGAGAATGAGGTACAGGAAAGTACCATCAATATCATGGAAATAATTTTAATTATTTTTGATAAACAGTTAGTCACAATAAAGACAATCCATAAGGTAAGTTCACTCCTACAATCAACTATACCATTAATTTATAATGATTTATCGTGAATTTTTAGTGATATAACATAATATTCATATTGGCCTATCTGAGACCTAGATAGCCATTACGAGGCTTAATATTAGTGTTTTCTGGATGACATTTTCTAAAACTAAGTGGATACTAAACTTAAGTTTAAAGATTTAAGCAATTTAAAGGGGGGGGCGTGTGACAGCTGAGTTGATCAAACTAAGCATTACAGATATTGTCATTGGCTCACCTTTACCGTGGCCAGTTTATGATAGTAATGGTACTTTTTTGGTTAAAAAAGGCTTTGTAATTAAATCAGCTGTTCAAGTTGAACGTTTAATTGCTCGTGGTGCCTTTGGAATGAAATCAGAAGTATTAAGAGACACGGTAGAAAATACAAATAAAGAAGACGTTGTAAAAATAAAGGATTTTTCACCTTTTAAGGTTTTGGAAGATGTCAGTAGTCAATTAGCCTTAACACTAGCAAGTTGTGATAATAAAGAAAGTGACTTCACTGAAGAAGTGATGGAGATGGTCACAAATGTCCAACGTGCTTGTGACCGAGATGCCCATGCTGCCATTGCCTCATTATTTGTTTTAGAAGGGGATAGTTACCCCATAAAACATTCGGTTGATGTGGCAGTGTTAAGCGAAGTCATGGCAAAAAGTATGTCAGTATCAAGAGAGGAACGGCGAATCATTGTCGCTGCCGCTTTGACGATGAATATTGCCATGATCGCCTTGCAGGAAAAACTCTATCGACAAGAGTCACCGCTGACAAACGCACAAAAACAAGCAATCAATGATCATCCTAAGCAAAGCGTTATCATGTTACGCCGAGCTGGCGTAGAGGATAAGACTTGGCTTAAATACGTATTGGCACATCATGAGGCCATTATGGGAACAGGATATCCGAATAAATTAAAGGCTTCTCAATATCTTGAAAATACCCAGTTAATTGCCCTAGCAGATCAATATTGTGCTCGATTATCCCCTAGAGCCTATCGTGATCCATTACTCCACAAAGGTATTTTACGAGATATATTATTAGACAATGGTCAAACGATTTCTCCTGAAATTGCAGCCGTATTTATTCGAGAAATGGGCTTTTATCCACCGGGTTTGATTGTACAGTTGGCCAATTCAGAAATTGGTGTGGTCACAAAACGAGGTGATAAGCCTGACTCACCAATCGTGCATGCGTGCATGACACCTCGGGCTGGTAACTATGGTCAAGCAGTGAGGCGTAATACAATGATGGATGGTCATAAAGTTTCTCGAATTTTAGTGAGTGATGATCCTGATGTGACCTTTGATAGACGCTCTGTTTGGCGATTTGCTGAAGAGATGTAGTTCCTTCAATTTAATAGCGATATAATAAATTAGAATTATCCATTCAGTAGCGAGGTTATGGTGTGAAAAGACGGCAATTTATTGCACTATTGAGCATGATGGCCTTAGCGAAGAAGAGCGATGCAGTGATCGCATCTCGTAGAACAGGCTTAGTGCTTGATGAGCGGTTTTCTCAACACCAAATCCATCAAGCTCACCCAGAATCTCCAGCCCGCTACCAGGCTATTACAGAACACTTACAAGAGCACAATATAGTCAACTCAGCGTCTATAATTACTGCCAAGCAAGATAGTGAAAAATGGCTTACATTGGTTCATTCACAGCAGCACATTGATTCAATTAAAGCCACGCAGCCTAAAACGCATCAGCATGCATTGCTTGCAACATCAGGCGTATTGGCAAGTGTAGATGCTGTTTTTTCAGGTGAAATTGACAATGCTTTTTGTGCCTCCAGGCCTCCAGGCCATCACGCCCTCAATACTGGACAAGAAGAAGGGTTTTGCTACTACAATCATGTAGCTATTGCTGCTCGATATGCCCAAAAACACTATGGGATAAAAAAGGTGTTGATAGTCGATTGGGACTATCATCATGGTAATGGTACCGAGTGGGCTTTTTACTCTGATCCTGATGTATTGTACTTTTCCACACACGATATGTTTGCTTATCCCGGTACAGGATTGCCCACAAAAACGGGCAAGGGTGCAGGAGAGGGATTTAATATTAATGTGCATTTGGACTGTGGGGCTACGGATAGTGATATTGTTCAAGCGTTCGAACAGAAGTTGCTCCCTGTCCTTGATGATTTTTCACCAGAGCTGATTCTTATTTCAGCAGGCTTTGATAGTCGACAAGATGACCTTCTAGGCTGCCATCATATTAGTGACCAAGGCTTTGTAACACTAACTGAAATGCTTAAGAGCATAGCGGATAAACATTGTGACGGCAGAATTATTTCAGTCTTAGAAGGTGGTTATAATATTCAAGGCAATGCCAGCGCTGTGACTGCACATATAAAGTCATTGATGACATAGATTGTCTACCGGTTCATATATGCAAATTATCATGTGGTCCCATGATCAAACAGGTTATTCAAGTTGGAAAATAAAAATAGTGTTTATAGTTCCTGATAAAATAGTGACAATTAGCTTTAATAGCCATTGAGAACCAGTCAACAAAATATAAATGAGATAAATATGAAAAAACGAAATATTATAAATTCAATATTAATTATCATTGCTACATTCGCAGGGAGTAACTCTGCTATCGCTAAAACAGCTATGGAGGTGATAACTGATGGGTTAGAGCCGAATACGGCAGCTAAAAATGTACCTTATGATTATGTTATTGATAGTTTAATAGGTGACCGAGCTAAGCGATCAGGTACTCAAACACAGTGTGATGTTTTAACTGCCAATAAACGTGATCCACAGAGGAAGGCATACCCTGTTAAGTTCGGTGATATTAAGGCAACAGATGCGATTAGTGCCTGTAGAAAAGCGTTAAAAAATGATCCAAAAAACCCAAGGTTGATGTTGAATATTGGTCGT
>Ga0105350_10002005_pt1 | contig 12484 bp, 6 predicted proteins | sample EN1Hudsemesocosm_FD_83506 | JGI IMG/M metagenome (GOLD analysis project Ga0105350, IMG submission 83506) | Methane-oxidizing microbial communities from mesocosms in the Hudson Canyon - EN1E Hudson Canyon | ecosystem: Environmental > Aquatic > Marine > Cold seeps | place: Hudson Canyon... | reverse complement strand
TGACCAAGGTGAATAGAGCCATTAGCATAAGGGAGGGCGCTGGTAACAAGAATTTTTCTTTGCATGAATCAACCGAATAAAACGTTAAAAATGTGCGTGCAAGATACCAGAAATAGGCATTTTTCGCTATTTACTTTGTAGGAATCACCCTTGGACTATTGTGAATATTAGGCTTAATTATGACTCCGTTACGGGTTCAAAAATGATTCTATTTTTACCCAGAGTCTTGGCTTTAAACATGGCTGTTGTAGCTTGTCTGATAATGGTGGCACCACTTTGAGCTTTAGGATGAATAAGTGCTATACCAATGCTCACTTGTATTGAGACAATATCTGAACCGATGATAAAAGGTGCACTCAAGGATTGTTGAAGCTTCTCTGCGACATATAATACCTGTTCGCTGATAACATCGTCCATATCGGGTCTTACTGGAATAAGAATTGCGAACTCATCGCCTTCAAGCCTAGCAACGGTGTCAGTATCTCTAAGAGCAGCCTGCAAACGAGATGCTAAGGAAATTAATATTTCATCACCATTGTGATAATTAATCTTTTTATTAACATGTTCAAAATTATCAATATCGATCACCAAGGCTGCACCTAATGCTTTATAACGAATTGCCTCAGCTAACTGTTTATCTAAACGATCTAAAAATAAACGTCTATTAGGCAATAATGTTAAGGGATCATAAAGGACAAGATTTTTTTCACTTTCTACATGTTGTTTTTGTTTAGTGATATCCGTAAACAATGATACATAATGTGTCACTATGCCAGCACTATCTTTTATGGCTGTTATGGTTTGCATCTCAGGATAAACTTCACCATTTTTACGTCGGTTCCAAATCTCTCCAGAGTGTTTACCAACCGTTGTTAATTGATGCCACATACGTTGGTAGAATTCTTTAGATTGACGTCCTGATGAAAGAATTCGTGGATTCTCACCGATTACTTCAGGTTCGCTATAGCCCGTGATTTCACAAAAGGCCTTATTAACACGTAATATGTCACCTTTAGAATCTGTAATGGCAATCGCTTGATGGGCCTCAAATGTCACTGTTAATAAGGAATTTGAAGCATGTGAGTCTGCCAAAACTAGTTCTTTATTTTTAAGAGAATCTTCAGTAATAGATAGTCGACGTGATAGAAAAAAGAAAAGGTATAAGGTGCTGAATATAAGTAATATACCAATTAGTAATATGATGTTATGGGACGATGAGGTTGTTGACGATAGGGGAGTGGACTTATTTAATAGTTCTAACTTCCATATTCTATTAGCAATACTAATATTTGTTGTTGATACAGGTAACTTATCCCACTGTCCGTTCGAAACCGTTTCAAATAGTAGATGTTCAATAGAATAGGTTTTATCTAAAAGTCTGACCTCATAGCTATCTTGTAAATCTGATTTTAAATCAAGCAGGATCGATTCTACTAATCTTTCTATATCAAGGGTTAAGGTAAGAAAGCCGATTAAGTCTTGCTGTCCTGAGAATACGGGTATGTAAACAGCTATTGCATCCTTAGCGTTGGGGTCTTGAAAATCTTGTGCCAAGCGAGTTGGCCCACTTAAGCTAGGCTTATGGGATTTAACGGCTTGTGATAAATTATTTAAAATTCCTTTACCAATACTAGGATCAAAACCTATAGCTTTGCGATTCTCAAAATAAGGATATACATATTTAATAGCTAGGTATCGATCACGGACTTGAGCGGTCTGAAGTCTGCCGTCAGGGCTAGGTTCAGTTATTGTTATAGTTTTTTTGTATATCGACTGTAAGTGAGACTCAAACTGAGAGCGATCTTCTCTGGAAACATGTACGCCCCATTCGATAGTGTTGATGTAGCTATATTCGCCCATCATTTTTTCTGAAAAATTATTAAATTTCTTTAGCGAAATTTTATTATTATTCGCTAAATAAAGCTTAAAATGACGTACTGCTTTTATTTGTTGCGATAGATCTTTTTTTATAAGTAGGCCAATTCCTTCTGCTTGATGGTTGAGGAGTACACTACCTTGCTGTTTTTGATAGTCTTGAAAACTTAAAAACGCTGCGAAAATCACGACTAATAAGGCCGTTATTAAACCTAGGCCGAGTAGTTTGATCTTGGTGTTTGTCATTAAGTTAGATTTCCTTAGTCTTGGGGGGTTGTTATCGGCAAAACAATAAGTACTTCTGTACCATCATTATCAGGACAGCGAACGCTGATCTCACCGTGATGTTGAATTACAATTGATTTAGATAAATACAAGCCAACACCAATGCCTTGCGTATTGGCAGTATTACGTGCGCGATGATACTTTTCAAAAATATGCTCAATTTCAGTATTAGGAATACCTATTCCATAGTCCCGAATTGTAAGCTGAAGAGTATTTGTATCTAGGCGTAAAGTAATTTCAACGGGACTGGTAGTAGGAGAATATTTAAAGGTATTTTCAACAAGGTTTCTTAACATTAAACTAATTAAACGTTGATCACCCAAAAATGGCATTACATCATCAGGGATACATTTTATTGAAACGGTTCTATTCAAATAGACACGGGCTAAATCATTTAATACATCATTTAAGCAGAGTGTGAAATCAAACATTTCCATATTAGCAATCATACTTTCAGATGAGAGCTTTTCTCTATCGAGCGTTGTTTCAACGATAGCAATAAGCCGTGTGACAGCATCTCGTATCTTTGATATTTGCCCTGAAAGCCCCAAATTACCTTGTTCATTTTTCAATTCTAAAATATCAGCATTTGTACTAATCACTGATACAGGTGTTCGGTATTCATGCGAAATAATTTCAACAAAACGTAACCCTAAGTTTTGTTGTTGTTTTATGTCATCTAATGAGTGATTTAGTGTTTCATTTTCTAGAGTGAGTTGTTGTACATTTTTTTGCATTGCAATCTTATCCATTTTTAGCTTGAAGAAAATGAGCAATACAATTGGGATGAAAACGAGTAACCAGAGTGGAGCTGTTGTTCGAGGAATGAAATGATAGTTTAAGGATAACCATTTTGTTTCAATATCAGTAATAGTTTGTTCTGAAATAGTTTCAATGATGTTGTTAACTTTAGACATCAATGCGTGATCATTAGCACGCATTACTAGCTTTAATGCAAGCGGTTCAAGCGTTAATTCTATAATTTTAATATTAGATTTTGGGTTTTTTTGTAATTGTTTCACTAGCGTTGGCATGACATTAATATAGCCATCAATCAAGCCAGTGGCGACACTGGTGACACCTATTTCATCAGTCATTTCTATAGCGGAGTCAAAGAATGAGATGTTATTCAGTATTTGTTTTGAGCCAATAGCAACATTTTGTTCCTTATATGAACTTGCTTCAATATCTATCTTAGAGCTTGATAGAATTGCCATCGCTAAAGGGTAGTTGTTAATCGTTTTAGAGTAGATGAACGGTGCTTGTTGATGATTTTCATTGATAAGAGAGTACATGGCATCACATTGACCTGAAGCCAACATTTGTATAGCAACTTGTTCATTATCAGCCTCTACTACCATATAATTTAAGGCCGCCTGCTCACTAATTTCTTGGTTAAATTCAGCTACAATACCGATGGCTAAATTATCGTTAAGACTCTGAAAGGGTAATTGATCCTGAATGATACATAAACGTGTAGAAGTGAAATCTAAACCATACTCTTGAGCAAATACAGTTTGAACGGTAGCTATAATAAGGAATACACCGATTAATTTGCGGAGCTGAGCTAAAAACATCTGTTCTATCTAGACTCTATAGCCAAAATGTGACTAGGAGCGGAGAAACAAAAACCTACAGCATGAACAGTACGTATAGGTAATTCTATGTCTAACGTTGATTCAACTTTTTTACGCAAACGTTTTATGAGTGAATCTAAAGACCGACTGCCATACATATCATGCGAGTAACCAAGAACATCCATGACATATTGCCGAGTAACATTCTCATTAGATTGTTGCATTAAAGCATCAAGAAACACCAATTCTTTACTTGTTATTTCAACATCTCGGCCATCGGGACATGCTAAGCGCCATGATGATTTATTCAAGCGCCAGCATTCGAGTGCTTCCTCCATATTAGGTTGAACACCGACAAGCCTACTATGGAGGTTACGAATTGCAGCAATGAGTTCAAGGTTATCAACCGGCTTAGAAAAGAAATGATCTGCACCACAATCATATCCTAGTATTCGGTCATTTAGAGATGTTCTAGCCGTGAGTATGATAATACCCATATTAGTTTTGTCACGTAAGAATTCGACAATCTTCAACCCTGACTGATCAGGTAAGCCAAGGTCGACCACTGCGACATCGAACCGAACAGTATTGAGAGCCTGATAAAACTCTTGTGCAGAACCGGATCCATCAGTGTAAAAACCTGATAATTCAAGCATTTCTACTAAGCTGTCTCTTAGATCGGCATCATCTTCTACTAGAATTACGTTTACATCACTCATATCATTGCAGACCTGCAGTATCCTTATTTTTCCTAAACAGTTTCATAGTAGATTTCTAACAACTGAGAATAGCCCAGTCGCTGCCCTTAATCAAGAAATGTCAGATTTAGTCAGATTTCGCTACTTTTCGTATGATGAAGCCAGCGTTACTTACATCTTATAATGTTACTGATCCAAACCTTATAATTTATAAAAGTAGCTATGGATAACACAATACTCATAGTAGATGGTATTGAAACTAACCGTCGTATGTTAGAAAAGATTCTAATAAGAAAATATGACCACGTTTTAATAGCATCTTCAGCTGAAGATGCACTAAAAATATGCCAAAATAGGAAGGTTGATCTCTGTCTGCTTGATGTAAATATGCCGGGAATGAATGGCTTTGAATTGGCTGACGCATTTAAATTGGACGATGCCACAAAGAATATTCATATTATTTTTGTTTCAGGCTTACGAAATAATCGTAGTAATGAATTAAAAGGTCTTGGACTCGGTGCTATGGACTATATTGAAAAACCGATTGATAGAGAAGTGTTATTAAGTAAGATTAGTACCCGTTTAAATGCGATCAATCAAGAAAAAGAATTGCGATTAACAAATCAGAAATTGAAACAGCAGCTTACGAACTCTCGGAACCTTGAGCAAGAGCTGTTACTTTCAGCAGCAGTATTTAATCAAGGTTCTAATGCTATTCTTATTACTGATGAAAATCAGAAAATTATCAGAGTAAATAAAGCGTTTAGTGATATTACAGGTTTTAGTGAAGCTGAAGTTATTGGTCAAACTCCTAAGATATTGTCATCAGGAAAGCATGACAAGTATTTCTATCAAGAAATGTGGCGTTCAATACAGTCAACGGGCTCATGGACAGGAGAAATTTGGAATAAACGTAAAGATGGCAATGTTTATCCAGAATTACAAAGTATTTCTGTGCTAGTAGATTCAGATGAGCGACCAAACTATTATGTAGCCATTTTTTCTGATTTAAGTCAGCATAAACGACAGCAAGCACAAATCGAGCAGCTAGCACACTATGATAGCCTTACTCAATTAGCGAACAAGCACCTTTTTAATTCACTTCTGACAAAGAATATCTCAAACAACGACAGTGTAGTAAATCATGCCGCCTTGTTATTCCTGGATGTTAACGACTTCAAGAAATATAACAATAGTCTGGGGCATGAGTTCGGAGATAAGTTGCTATTAGAACTAAGCGGAATATTGGAAAAATGTGCAAATAAACGCAAAGCCTTATTGTCACATTTTGGTGGTGATAAATTTGTTATTTGGCTTAAGACGCCGAATAATGATGCTCGAAATAGTGCTGAAGAACTAATTGGCTCAATCCAAGCAATATTAGATTCCCCTTTGCGTATTGATGGTTATGAAGCCATAATTAACTGTAGCATTGGTATTTCAGTTTACCCTGATGATGGCAATAAGGGCAGCATATTGATACGTAAAGCTGAAACAGCAATGTATCAGGCAAAATTATCAGGCTCACTTAATCACAGTTTCTTCCAAGATGAAATGGCTGAGTCAGCACGCCATAGATTGCAGTTAGAGAATGAACTCCGAGTCGCTATTCCAAATGGACACTTAAAGCTCTATTATCAACCTCAAGTTGATATGAAATCCAAGAAGATAATTGGTGCTGAAGCCTTGTTACGTTGGCATCATGATGAGTTGGGATTTGTATCTCCTGCAGATTTCATCCCTGTCGCCGAGAAATCATCCCTAATCGTCGCATTAGGAAACGATGTTATTACGCAAGCGTGTCAACAAATTAGAGAATGGGAGCAAAACGGTCTATTTGAACACCTTACCAGTGTGTCCGTTAACGTTAGTCCTTTGCAATTTGAATATCCATTATTTATGGATAACTTAAAGCAAGCAATAGAACTTAGCGATATTAATCCTGCACATTTGGTGATTGAGTTAACTGAAACAGCATTAGTAAATGACCACCGATCAGTAGGAGATCGTTTAAATCAGATCAAAGAAATAGGGTGTAGTATCTCTATTGATGATTTTGGTACTGGCTACTCATCATTACGTTATCTAAGCACGTTTCCCGTGGATGTTTTAAAAATAGATAAATGTTTTGTAGATAATGTGAGCACGAGTAAGGCTGATCTTGCCGTAATCAATGCCATTGTATCGATGGGCAAGATGCTTGATGCAAAAATTATCGTTGAAGGTGTTGAATCAGAGCATCAATTAACAACTTTAAATAGTAATAATGAATGCAGCGCCTACCAAGGTTACCTTTTTAGTCCGGCCGTGACAGCTGACAAATTCAAGTCGCTAGTCTCTAATTCAAATTCTTCACAAAGGCGGCAAGCCGTATGAAACAAAATCTACCCATTACAAATAGCGAAGTAAATTTTCCTGTAGGCGATGAAATTATATCCACTACTGATCTTAAAGGAACGATAACGAGTTATAACGATACATTCCTTAAGATGAGTGGTTTTTCTGAAAATGAGTTGGATGGTGTGAATCACAATGTTGTACGGCATCCAGATATGCCACCAGCAGCATTTGCAGATCTTTGGCAAAATTTGAAATCAGATAAACATTGGATGGGAATTGTTAAAAACCGTTGTAAAAATGGTGACTTCTATTGGGTGGATGCATACGTTACTCCGATGGTTGAAAACGGCCAAGTTACAGGCTATGAGTCGGTACGTGCGAAGCCTTCTCCAGAGCGCGTTAAACGTGCTGAGAAAATTTACAGCGATATTAACAAAGGTCAATCGCCTAAATTAGGTAACGTCATCCAAAGATTATCTATTACTAAACGAAATTTAATTGCCAATATAATGAGTTTACTCGTTGCTGGTGGAGCTATTTTTGCGAGTCAAACTACCTTAGGGGGCGCTTCATTCTTAGTGGGTGCTGGTGTAGGTGTTTTTTCATTATTTCTAGCGAATAAGTGGGCTTTACTACCCTTAACTCAGGCTGTGAAAATAGCACAAAAAGAAGTTAACAATCCTCTTATGGCTCTTGTTTACACAGGGCGTAGTGATGAGATCGGGCAAATTCAGTTGCCAAGAATGATGTTACAAGCAAAAGTACGCACAATTTTAGGACGAATTAGTGATGCGTCTGTAAAAATAACCAATTCAGCGCAACAGAGTTCATCATCAGTTCAAAATATTAATGAATCACTGCACGTTCAAGCGGGTGAAACTGACCTTGTATCAACAGCAATAACAGAAATGGCGGCGTCAGTGGGTGAGGTTGCAAGAACAGCATCACATGCAGCAAATATTGCTGCTGATGCTGATAACCATTCTCAAGAAGGGGTTCAGCATGCTTCTGGTGCAGCTGATGGTCTTCAGTCAATGACTACAGCCGTGAATAATATTGCTGAAGTCGTGTCACAACTTGCTGAAGATACAAAAGATATCGATGCAATACTAAACGTAATACAAAGCGTGGCCGAGCAAACAAATTTACTAGCACTTAATGCTGCAATTGAAGCGGCTAGAGCAGGTGAGCATGGTCGTGGTTTTGCGGTAGTTGCTGATGAAGTTAGGACTTTAGCAAGTCGAACACAGCAATCAACAGAGGAAATTCAGAATCTGATTGCAAAGCTCAATACTGCTGTTACAACAGCTGTGTCAGTTTTAGGAAATAGTCAGAAATCTGCGGATGACAGTGAACAACAAATTACTAATGCGATTGATTCATTGAAAGGAATAGCAATTCAAATTCATAGTATTAATGATATGAATGCTCAAATTGCCACAGCCGTTGAAGAGCAAAGTACTGTTAGTGAGGAAGTGAGTGGGAATGTTAATCGTATCAATCATGCATCAGTACAGGCACTCACGGGTGCAGGAGATGCACAAGATTCTGCAGTAGAATTAGCAAGCCAAGCAGCTGAGCTAAATAATATGCTAGAACGGTTTCGTAAGGGCTAGAACATAATAAACGAGTAGTTCTAGACATTTATCTATGCTGTGGGCATAATCAAATCACAGATAAATTAGAACGTTAATATTGTAAGTTGAATAAAATTCTTAAAAGGAATTTTGCATTAGTGCTACAAGAATTTAGAAAGTCAAAAATTGTTCAACTTATCTTTATAATTTCACTCACGATCACGTTGAGTATTATTTATAGTGTCGAGCGAAGTGATATTCGCAATGAACGCATATCTATTCAAAAAGTAAGCAGTAGTTATGTTGGTCAAATAAAAAATAATCTCTATCATGCCTTTTCTGCGACTTATCCTATAGCCGCATTAATTAAAGCTCGAAATGGCGATGTTTCGGGGTTTTCTGAGTTGGCGACAGAAATGCTACCTAATTATCCTGGTGCAGCTTCTTTACAACTCCAACCTGATGGTATTTTAAAGTATGTGGTTCCACTGAAGGGGAATGAGGCAGCAATTGGGCATAATTTACTACTGAATCCTGCTCGTTCTAAAGAAGCTTTTCTTGCTCGTGATAGTGGACGATTAACACTTGCTGGCCCTTTTGATTTGATTCAGGGGGGGGTGGGCGCTGCTGCTCGGTTACCAATTTATCTAGATGGGCCGAAAGGAAAAACCTTTTGGGGGTTTTCAACCGTTCTGATTCGATTTCCTGATGTGTTTGAATCAGTAAAGCTTCCAACGCTGACTAAAGCAGGAATCGCTTATCAGCTTTCTCGTATTCATCCTGATACTGGAAAACTCCAGATTATTTTGTCTTCAGCAGAGAAGCTCGTTGATAATCCGGAAATATTTAATATTAAAGTACCTAATGGCATATGGACATTTAAAGTGTCACCTATTCATGGCTGGGGAAATAGTGTTGAATTTCTGATTTACACAATGATGGGATTATTGTTTGTGTTTCTCATTACATTCTCAGCACTTTTAGTTGTGAGAATAAAAGGAAGTAATAAGACATTAGAAATGGAAGTGTCGGAACGAACAGAATTACTTAAGGATAATCTTAAACGTTTAGATATCGCAATTAACGTCGTTCGTCAGAGTTGGTTTGACTTGAATATTGTGACGGGAGAAACGATTATTGATGATTCTTATCCCGTAATGCTGGGTTACGATCCCAAAGACTTTCATTCAAGCTTTAAGCTATGGTTACAACGGGTTCACCCTGATGATTTAGAGTCAGTTGAGACTCTTTTCCAACAAGCATTAACAAATGGAACAGCTATAAACTGTGAATACCGTAGCAGAAAGAAAACGGGGGAGTGGCTATGGTTGAAAGTAACAGGAGAGGTTATTGAAAAGGACACAAATGGTAAGCCGCAACGGATGATAGGTATGTTTATAGACATATCAGAAACAAAACGTACTGAAGAAGTATTACGCTTATTGGCAGAAAGTAATTCAACCCAAGAAATGGATGTGTTTCATTTAATTGTTGAACAGTTAGCGTATGCACTTAATACACGATATGCGTTTATTGCAAAAGTGGACATAAATGATCTGACAATATCCGAAACGATTGCTTTGTGGGCCGAACAAGAATTTATAGATAATATTACTTACCCCTTAGATGGTTCTCCTTGTCAAGATGTGGTTAGGCAGGGAATGTGTTTTTACTCGAAGGATGTTCAGCAGCAATTCCCTAAAGACTCATTATTGATGGAGATTGAAGCTGAAAGCTACCTTGGAGTGCCCTTACGTAGTCGTAATGGTAATGTTATTGGTCTTATTGTTGTTATTGATGATAAGGAAATGGCATCACAACCACAGTCAGTAAGTCTGCTCAATAGCCTTGCAGTTAGGGCCGCGTTTGAGTTGGAGCGCATTGACTCATATGAAAAACTTAATCTTTCCGCTCGTGTGTTTAATGATACCCGCGAAGGTATTATGGTAACAAATGCTGACAAAATGATTATTGATGTTAACCCTGCGTTATGTACGATCACAGGATACAGTCGTGAAGAAGTTATTGGTCACAATCCACGAATACTGAGCTCTGGTAAACAAGGACCAGAATTCTATGCGGAGATGTGGAAGATGATTTATCAGCATGGTCACTGGCAAGGTGAAGTATGGAACCGTCGAAAGGGTGGGGAGTTATATGCAGAGCACCTGACAATCTCTACTTTATTAGATCAGGACGATAATATTGTGAACTATGTTGGTGTATTTACAGATATTACTGAAGCAAAACAACAACAAGAAAAATTACATTTAATGGCACATTATGATGTGCTTACTCAATTGCCTAATCGTTCATTGTTTGTTGATCGTTTTAACCAAGCGATAGCACATAGTAACCGTTCTAATACACAGCTTGCAGTGTGCTTCCTTGATTTGGATGATTTTAAGCCTGTGAATGACAATTTTGGTCATGAAGTGGGTGACCAGTTATTACTAGAAGTTGCAGAACGAATTAAGGCTGTTATTCGTGAGGAGGATACGGTATCACGTCAAGGTGGGGATGAATTTACTTTGATCCTCAACGATATTGAGGAATTTTCACACTGTGAAAAAACGATCCAACGGATACAACAGGCTCTCTCAAAACCCTATATTATCAATGATGAGCATCATAACGTCACAGCTTCTATAGGTATCACCTTATACCCAGAAGATAATGGTGATATTGATACGTTAATACGCCATGCTGACCAAGCTATGTATCAAGCAAAGCAAGCAGGTAGAAACAGATATCATTTGTTTAATACAACTCAAGATCAAGAAATAGTCAACAAGAATCATCGTCTAACTGAAGTAGAACAGGCTTTAAGCAATAGAGAATTCACCTTATATTACCAACCTAAAATTAATATGGTGACAGGAATGGTTTTTGGTGCCGAAGCACTGATACGTTGGAACCACCCTGAAAAGGGATTAATACCACCAATGGATTTCTTACCCCTTATTGATGGTTCTGATTTAGAAATACAGATTGGTGACTGGGTAATTCATCAGGCTCTAAGGCAATTGTATAATTGGCTACAACAGGGTATTAAGTTAGAAGTGAGTGTCAATATAGCTTCTTATCATTTGCAGTCAAAGTGCTTCATCGATAGATTGGAAGAGTTATTAGCTCTCTATCCTGATGTCGATTCACGATGTTTGCAGCTTGAGATATTAGAAAGCAGTGCATTAGGTGATTTGCAGACTATCAGTGATATTATTTCCACCTGCCAGAGTACGCTAGGCGTTAAGGTTGCATTGGATGATTTCGGTACTGGCTATTCATCATTAACACATTTACGCAGTTTAACCGCAAATACAATTAAGATTGATCAAAGCTTTGTTCGAGATATGCTAGATGATCCAAATGACTATACGATTATAGATGGCATAATCGGTCTATCTGATTCATTTAGTCGAAATGTGATAGCAGAGGGTGTTGAAACGACTAATCATGGTTTAATGCTCATGATGATGGGCTGTGATGAAGCTCAAGGCTATGGCATATCCAAGCCAATGCCAGCAGATGAATTGCCTGCTTGGCTCAGCGATTATATGCCTAATGATGAATGGTTACAGTTTGGCAAAAGACGTCGTAGTGATAAAGAGAATAAAGTGAAATTGTTTAGATTAATTTTAGAGCAATGGAAGGTTCTTTTTGTAAGTAATGTTCAGTCGGAACCAGACGCGGTTAAACACTGGCCTGTAATGAACCATAATCAAGATCATTGTGGTCAATGGATTAAACGAGCAAAACAAGAAGAATTATTTGAACAACGCTGCCTAGATGCTCTCCAAGATGCACACGATGAAGTTCACTTTATTGCCCAAGCAATACAGACATCATATGTCGCCGGTGATATCACTGCAGCTAGAGGTGTGTTAGATGACTTATATCTAGCATTTCAAAATGTGAGTAATAGGTTGGGGCAGTGTGAATAAAGAGGGCCGTTTGCAGTAAATTATGTTTTTAGATAGTGATCTAATTTAGTCTTTTAATATTAAAGTTTGATCTTGTTAAGCCATTACATTAAATTAGAGATTCTTGCTTTTAAATAATCACAATATAAAGGAATATGATGGAACTCAAGCTACATGATATTCGAATTAATGCTGTAGATGAGGCGTTA
>Ga0105350_10002002_pt1 | contig 12498 bp, 9 predicted proteins | sample EN1Hudsemesocosm_FD_83506 | JGI IMG/M metagenome (GOLD analysis project Ga0105350, IMG submission 83506) | Methane-oxidizing microbial communities from mesocosms in the Hudson Canyon - EN1E Hudson Canyon | ecosystem: Environmental > Aquatic > Marine > Cold seeps | place: Hudson Canyon... | reverse complement strand
GAATCAGCTCAATTAAAAGTTAATAGTAAGGCATTTAAACAAGGTATTGCTAAAGCAAATTCCTGTAAATTGGTTGACTACCCTGCTGTAGCAAAACTTAAGTATGAAATCACCGAGTTATTGTTCGAAGATTTCTATTTAAACGCAAATGATATTTACAAAGGAATTAACACATCATTTGAGAGTTTTAAAATAAGTCAGGGAGAAGACTTATATCGTTTTGCAACATTTGACGCCTTGTATGAACATTTCAATTTAGCTGACGAGAATGTTTATGGTTGGACAGGTTGGCCAAAAGAATTTCAAAACCCCAAAAGTGAAGGTGTTAAGAAATTCCAGCATTCACATGCTAAACGTATAGAGTATTTTTGTTTCCTACAATGGATAGCGCATGAGCAACTGAGTGGTGTAACTCAACACACTATAGATAAAGGCATGGCTATTGGTTTATATCTCGATTTAGCGGTTGGTTGCGATGGCTCTGGTTTTGATGTTTGGTCTGATAAAGAGGTTTATGTTGCTGGTGCTTCTATCGGTGCACCACCAGATGATATGAACGCACTAGGTCAGAATTGGGGGTTGACCCCAATTAATCCTGTTGCACTTCAAAAACAGGGTTATCAACCATTAGTTAAAGCACTTCGAAGTAATATGCAATATGCGGGTGCATTACGTATTGATCATATTTTAGGTTTAATGCGTCAATATTGGGTAGCTCCGGGTATGAAGGCGAATGAAGGTGTTTATATTAGTTTTCCTTGGGATGATATTCTGCGAATTATAGCTTTAGAGTCTCGTCGTAATAATTGCGTTGTTATTGGTGAAGACTTAGGTAATGTGCCTGAAGGGTTTAGCGAAACTATTCAAAATTGTGGTTTATTATCGTTCAAAGTATTATTTTTTGAACGTTGGGAGTCGGGGTTGTTTAAACGACCTGAAAATTTCCCCAGACAATCAATTGTCACAATAGCTACACACGATACTGCAACATTATCTGGTTGGTGGCTAGGTAGGGATCTAGAATGGCGTCAACAACTTAATCTTTATCCGAATGATGAAGCAGGAAATGCTGATAGAAATGCTCGTGCGAGTGAACGCGAAAACCTCATAGCTGCATTAGACGATCTACAAGTAATAGATATGAGTATAGCACCATTGATAGAGCCTGCACTAATGACTACCGAGCTGAGTATTGCAGTGCAAAAATATTTAGCAGCCTCACCTAGCCATATCCAACTAATTCCTCTTGAAGATTCTCTAGAAATAGTGGAGCAAGTAAATATCCCTGGAACTATCGATCAACACCCAAATTGGCTACAAAAACTACCTGTTTTATTAGAAGAATTTGATCGAACAAATTCAGTAATAGAAATAACTAAAGCAATGAATGAAGCAAGACCGAAGTAATAATGTGATTAATATGTTTATGACAACGCAAACAATCAAACATAACCATTTTTATGAGCTATACTATTTATTACATATGGTAATCGGAGTTAATCAACACATCAGCCCACAGCAATTGTGCAAACGATTCGCACAATATGACATAACGTATCTTATTATTATTCATAAGAAAGGGGATCATCATGGCTAAAGCAGAAGTTAATAAACAACCCGTTAAAGAGCGCCCTTTATACCTACCGCCACTTTTAAAAAAATCACCACCTGAATAAGTCCTGTATTAGAATGTTTTGACGGTTTTTAATGAAAGGTCAGTGGTTTACTCCTCTGGCCTTTTTAGTGCAGTTTGCTTGATGTGTTTCTTATACTTTCAATCAAATGTTAAACATATATAGTGGACTAAGTAATATTATCTAAGCACCATACAGGCAACCTTTAGGTACTTAACTTATTTAAATTTAACGATACTTGTACCAATAATAAACATCCAGTTACGCCAAGCCCTAAACCAATACCCATCCATATGCCTTGTAATTGAAATGTCTGCATAAAATACCAGGCAGCTGGTAAGCCTGCCAACAAATAACCTACACCCGTGATCACTGCTGGAGCAAACACTATTTTCATACCTCGTAAAATATTTAATCCAGTCAATTGCCATGAATCTACCACAAAACAGGCGGCAGCCACTAACATCAAACTCGGTAGAATATCCACCAGTTCAGTAAAAAGCGCATCGTCCGGATTAGCAAACCACTGCGACAGCCATTCAGGGTTTATTGTGAACAACAAGCCTATCAATACACTTGATACGGTAGCCAAGATCAAACCATTACGTGCGATGTTAATGATGGTTTGCTTGTCTCTTATACTGCCAAATTGGTTACCAACTAATATTGAGGTTGCTTGAGCAAAACCATAAGCAATACACCAAGAAAAGCTCAAAATTTGCAAAGCAATTTGATGTGCGGCAAGTGATACTGCTCCTAAAGTACCTGCCATCAAGCCAGCACCTGAAATTAATGCAAACTCAGTCAATGTTGCCAAAGCAACAAATGCCCCCATGAACATTAAAGGTTTAACGGTATTAAGTTTATATTCGAACCATTTAGTCCAAGGTTTGTACGGTAAAAACTTGGGCTGGCGAAATAACCAAACGCCATAACAAACAGCCATCAACCAAGCAGCTAATGAAGTACCGTAACCGATACCAACAATGCCAAAATCCAGAACAAATGCTAGCACATAACTAATAATAATATTTAGTATGACAGTGAACACTGAAGCCCACAAAACAGAACGAGGAGACCCAAAGGTTACCGCCAGCCCACGAAATACTACAATCAACAAGTTAGGCAGCATTGACCATTTTAATGCATGTAAATAGAGCATGCTAATATCAATGATCTCAGTTTCTTGTCCAGTCATTAACAATAAATTTGGTAATAAGTAAAACAAGGGTAATAAGGCGAGACTGATCATCACAGATAATAAAATGGCACTTTTTAAAATCCCTCGAATTTCAGCATCATTTCCACCGCAATGCTGTTTTTCACCATAAGCTATTGCCAGCAGATTAGTTACAGCACCAATTAGACTCATTAACACAACAAAAATAAAGCCAAAAACAGAACCGGCAAGCCCTCCAGCAGCCATAGTAATAACACCAATACGTGCCATCATCCAAATATCTGAAAGTACCATTAATTGTGCGACTAATTGTGAAATGATTAAAGGTACTGCAAATTTAGCTAGCTGCTTCACGTTTATCCCCTTATATTTTGTTAACTTTCCTCAAGAGCTACAAATTAAATGAATGTATAATGGTTTTCAAACGAGTAATATGCCAATCTAGGATGCATAAAACTCATGTCAACTGATATTTACGAGAAATCCATGCAACGCCATGCACTTAAGCGCCACTTTAACCTTCCGCATTCCTTAAATGCATTGCGAGTATTTGAGGCTGCCGCCCGATATTTAAGTTTTACTCATGCTGCCACCGAACTTAATGTCACCCAAAGTGCAGTAAGCAGACAAATACGGCAACTTGAAGATAATCTTGGCTTTAGTTTATTCAATCGTTTGCATCGAGCTTTGGAGCTAACCAATGAGGGTAGTGAATTGTCAATGCTGCTATCGAGACAATTTGGAGAATTAAATAGGGCAATTTATCAATTGGCTCCTTCACAGCAAAGTGAACTAAAAATCAAAGTGGAAACCAGTTTAGCAGCACGATGGTTAGTTCCTAGGCTGCATAAATTTAGAAAACGTTACCCAAATCTACAAGTGAACTTAACACTCGCTTGGTTCCAAGCAGGGGTTAATATAAACCTTGAAAGTGGTGGTTATGATGTAGCCCTATTTGGCGAAAAATATCCCGATGCTCGATATGTAGATAATAGTTTACGTAGTGAGTTTATGGCGCCGATTTATCATCCCTCACTCTGTGAAAACCAGCAACAACTCACCGTTCAACAAGCAATTGATAATGTTCACATACACCCTACGCAAGATAAATCTGACTGGAAACAATGGTTAGCGTCAACAAAAAATGATGTTCATAGCCTAAATAAAGGTATTACCTTCAATAGTTTAGATTTAGCTATTATTGCCACAATTGCAGGTGAAGGCGTGGCGATGATGGATTTAATGCTGATATTAGATGAACTTGAAAGCAACAACCTTTGTCTCCCTGAGCGGGTCCAAATCACTCAGAGCCCATGGCAGTATTATTACTATGTAGCACCCGAAACCAACGCCATTGATGATATTAATCTCTTTATCGCTTGGTTAGAAGAAGAGTTCAGTCAAGATAAACAAAGACTGATTAACCTCGCCAGCGAAAACGATTGGTCTATGCCTGATGAAATGAATACCCCTTAGTAACATTATCATCTCTTCAGTGCATGTAACCTCGACTAATCGTATAATGAGGAACCATTCATATTCTACGATTAAAATAATATTTAATGCCAATTAATGACCAAACTTGTTTAACAGAATTCCCTGAGCTAAGGCAAACTCATCAGCACTTCAAAATATTTAAGCCATATGGTTTTTTAAGTCAGTTTTTACCTGAAAAACGCAAGAAAAAACATTTGTTAGGTGAGCTATTTACATTCCCCGATAAAACCATGGCGATTGGCCGATTAGATCACGACTCAGAAGGTTTATTGTTACTCACTACCGACGGTATGATCAGCTATAAGATAAGAAGCAAAAATATAGAAAAAGAATACTACGTTCAAGTAGACGGAGTCATCACATATCAAGCAATGTTATTGCTGAAAAATGGTGTTGATATTACGATTAATGGATCGACTTATTTAACCTTGCCTTGTAAAGCTGTCAAACTTGATTGTAATCCTCAATTACCCACGCGTGGTCGTAAAATTCGCGACCCAAGACATGGCCCTACTAGCTGGATATCAATTACACTCTGTGAAGGAAAAAATCGTCAGATAAGGAAAATGACGGCGGCTGTAGGCTTCGCAACTTTAAGACTGGTTAGAGTTCGGATTGGTGACATCCATATAGATAACATGGATGCAGGTGAAGTTGTTCCAATAACCCATTTTGACGCCACGATTAATGGCTAAATTCTATGGCAATGCATTCTGTATTAAGATAACACTGTTTTTATAAAGGATTTTCAAAAACGTCTATGTAAATAAAAAAGAGTTTGAGAACCCTAATCAATATTCACAAGAAAGAAAAAGAAAATAAGAACTCCGCGTTTTAGTTGAACATTTCTCACTTTTTCATAAATTAGTTGCTCGATTAAATAAGATTATTAATAAACAACAAAGGCTAAACAAATAATTTGCCTAGCCTTAAAGCTTATCACCATTAAAGAAATGATAAATACGCTATCAAATTCTAAAAGTTTCGAATTTCAACCGTATTACTATTGAAGTCAAATTTATTAATTTTTCCACATTCAGCTACATGGTTACTTGATGAATAAGGCGTGTTAGCTTGGTTAATATCCCCTTCCCAACCTTGTCCATTTTTAACATAAGCTTTGACTTCAAATTTATTATTAACCGTTAGACTACAATCCATATCAACGTCTAACATCCAGTAATGTTGGCCCCAAATATTTAACGGTTCTTCACCATAACCATCATTGGCAACAGTACGTTTTGTTCCCCAATCTGATGGCCAAGCATTTGTCGTCCAATCAAGAGGCGTACCTTCAGCTGCATTGCTTTGACCAACTTCGCTGCCGTACCAATCTAAATAACTTTCATTGTTTTTCCATGGTGTTGTCGTCGCACTTTGTAAATTGTTATGACTAATGGGCATAGAACACTCAAAATTTGAGGTCTGACAATTTCTCCCTAAATTATTATTAGCATAATCATGGTCAATACCACCACGAATAAACATATCTTGCCCACTTTGTGTTTGAGCTTGAATGAATATCACCGTACGTTTGATTTGTTCAGAACCTGTTACATCGCTATTAATTTTTGCACCTTGATGTATTGCAAAAGCATCCCAAACGCCGACATTAGCATTGATACTACCGCCATTGTTTACGGTGATAGTTTCACCACTACATGATTTAGCATCCGCAGATAATTGACCTTTTAAAACGTTACAATAGGTTCCTGCATTCATATCAGTAGCAAGCGTAACGTTTAAATTAAAATCTTCTTTGTTAATTGCGACAAAACCTGAACTACCACGACCAAAAGCTATTTGGTTATTACCATTATCCCACCAGTTTGTAGTGTTCCAGTTATCTGCGGTGTTATTTCTAAAGTCGACACCTCCGGCAATATAAGACCAACGATGTTCACACTTCCAATTACTGCCAAAACATTCTAAATTCCCATTATTATGTACAGGAACACTTGGAGCACCAGCATCTGTATCTCCATGAAAATCATAACTAGACATAACTTTCGGATAGCCATACGGAAAAGCTAACATAAATACATTCGCTAAGTCGTATAAACGTCCATCCTCAAAAGTAATCACATTACCGCCACCACCATGACCACGTTGATTGTCATGGTTATCAACAAAAACCACCGCTGAACTGCTGGGTAAAAACCCCCAAGCTTCACCAAAGGAGCTAAGTGCAGATAGGCTGCCATTTTTAAAGGTGTTACCTAATTGCGTGGTATATTTGAATTCAGTGACTAAACCCGTGCTTTGATACTCACTTGATGTGATCGGTTCCCCACCTTGGTCAATCACTTCTTGAAACACCAAGGGTGAACCATTCACTTTAGATAACACGCCTTGAATATCGCCTAATGCCATATGTTTTGAGGCATCAAAACGAAAACCAGCTACGCCAATGTTTTGTAAGTCGTTTAAATAATCTGCCAGCGTTTCTTGTACATAAGGTGCCCCCGTATTTAGATCTGTTAAACCAACAAGTTCACAGTTTTGTACTTGCCAGCGATTGTTATAATCGGTTATCGCACAGGTATCATGAAAGTCTTGAGGCCCGAAGTTAGGAAAGCTTTTATTGCCATAGGTACTACCTGCTGTTCCAGTACCACTTCCTGCTGCCATATGATTTAAAACCGCATCAACGTATATTTCTACACCGACAGCTTTACAACGATTAACCATGTCGACAAATTGGGCACGGTTACCGCTTCGACTTTCTATTTTATAGCTCACAGGTTGATAACGAGTCCACCATTGTCCTCCTTGAATGTGCTCATTAGGTGGTGAAACCTGAACTGCTGCATACCCTTTTGGGCCTAAATAGTCTTCACATTCTTGGGCGACATCTTGCCAACTCCATTCAAATAAATGAACAAATGTAGTGGGTTGTTCAACCGCTTGAACTTGACAAGCAATGCCTAATGCCATACTTGTCGTTAATAGAGATTTAATTACTTTAGTTTTAATTTTCATTTTCATTTTCATTTTTATTTTTATTCCTAATGTAAATTTAATGTTTCTTTTTGCTTATTAAACAGCCAAATCAGGTTGCATTAAATTTAATGAAAGTGATATATCAAAAAATATGAATACGTATTCAGACAATTATTTATAGGTGTTTTACAAAAAATAAAATTATATTTGGCGTTATTATTCTCACCCTTAAAATATTGTAAGGTGTGTCAGTTTATTAACAACAATGAATAAATCATTGCGGGTATACTGTTACTTACAGTCGTCTTTTCATAAAAGTTATTGATGGTGTCCTTTTAAAGAAAATCTAAGAACGTATATTACAGAAAACAAAAAAACCGCTAAACTTTTGGTTAGCGGATTATCTAATGTAGCGGGATAAATAGTACAGGCACTGTTTTTATTCAATAAAATTGTCATTAGCGTAGATATTATCTGAAGATCACTAATGCAACATAACGGTCGCTCTTTCTGAACCAAATCTCCCCTATTAAGCGGCGATTATGATACGTAAAACCCTATATCAAGTTTTGATAAAGGGGCTAAATGTTGTTCAAAAAATCTGCATATATGAAAATTAATGAACCCTACTTTTAAAGCAATCTATACATTAAATGTAGTAGCAATCTACAGATAACTAACAAAAAGTTTTACTATAGGTTAAAAACCCGCAAGCGAAATCCCATCAATTGCAAGCTCTTCGGTTACTTGGTGTTTAGCTGTGATTTCCCATTTAGCAAATACGATGAGCAGTGCCACCATCTCGTCTCGATTTATGGTGTTTTTGTTGATAAACAACTGTAGATCTTCGTCAGCTTGTTTACCTAACTCTTTGGCAATTTTCTTGGCATAAGCACCCGTCGGGTTAGGCTTCCCCCCAACTATCGAACCTATCGTGTCGGTCGACGGTGCATATCTATTCATAATGTCAGTAGCAGAGCGTAAATTATGCTTGAAATAGTAAGTATGCATCAGCTTTACAAAAGCTCTAGCAGCATATTTAGGATGCATAAACTGTGCATGTCCACGTGAATCTTGTGATTCTTGGCCATTCCAGTAGGTTGGTTTTCCCATTGGTGATTTAATACACCAATAATTATTAAATCGGACGCAGACCATACCAGGTTCATTTAGCTCTTTGTCAGAGTAATTAGTCGGTACCCAATCAGAACCTTTCTTTTTTAGTAATGAGGTGTATTCGCTAGTTGATGTGGTTTGCGCGACCGTAATACTAGATATTGAAACCAATAAAAGTACGAGCAGCTTTTTTGTTGCTGTATTCATTTTCTATCCCTGATTATGTTTATTTTAATTAGCCTAGGAGGTTAATTATGTTTCCGCAAACTTCTTTACCCTAAGGACCTTTTTTTGTATGAAAACTATCCTTTAGGTATGATAATTTATTATTAAAAAATATCGTTCATATTGAGGCACATTTTTTGCTATTATAGCGGATTTTCTTTCCCTATTAAGGCAGCAGCACTGCGTGGAAGTTTTTCAACTTAGAGATTATCAACAAGAAGCTGTTTCTGCGGTGCTCAAACACTTTCGAAAAACCAATGAATCTGCGGTGATTGTTTTACCTACAGGCTCAGGTAAAAGTCTGGTAATTGCCGAGCTTGCTCGTTTAGCAAAGCGAAACATACTAGTACTCACCCATGTGAAAGAATTGGATGAGCAAAATCATCAAAAATATGAAACCTATGGTGTTACCGCTGGTATTTATTCTGCAGGATTAAAACTGAAAGAAACTCAGCACCAAGTCACGTTCGCCAGCATACAATCGGCAGCCCGCAATCTAGATGATTTTAGTGAGCCCTACTCTTTAATTATTATTGACGAATGTCATAGAGTTAACTTAGCTAGCGCTGACTTGTCTAATGAACAACCTAAAGAACTATTTAAGGATAAAACGAAGTACAAAGCTCAAAATAAACCTGAATTAGATCCCAAAGAACAACCCCAAGAAAAAGCAAACAAGCAGTCTAATAGTAATCAGTACCAGCAAATTATTAAAAAATTGATGCAAGTTAATCCCGAGGTAAAATTATTAGGTTTAACCGCAACCCCCTATCGTTTAGGTATGGGCTGGATTTATAAAAAGCATTATCGTGGCTTCATGCGAAGTGAAGAAAACCGACCTTTTGAGCACTGTATTTATGAACTGCCCATTCGTTACTTAATTAAACGCCAGTATTTAACTGAGCCCAATTTAGTCGATGCCACCATAGAGCATTATGATTTTAGTTCCCTGCAAGCTAATGCATCAGGCGAATATAGTCCTAAGGATATGAATCATTTATTAAACAAGAATCCCCGGGTGACTCAAAGCATTATTGAGCAGGTCATTGAGCTTGGCCATAAACGTCAAGGTATTATGATATTTGCAGCTACTGTTGAGCATGCAAAGGAAGTATTTAGTTATTTACCCACCAAATTGAGTGCATTGATTACCGGCGCTACCGACAATACTGAACGCGATAAGTTAATTAAGGCATTCAAGCGTAAAGAAATTAAATACTTGGTTAATGTTTCAGTGTTAACCACAGGCTTTGATGCGCCCCATGTCGATATGATTGCAATATTACGTCCAACACAATCAGTGAGTCTTTATCAGCAAATCATCGGTCGTGGTCTGCGTTTGAGTGATAACAAAAAAGATTGCTTGGTAATTGACTATACAGGCAATGATTTTGACCTCTATCACCCAGAAGTTGGTGAGAAAAAGCCAAATAGCAAAAGTCAGCCAGTTCAAGTTGTTTGCCCAAGCTGTGAATTTCCCAATGTATTTTGGGGCATTTGTGATGATGACGGTTATTTAGTGGAACACTACGGCCGACGATGCAAAGGCCTCGTCAATGTTCCTAGTGAGGAGCAAGCATACCTAGCAGAAAGCCAGAGTCAATGTGACTATCGTTTTGTATTTAAAGAATGTCCTCACTGCGGTGGTGAAAATGACATAGCTGCTAGAAACTGTTTACAATGCCTCGAAGTATTGGTTGACCCCGATGATATGTTAAAAAAGGCACTAAAACTTAAAGGTTCGAAAGTTATTCGCTGTGCAGGCCTTAATTTAACGAAAGTCAGTGATAAGGGAACTGATAAATTAAAAATCACATACCATGATGAACAAGGCACTGAACTCAATGAATCTTTTGATTTCTCTAAGCCGAATCAAGTTAAAGTATTCAATGATATTTTTTCTAAACGCCTTAGCGGTAAAATCAGTGTTCAACTAGGCTCTACAGAGTCGTTCGAAGTGAAAAATCTTGAACAAGCGTTGAAGTTAGCTAACATATTACCGTGTCCTAATTTTGTTATTGCTAGTAAACAAAAATACTATTGGCGCGTCAAAGACAGAATTTTTGACTATCACGGTAAATACCGAAAAGCCAATGAGCTTAAATAACCCATTTTTATCTATTACAAACAACATTAAGCAAGAATTCATGCCTAAATTACAAGCTAATTTATTGTTCACTAAAGTTTATAAAAAGTGGAATACAGGCACTACTTGAATGTTTTTTTAGCGCTACTTATTGAGGCCGAAAACTTTTATTAATTGGTTAATCTCTTCTCGGCCAGACCAAGCACGCCAAAACGCAGCGACAGCTATAAAAGAAGCTACTGCTAGCATTAACCACTCATTGTGCACAAGGTGCGTTCCAATAGCGCCGAGCATAAGTCCTCCTAAGCATAACGAAGATAGAGAAGATAATCGTGGAATTAGCAACCCAAATGCACCAATAATTTCAACAATACCAGTAAAGTACATAAATTCTCTTGGGTAACCCCAACGTAAAAAAGCATCAACTTCGAAAGGCAACGATAATAATTTGGCACCACCCGAGGCGAAAAATATTAGTGCGAGAATATAGCTTGAAATACGTGCGTTCATTTATTGTCCAAACACCTTATTTATAGGCAAAATAATTGTTGTCTAAAAATTGAGGAAGCAAAAAAATTCAATTTTAATTTGCCACTCTTGAAGTTATTGTTATGTTTCTAATTTAAGCGAAGTGTTAGCTTTGCAACCCTACGACCTAAGTGCTTTGCCGTTGCTAAATCTACTTCATGCGCAACACTATTAGTAGTTTGGGATACTATTCCCAATTGGCAACCTAATCGATTTAAAGTAGAACTCTCAGCTCCATATGAAGCATCAATGCTCACCCACAACATACCATGCTGACTTGCTAAAGTGGCCATGTATTGCAAAGTACTTGATTGATCACCGTTTAGCCCTGTTCCAGAAGTAAACCCCGCAGATACTTTATCAGCCCAATCTTGTTTCTGCCAATGCTCGCTTGAGGCGTCAGCAAATGCCTTGAACTGAGCTGAAACACTTCCCATATATGTTGGACTTCCAAAGATGATGGCATCACATGATTTTAGTTGTTCAAATAACGCTTCGTTTTCAAATCTACCTTCAAAAATTTCATACCCTTCTACTCTATGTTCATATACAGTTATTCCAGGTTCTTGCTTAGCGCCAGAAGCTATTGCATTAGCAAGCTGCCCTGTCACATCACTTTTAGTAAAATACACTATTGCTATGCGGGACATTGATTTAAAACTCCTTTATTGATTATGTTTGGTATTAACATTACTACCTGCTAACAGGATAAATATTTTTAGCTAAAATAAACGACGAATAAAAAAAACAACTCCATTAATCGATTGAATCGTTTATTTTGATGTGGATTACTCTAATTTCCCTACTATGTAATAACGATAATAGCCAATAGCACTACTACCAACAAAAACAGTTTCTACGAGTATACCAACAGGTGACCATAAAATAGTATTATGAACCAGCCATAACGTGCCACCTATAATCATCATAATGCGTAAAAATTTGTCATTAGAGCTAAATGAACCAGTAGTAATAAAAACGGTTGCTATAAAACCTAAAATACTTAAAAAGCCAATATAACTGTAAATAGTAATAAATAAACTAACACAAAGTGAGGCTGCAGCCATCCATTGAAACTTCCATTTAATAGCAATTAAAAACCTAATACTAGAAAAAAGAAAAATGTAACCTGCAGTAGGTTGTTCTAGTAACAAATAATGAAATCCGTTAAATAAACAGCTAATAGATAAAAGAGCTAATATACGATTTTTATTCTTCAGTTGCATTGCAAAACATTCAATAGCTAAAGTTATTGAAACAAGTAACTGTGAAAGTAAAAAATCTGACAT
>Ga0105350_10002000_pt1 | contig 12503 bp, 10 predicted proteins | sample EN1Hudsemesocosm_FD_83506 | JGI IMG/M metagenome (GOLD analysis project Ga0105350, IMG submission 83506) | Methane-oxidizing microbial communities from mesocosms in the Hudson Canyon - EN1E Hudson Canyon | ecosystem: Environmental > Aquatic > Marine > Cold seeps | place: Hudson Canyon... | reverse complement strand
CAGGCTGAAGTCAGTGAATTTAAAGCAAGTAAATTTTTAGTTAGTAACCAGGAGTTTTTGGCTTTTGTAGAAGCAAAAGGTTATCAACATGAACATTACTGGCATGACGAAGGCTTGCAATGGTTGAGCTTCTCTCAGGCAGAACATCCTAATTTTTGGATTCGCAACGGACAAGCGTGGCAGTGTCGTTTAATGACCGAAATCATTGCAATGCCGTGGGATTGGCCTGTTGAGGTTAATTACCATGAAGCGAAAGCCTTCTGTAATTGGAAAGCAGAGCAAACAGGACAATCAATAAGGCTACCAACAGAAGATGAATGGACTCGACTCTATGACTTTTCTGACATCGAGGAATTAAAAAGTGGCCAGCAGGCCTTAGCTAATATTCATCATGATCATGGTGCCTCTCCTTGTCCGGTGAATCATTTTTCTCATGGCAAACTGTATGATGTCGTGGGTAATGTATGGCAATGGACTGAAACGGCCATTTATCCATTTGATGGTTCTAAAGTGCATCCTTATTATGATGATTTCACCATGCCTACCTATGATGGGCATCATAATTTATTTAAGGGTGGCTCATGGGTTTCCTCTGGTAATGAAAGCCGGAAAGCAGCACGTTACGCCTTTCGCCAACACTTTTTTCAACATGCGGGCTTCCGTTATGTTGAGGCTAAAGCACTAAAGGAACAAGCTGTGTCAAATTATGAAAACGATAAAATGTTATCCGAATATGCTGAATTTCATTATGGTGACAGTTATTTTGATGTGGCAAACTTCCCGAAGACTTTAGCTAAGATTGCTATTCAAGCATTAGGCGAGCAGCCAGCAAGAAAAGCATTGGATATAGGCTGTGCTGTAGGGCGAGCAAGTTTTGAGTTAGCGAAACATGTTGACCATGTTACTGGCATTGATTTTTCTGCCCGATTAATCAATTTAGGCGTACAGCTTGCTGATCAAGGAGTGATTCGCTACAGCATTGCCGATGAAGGCGAGTTAATGCTTTATCGTGAACGCCACCTAGAAGAATTGGGCTTGGATGCCGTGAGTGATAAAGTTGAGTTTTTACAGGGAGATGCTTGTAATTTAAAACCACACTTTACAGCTTATGACTTGGTAATGGCCGCAAACTTGATAGATAGGTTATACGATCCAAGTTTGTTTTTATCCTCGATTCACAAGCGTATTAATACAGGAGGCGTGTTACTGATTGCCTCGCCTTATACATGGTTAGAAGAACATACTAAAAAAGAACATTGGTTAGGTGGTATCAAAAAAGACGGCGAGAATGTGACGACTTTGGATGGTCTGAAAGCCGTTTTAAGTGATCATTTTGACTTGATGCAAGCACCCCAACAAGTTCCGTTTGTGATTCGAGAGACGAGTCGAAAATTCCAGCATACTTTATCGGATGTCACACTTTGGAAAAAACGCTAATGACACATAGTTTTGATCAAAATGTAGAGCGAGCAGGGACATCAAGCCTCAAACATGATGCTCGAAAGGCCTATTTTGGCACTGAAGATATTATCCCATTGTGGGTTGCTGATATGGACCTTGCAGCTCCAGAGGTGGTGTCTGAAGCGCTCATTCAGCGTGCTAGCCATCCAATTTATGGTTATACCCTTTACCCAAATAGCTTGTTTGAATCGATGCAAGATTGGTTTAAGTTAAGACATAATTGGCAGATCGAAAAGAAATCAATCTTAATGTGTCCCGGTGTTGTACCTTCGATGCATGCTGCGATTGAGGCCTTATCTGAAGAAGGTGATGGCGTGATTATTCAGCCACCTATCTACCCCCCTTTCTTTTCAGCCATTACTGAAACAAAACGAACACTGATTGAAAACCCGCTGAGATTAGAGCAGGGCATTTATAGTATTGATTTTGAACATCTAGAGCAGTGTGCGGCTTCAGGGGCTAAATTATTACTATTATGTTCACCACATAATCCTACTGGCCGAGTCTGGTTGAAACATGAGCTAGAAGGCATATTAGATATTGCACGACGTTATAATTTAACGATTATTTCTGATGAAATTCATGCGGATCTGATTTATCCAAATTATCAACATATTCCTTTAGCCACATTAGCAGATGATATCGCTATTGTTACAGCGGTTTCCCCAAGTAAAACATTTAATATTCCTGGCTTAGGTTTATCTTGTCTTGTGACCAATAGACGAGATGATTGTCACGCAATTAAGGCAATATTTGATAGCTGGCATGTTCAGGCCAGTAACCCATTCAGTATTACCGCTTTCGAAGCGGCCTATCGCGGTGGCGAACAGTGGCTAGATGAATTAATGAATTATCTTGATGAAACACAACGCCAAGTGAAAGAATTTGTAGACACAAAATGGCCAAATATTACACTGATCGATTCACAAGGAACCTATCTATTGTGGTTTGATTGTCGAGAATTAGGTTTAACGGATGATGAATTGAAGTCGTTTTTTATCAATAAAGCCAAAGTAGGCATGAACCCAGGAATTAGCTTTGGTGAGTCGGGAAGTGGCTTTATGCGAATGAATATTGCCGCACCGAGAAAAGTGATTCTGGCTGCTTGTGAGGCCATAGAACGAGTCTTATGATGGAAGCTGAAAACCCAGTATTATTAAAACCTATTGCGATTAAAGTGATTTTTTCCATTATCGTTGTATGGTTAATAAAAGGGGTGGAATTAGCCTTTAATTTACACTTTAATATTGTGGGTGTTGAACCAAGAGAAATCTCAGGTTTATTAGGTATTCTACTTGCGCCAATGATCCATGGATCGTTTGAACATTTGTTTTCAAATACACTGGCCCTATTTATTTTAACGACCGCCTTGTTTTATGAATACCCCAAATCAGCTAAGGCGACTTTCTTAATTATCTATGTCGGTTCAGGAATAGGGGTATGGTTATTTGCCCGAGATGCTTATCATTTTGGTGCGAGTGGATTGACCCATGGCATGATGTTTTTCTTGTTTTTAATCGGTGTGATAAGAAGAGACAAGCCGGCCATGGCGCTGGCGATGATTGTGTTTTTTCTTTATGGAAGCATGGTATGGGGTGTGTTGCCGACAAAAGAAGAAATATCATTTGAAACACATTTGTTTGGTGCTTTGATGGGCGTGTTTTGTGCTATCTATTTTCGAAATAAGGACCCTAAACCGCCAGAGAAAAAATATAGTTGGGAAATTGAAGAAGAAAGTGATGAGAGAAAAGATCGGGAAGATATTCTCTATTAAAAACAGTAATGTCTAGTGTAGAATATTTTTTAAACAACACTTTGATTCATTTTAAAGTAATTCTAAGATACTAAATAACCTGATAATGGAGTTTTAAAACATGGCAGATTCAATTGGAACAGCAGCAGGTGTAGTGTGGAAATACCTAAATACAAATGGTGCAAGCAGTGTGACAAAAATCACTAAAGATACAAGCTTAGATGCTAAGACTGCACAACGTGCAATTGGCTGGTTAGCAAGTGAAGGTAAGTTAACGATTGCAACAAAAGGGCGTACGGAAACTATTTCATTGAAATAAGTTTTCTTAGGTTAAGAATACTAAAGCCCAGATACTGTGAAGTATGTGGGCTTTTTGTTTTTATGGTTGTATGGTTTGTCTCACAGTAAATGCACCACGTATATCACCTAGCTTAAATCCTGTTGCTTGGTCGTCAGGATAAAGTTCATGAATACTTTTTTGAACAGATTGATCAATATTACTACCATGACATGTTAAACACACTTTCCCCGTTGGAATGGCTTTCATCATACGCATTTCTTGGCTACCATCACTCTTAACAATCTCACTAAAGACTAATGATTGAATAGGATCGCCATTTTCTTTAAGTTGCTCAAACTGAGTTAACACATCATTTTCCCACCCATCAGCTTTGTTATTCTGATTACGTACTTTTAAGCTAGTACGAGCGATCTCCATGCCATATTTTTTGGACAATTCAGTAGCAATAACAGGTGCAACTTGATTACAGACCGTTATTGCTTCGATTGGACCACCTGCTTTCATTGCTGTGACAAGTGACCCTTTTAAAGTGCCGGCAAATTCTTTAATGGCCGCCTGACTTTGCTGGGTGAACTGTTGATGTTCATTGGCAATAATATTGCTCGAAAACATTGCGAGTACTACAAGTAATAGTTTATTCATTGTGAGATACCGAGGTATAAAATACCTAATGTGTTAATCGAAAGCCTGACCTGCTTTTTTACCTGCGGCTTTAAGTATTCTGGCTAAAGGACAAAAACCTGTAAATGCCGCTTGTAATAGATTGGCTCCAACAAAGACGGTGAGCCACATCCAAGCAGGGTGATGGATGTTAGACAGAAGTACACTGAGTAATATGACACTACCAGCAAATGCGAAAACAATACGATCAATATTCATGGGAATACCTATATTAGTAAACAATTATATAGATATCTTACTCGCTTTAAAAAAGCTGTCAAGGATATCTTAGCAGCAAGAAGGGGACTATTAGTGGTGAAACATTACACTTGGAGTAATTTCTCAAACTCATCAGCCGGTACAGGTTTGGAAAATAAGTAACCTTGAGCATAATCACAGCCAGCCTCAGCTAATAAATCAAATTGTGTTTTTGTTTCAACACCTTCTGCAATGACTTGCATATCTAGCTTGTGAGCCATAACAATAATCGCTTCACAGAGTGCTAAATCTTCGGAGCCTAGAGCCAAGTTTCGCACAAACGATTGATCTATCTTGATGTAGTCAATATCAAACTTCTTGAGATAGGCGAGAGATGAATAACCTGTACCAAAGTCATCAAGGGCAATTTGAATACCGCCCTCTCGTAATAATAGCAACTGAGAGGCAACCAAATCTTTCGAGCTCATTAAGATACTTTCAGTTATTTCCATGACAATACTTTGTCCAGGAAGATTGCGTGTTTCCAAGTATTCAAACCAATCATTATGGCTGGTGCCAAGTTCATTATGAAACTGAACGGGTGATTTGTTAACGCTAATTTGAAACTCGGCATTGTATGATGTGCGCCATTTTTTAACTTGTTCAGCCGCCTGTTTAAACACCCAGTCACCAATATCAATGATCAACCCTGTATCTTCCGCAATAGGAATGAACGCATCCGGACTGATTAAACCTTGAGTAGGGTGTTGCCAACGAACCAGAGCTTCTGCTTTGTGGATTTTTCCCGTCTGGATATCGACAATAGGCTGATAAAATACTCTGAATTGTTGATTACTTAGCGCTTCACGTAAATCGTGAATTAATGACATTCTATTTTGAATACTTTCTTGCATGATAGGGGTAAAGTATTGAACTTGATTTCGACCTTGAGATTTTGCTTCATACATCGCTTGATCAGCATTTTTTAGCAATGCAGTCGGTGTAGTCGCATCTTCAGGATATATGGTAATCCCGAGACTGGCTGAGAGATATGATGATTCATTGCCAAGTATAAATGGCTTAGCTAATTTGTTGAGAATACTTTGTGCGATATGTTCAATATTATCGGGAGAATCTAAGTCCGTTAAAATAACCGTGAATTCATCGCCTCCCATTCGAGCGACAACATCGGTTTCTCGCACACACTCACTTAAGCGTTGCGCGGCTTCTTGTAATAAAACGTCTTCCATATCATGCCCAAGTGTGTCATTGATTTCTTTAAAGTGATCAAGATCAATAAAAAATAGTGCAAATAAAGTAGTTGAACGCTTGGCTCTTTTTATTTCATGGTCTAAATGTTCTTGGAATAGACGTCGGTTTGGCAGATCAGTCAGCGCATCAAAGTTAGCTTGGCGCCAGATTAATTCTTCATTTCTTTTTTGCTGGGTGATATCACTGAATGACACTACGGCACCAGTGATTTTGCCATCTTCAATAATGGGGGCACTGACGTATTCGACAGGGAAGCTAGTATTGTCTTTGCGCCAAAATAATTCATCCGTGACGTGATAGCTTGTGCCTTGACGAAATGCCGCATAAACTTTGCAGTCTTTAGCAGGATAATGTGTGCCATCACGATGAGTATGGTGTGTGAGACTATGCTGTTTTTTACCAACCAATTCATCCATTGAATACCCCAGCATTTTTGCTCCAGCTGGATTGATAAAGGTAGTGATGCCATCCATATCTACACCATAGATCCCATCAGCCATTGAAGCTAAAAGTAGTTCGTTACGTTGATTAGCTGAATGGAGAGCATCAAGCATACGGTTTATATTGCTAGCGAGATCGCCAATTTCACCCACATCAATTTTATCAATACGCATATTGAATTGACCTGCATGGACTTGGTTCGCAACCTGTAGAATACGGTCTAGCTTTGCTGTTAACCCTTTCGAGAGCAGAAGTGCAATTAAAATACTGATAGCAATAGCAGATAGGCCTAGTATGAGACTGTCTTGAACAACAGAGGCTAAATTTTCATTGAGTTCGTTTCGTCCACTGGCAATACGGATCCATCCAATAAGCTCTGATTGAGCTATAACTGGTACAGCTATGTCGACCATATTTCTATTATCGAGCAAAACCTGAGGTTTAGTAGAGTTAGACTGTATGATTTTCTGGCTAATTTCATCGTGCAGATAAAGGCCTATAGTAGCAGCGTCATTAGCTGCCATAACTCGACCTTCTGGAGAGAGCACCATGGCATATTTAATATGAGGAATGCCTGTGATGCCATGCAATACTTCTTGTAAGCCGACAACATCATCTGCAAGTAACCATGAGGTGCTACTCACGGCAATAGATTGACCCAGTTCAGAAAGATGAAGAAGGTTTTGTTTCAGTAAAAACTCACGTTCATCTTGTACTATCTGGTAGCTAAAGGTGAACATAACAAGGCTTGTTACTAATGCGAAGGACAGTGTGAGCTGGCGTCGGATTGAACCAAACCAGAAATGTTGTAGTGCTTTCATTCTGGTTGATGTGGAATTTCGTGATGAAACTTGTCGAGGAAATCTTGAATTACATAAAAGGTATTGTTAGTGGCAAGTTCAAAACGTGAAATAGGTAGCTTGGCCAACATAGCTTGACCTTCAGAGGATTCGTGTAATGTAGAGAGTAACTCGGCAACACGTTGAACCAATTCATCTGGCATATCATCACGGGCAACTAGACCGTTATTAATGAGTGGTTCTGTTTGCCATTTTAATTCTAGTAATGCTGCTTTATCAGCTTGTTCTGTTTGAAATGCTAACCAGGGTATTGGCCATGTCGCTGCCGCCGAGACATGACCGAGGTAGACGTTCATAATTGAAGATTCTTGAGAACCAACATAAAGGTTCTCAATATCTTTATTAATATCAATGCCATTAGTTTGTAAGTAATATTGGGGCATCATCGTTGCGGCAAGGGCTGTCTTGGCCGGGTAGCTGACTTTTCCTCCCTTTAGATCGGTGACTAGTTCAATAGTACTATCTTTGCGAGTAAGGAGGATGCCACGAAAATTATCATCGTCCCCCATCTTGCCGAAGACACGATAGCCATGCTGAAGTGAATTAAGCGTTTGAAAAGGGTTCGGTAAGGCAAAATCAAATTTTCCTGCGTAGAGCTTTTTATCAAACTCATTATAATTGCGAGAAGCTTCAACTCTGAACTGTGCCCCTTCAATATGCTGCTCTAAATAGTCCATGATTGGGCCATATAATTCATGTAAGCGTTGAGGGTTATGTAAGGGGTGAATACCAAACAGGTAGATATTGGCACTAGAGGATGGCTGTTCAGTGAATTCAGGTTGATAGGCTTGTTCACCTTGATCGCAAGCAGCAATCATTGAGAATAAAAATAAACTGGCAAAAACTCTAAAAATTAGTTTTATCATTTTATAATAATCTCTATGTTGTTCCCGAACTACAATTCTATCTTTAACATCAAAGCATAGTGAATTGAAGATAACATATCAACGCTTAATATTTAAATTTAGGATTAATACTTGTTGTTTTGACTCGTCACCTGCTACTCTTCGGGCACGAATAATGAAGAAGTTATGATTATGACTAATGAATACGATGCTTCGGCCATTGAGGTTTTAAAAGGATTAGAGCCGGTACAAAAAAGACCGGGCATGTATACCGATACCACACGTCCTAACCATTTGGCACAAGAGGTTATCGATAATAGTATTGATGAAGCGGTTGCACATTTCGCGACCCAAGTTCACGTTACTTTACATGCGGATAATTCATTAGAAGTAGTTGATGATGGTCGCGGTATGCCGGTTGATATTCATCCTGAAGAAGGCGTTCCCGGTGTTGAAGTTATTTTAACTCGCCTCCATGCGGGTGGTAAATTTTCAAATAAAAACTATGAGTTTTCAGGTGGCCTGCATGGTGTAGGTGTATCTGTTGTTAATGCGCTATCGACACGTCTTGAAGTTAAAATTCGTCGTGATGCAAAAGAGTTCGCCATTGCTTTTGAGAATGGGCATAAAGTTGAAGAGCTCAAAGAAATTGGCACGGTAGGTAAGCGTAATACGGGGACAACAGTTCGTTTCTGGCCGGATGAATCCTATTTTGATTTACCCAAGTTTTTAGTTTCACGTCTTCGTCATGTTTTAAGAGCCAAAGCTGTTTTGTGTCCAGGCTTAGTGGTGACATTTACAGATTATTCTGCCGATGAAAAGGTTGAAGATCGTTGGTGTTATGACGATGGACTCAATAGCTACCTTAGCTCAATGATGACTGATCAACCGTGTGTACCCGCACAGCCTTTTGTAGGACATATTAAAGGTGACAATGAGCAAGTAGATTGGGCATTAATGTGGCAACAAGAGCAAGGCGAAGAGCTGGCTGAAAGCTATGTTAACTTAATCCCAACGGCACAAGGTGGTACACATGTTAATGGTTTGCGTACGGGGTTATTAGATGCGCTGCGTGAATTTTGTGAGTTCCGAAGTCTATTGCCACGTGGTGTGAAATTATCACCGGAAGATGTATGGAATCAGTGCTGTTATGTATTGTCTGTAAAACTGCAAGATCCTCAGTTTTCAGGGCAAACAAAAGAACGCCTATCATCACGTCAATGTGCAGGGTTTGTATCTGGAGCCGTTAAAGATGCCTTTAGTTTGTGGTTAAACCACCATACTGAAGAGGGTGAAAGAATTGCTGAATTAGCCATCAGTAGTGCCCAGTCACGCTTAAAACAAGCTAAAAAAGTCGTTCGTAAACGTGTGCAATCAGGTCCTACCTTACCGGGTAAATTATCAGACTGTTCATCTCAAGATGTGACACGCACAGAATTATTCTTAGTAGAAGGGGATTCAGCTGGCGGTAGTGCAAAACAAGGTCGTGAGCGAGAATTTCAAGCGATTATGCCGTTACGGGGTAAGATTCTAAATACATGGGAAGTGGACTCTGGCCAAGTGTTAGCATCACAAGAAGTCCATGATATTGCTGTTGCTATCGGTGTTGATCCAAGTTCAGATGATTTATCAGGCTTACGCTATGGCAAGATTTGCATCCTTGCCGATGCCGATTCAGATGGTGCTCATATTGCCACATTGTTATGTGCCTTATTCGTAAAACATTTCAGACCTTTAGTTGAAAATGGACATATCTGTGTAGCGATGCCGCCCTTATACCGGGTTGATGTTGGTAAACAGGTGTTTTACGCATTAGATGATGAAGAACGACAAATCATTTTAGACAGAATTGAAAAAGATAAAATCAAAGGTAAGGTCAACGTGCAACGTTTCAAAGGATTAGGTGAAATGAATCCCTTGCAGTTGAGAGAAACAACAATGGCACCTGATACTCGCCGTTTAATTCGACTTACCATTGAAGATGATGTGGTAAATGAAGATGAAAATGTAAGAAGTACTAATGAGGCAATGGATAGATTATTAGCCAAAAAACGAGCACCAGACAGAAAAGAATGGCTTGAAGATCAAGGCGACTTGGCGACTGTTTAATATGATACGAGACCTGTAAACGATGAGTTCATTAGTTGATGATTTAGAACGCTTGCCCGTTCGAGATTTTACTGAAAAAGCATATTTAGATTATTCTATGTACGTTATTTTGGATCGTGCATTACCCAATGTGGGTGATGGTTTGAAGCCGGTACAGCGACGTATTATCTATGCGATGTCAGAACTAGGTTTAAGTGCCGCTTCAAAACATAAAAAATCTGCACGAACAGTCGGTGATGTATTAGGTAAATATCATCCACATGGTGACTCAGCTTGTTATGAAGCCATGGTGTTGATGGCTCAACCCTTCTCATATCGTCATCCATTGATTGATGGGCAGGGTAACTGGGGGTCGATGGATGATCCTAAATCCTTTGCTGCCATGCGTTATACCGAATCAAAACTTACAGCCTATGCACAAACTTTATTAGGTGAGCTAGGACAAGGCACCGTTGACTGGGTTCCTAATTTTGATGGCACGATGAATGAGCCTGAATTATTACCAGCACGCTTGCCAAATATTTTACTTAATGGCGGTAGTGGTATTGCGGTGGGAATGGCAACTGATATTCCACCCCATAATTTGCGTGAAGTGGTGAGTGCTTGTTTACGTTTATTGAAAAAGCCAAGTACAAAACTAGATGAATTACTTGAAGATATTCAGGGTCCTGATTTTCCAACCAGTGGTGAGATCGTTTCCTCTTCTGAGGAGATAAGGAAAATATATACCACGGGTCGGGGTAGCGTTCGTCAGCGTGCCTGTTATAGCAAAGAAGAAGATGAGCTGATTATTCATGCCCTACCGTATCAAGTATCGGGTGCCAAAATAATTGAGCAGATCGCGACGCAGATGCAGAATAAGAAATTACCGATGGTTGCAGACCTGCGAGATGAGTCCGATCATGAAAACCCAGTAAGGTTAGTGATTGTTCCTCGTTCTAATCGGGTTGATATTGATGGGCTAATGTCACATCTGTTTGCTTCAACAGATTTAGAAAAGAGCCATCGCGTTAATATGAATATGATCGGCCTAGATGGTCGACCACAGGTTAAGGATTTACGCAGTTTATTATTAGAATGGTTAACTTATCGTACTGAAACTGTACGTCGTCGTTTGCAATATCGCCTAGATAAAATCATTGATCGCTTACATGTTTTAGAAGGTTTATTAGTTGCGTATCTCAATATTGATGAAGTGATTGCGATTATTCGTACAGAAGATGAGCCAAAACCTATTCTAATGGAACGTTTCGGTATTACGGACCGACAAGCAGAATCAGTATTAGAATTAAAACTACGCCATTTAGCTAAGTTAGAAGAAATGAAGATCCGTGGTGAGATTGACGAGCTGACTAAGGAACAAAAATCACTAGAATTATTATTGAGCTCTGATACACGATTAAAAACATTAATTCGTAAAGAACTGACTGCGGATGCGGAGAAGTTTGGTGATGACCGACGTTCACAAATCGTTACACGAGATGCTGCCAAAGCCTTAAGTGAGACAGAGTTATTACCGACTGAACCCTTAACGATAGTATTATCTGAAAGTGGTTGGGTTCGTGCGGCAAAAGGTCATGATGTTGATGCGGAAGGCTTAAATTTCCGTACCGGTGACCGCTATATGACATCGGTGAAAGCAAGAAGCAATCAACAGATTGTCTTCTTAGATTCAACAGGACGAAGTTATTCTGTTTCAGCACATACCCTGCCATCTGCACGAGGACAAGGCGAACCTTTAAGTGGACGATTCCAATGTCCCGCCGATGCCCGGTTTGTTGCCGTTTTAGCTGGGGAAATGGATAAACCTTTACTGTTATCCAATACGGCTGGTTATGGTTTTGTAACCACGTTAGATAACTTATTGGCTAAGAATAAAGCGGGTAAAGCCTTATTTAACTTACCCGAAGGGGCTGAAATATTGCCTATCTTGTGGATTGAGAACAGCGATACAGATCAACTTGCTGTGACGGCTGCTGATGGTCGCTTATTAGTCTTTTCTGCAAGTGAAATGCCAAATCTAAATAAAGGTAAAGGTGTTCGCTTAATTAATATTCCACAAGCACGGTTTGCTGCTAAACAAGAGTGGCTACATTCAGTTACGGTTGTTCCTGAAGGTGAGAGTGTGACCTTGCATGCAGGGAAACGACATTTGACTCTGAAACCTGCTGATATTGCTCACTACAGTGGTGAACGTGGTAAACGAGGTCATAAATTACCTCGAGGTTTACAAAAAGTAACCCATGTTGAAGTTGCCCAATAAGTTCATCTCATAACGATGCAGGAAAACCCTTCCGATCACTTTTCAGTCTCAGCAGTGATGCTGAAACTGTCGAGTCAACATCCTTGGGCAGATGAAATCTGGTCTTTAGCTGGACTTGTACCGGGTTTATCTCAGGATGAACTGGTACACATAGAAGAGAAAGGTGATTTACATATTTGGCCTGATTTAGCTTTGCAGCTTTATCCACTGCATTGCGATTCTTATTATCATAATCTTGTATCAGAGGAACCCAACGCCTAATTAATCTGTAGCCAGAATGATGATGTGTCTGCTCCACCACAACCATTATTACTGACATTAGATTATGATGAAGCGGCTT
>Ga0105350_10001998_pt1 | contig 12506 bp, 8 predicted proteins | sample EN1Hudsemesocosm_FD_83506 | JGI IMG/M metagenome (GOLD analysis project Ga0105350, IMG submission 83506) | Methane-oxidizing microbial communities from mesocosms in the Hudson Canyon - EN1E Hudson Canyon | ecosystem: Environmental > Aquatic > Marine > Cold seeps | place: Hudson Canyon... | reverse complement strand
CGCCTCCGAGCATAAAAATATGTGAATGAGTCTGTCTACAATCGGTACGGCTACATTATTGTCAAAGAAAAACTCCCCCCAGTTTGTAAATTCTTTATTGGTCGTCAGGATAATGGACCGATATTCATACAGTGCATTGATCAGTTGAAATAGATTGTGTATACCTTGTTTAGTCATCGGCAGATAACCCAGCTCATCAATGATTAACACATCAAATTTGAGTAGCTGATTGATTTTCTTTTTCAATTCACCTTTGAGTTCTGCTATTTCCGGGGGAGGCACAGGGTCAGAGGCACAGGGTCAGGTCCCGAACTGCGAATTGTAATAAAGGTTGAAACGGACATTGGGGTCTTTCCGTAACGCATAATATTGGTGGTTACTTTGGCAAACTTTATTCGATAATAAGTAGAATAGTCAAATCTAACGAATAATGTTGCATGGAAAGACCTGGCCCTAAGATTTCTGAGCGTTCTTTGGTTAATACTGTTGATCCTAGAACAACTTTAACTGGTGAAGTGAGCGAAATTGATGCCTTTACATTACGTACACAATGGGCATTCTAATTTGATCTAAGGATCATTTACAATCTCAAAAAAAGGCCAGCTATATGCTGGCCTTTTTTATCTAGCACCTTAACTTTAGGGCTTATTTTATTTTGAGCCCACCAGCAAATCAGCAGCAAAAATTATTCTATCTAAGCTCTCTTTTTCTTTCAGTAACTATACTGTCATTGTAGTGAAAGTCTCGGTATTAATATTTTGTTTATTTGAGCTACCTCGACCATAGATACTAGTGTTTCCGCCAGTAAAACCCTATTCTAAAGCCCTACTGCTTTGCCTGCTGTCAAAGAAAAAGTTATTGATACTTATTTTTTAGCCAGTTTATTCAAGCACTGATATGCTTTGCCATGGATCTTGCCATTATAAACTCCAATTCGTTCTACCTGGCTAATAACCAAATGAGTCGCTCCAAATTTTTCAGCTTTCAATAAGGCTTTATGCGTAGTATGTTGTTGCCAATTATTAAGTCTTGAATAACCGCTTTTAACGCTAATATCATCTATAAATTTACATTTATTAATACTCGAAATATCAGTGAGGGCAGCATGTTTATTCGATATGCTAGCAGCATAAGAGGGTACTGATAAGCACAATGAACTTGCAACGACAAAGACTTGAATAAATTTCTGAAGCATAATTTTTCCCCTCTAATTATTATTGCCACTCGTTTAACGGTTATTAACCAGAGGGCTAGAGCGAATTAAAACATAGGTAGCGACTCAATACAATATCGAGTCAATATTTATTTCAAAAGAAAGTAACACACCCCCACTCAGCGCGCCTAAGTAACTGGTTTAAATTACACATGGCTATTAACAAAGCACTAGTTAGCAAAAAACCAGCTCATATTGTTTGCTCCCGCGTAGGAATACATACCTGCCTAGGTGCACAGCACGGTATGCGTTCCCAGCGAATACGCAGGGAACGAGAACAATTAGTCGCAATAAAATCATACTGGAAAGACTACCATCGCCCCCTATGTGTAGAACCTAACTATGTGTAGTACAACTTTATATCGCGGGCCAGCCTTTGTGTGGTGGGACATTGGGCGTCAACGATCTACACATAGTTAAAGTGCCTGAAGGAACTGCATCAGTGCATTATCGGGTGGGTGATAGCAGCACTTAATCAAATTATCAGAAAAACCATGGGGTCAGCCAGCTTGAAATGACAATAAAAAAGAAATTTAGTTAACTTTCAAGGTTTTTATAACGTGGCAATCAACCCACCTAATTCTCTGCCAATGAAAAATTCATCTTGCTGAAAAAAGCAGGGTGGGCTGGCGCTAGGAAGCCCAACAAAAATAGCGCCAAAATTCCCTCATTGATTTCTAGTCAAAGGTTGAATTCTCCCTATGAATTTAGCTCTTTATTATGTAACTACCCTGCGAGCGCAAGATGATGAGTGCAGCTCTGAAGCCATCTCCTACAGGGATGTAGGTAAGTAGAGCAATGCAGAAGCTATTGCCGAGAGGAGGGCTTAAAAATAAGCGCCGTCAATACAACATTGATGGAATATTTCTACCTTGTAAAAATACGCTAAGTAGTTACCTCATTATCAACCTCTATACCCCTGTTATTTTTGCTGCACTTCGCCCCTAATTATTCAATGACTATTGATAGTGTTCAAGTACCTAATCAATCAAGTTAATACTATAGGAACAAGTTTGAAGTCGTTGATCTTCTTTGGTAGCCATGATCTTTTATCCATTTCTCTTGCATGCCAGGCCTGCACATTCATATTTACTTTGTTATCGACAAGGTAAAATTCAACCGTCATAAAGTGTTCATGCGTACGTTCCACTGGATATCTCAGATCCCACCATTTGCTTTCAGTCGTTACCTGCGCAATATGGTTAATATTGTTCTTTACCATGCCATTTACGGAGACCAGCGGGAAATTTTTGGCTGATAGATCAGGCCCACTCGCAGCAATTCCATTGATCTCAGATAGGTTTGACATCGGTGAAGTGATAATCTCGGTTAATTTATTGTCACTATCACCCACTAAAACCTGGGAAACACGCCCATAATGGACATCACCAGTTAGCACGACGATATCGTGTTTTCCCTTTTCTATTGCTAGCAATATATCCTTGTACTGATCCCAATCGGGTAAATTTTTATCTTTCTCGTCACCGTATCCAGCAATTAAAGGTTGAGGGATGACAAGCACACCCGGAGTTGAGAGATTATTGATCCAAGCTATAAGCTTAGCTTGTGATTTTTGCAAAAGAAAACCCGATTCCGATCGCTCCATCCTAAGATCAGCCACACAAAATGATATGTCATTACCTATATCAAAAGTACGGACAGGCTGTACCTGCTGAATGACAGAAACACCCGTCTTAGCAGCATTGTGCCACCTTTTACGAAACGAATCATTTAATTTCAGCGTAATCAGGTAGGGATTAAAGCCCTCATAAAAAGGGAAATTATTCCAATATTCGTGATCATCTGAAATCATCCAGGTACCGCCTCGTCTTAAGATACTACGGAGATATTTCCAGCTATCAGCGTAATGGTCTGCGATACGATCCTGACAATCACTCTCATCTAACGGATACCAGCCAAGACCGATATCTGCGTAGACCTGATCCCCCATTAAAAATTTGATATCAGGACGTAATTTCTCATTATTGTACAATGCCTCGTAAGCTTGCCCTGCATCCCCTCCATCATGCTCTGTGTAAAAACAAGAACCAATACCCACTGTGAATGGTTTTTTGCTTATATCAGGTAATTGTTCAGGAAATGTGGTAAAAAACACCTTTTCGAGCACTTGCCATTTCTGCTCTGAACGTACTTTAAACTCAATGATATAGTGCACACCAGGTTCAAGATTCTGAATGGTCTTAATCGTATAAAATCGTTTATTTAATTTATCAAACGGTCGCAGCCACTCATCGCCATAGCTCTCCGTCGATATAACGTCACCCTCTTCATCTTTTCTCTTCTTGATCGTATCGGCTTTTTTAATAAGCAATTGCCAGTTTTTCGGTTTGCCCATCGACGGTGACAAAGCGCCAATCCAAAGCTTCACTGAAGTTGTAGTGACTTCGTGTACTACGATGGTATATCCACTTGTTGTTCGCTTTCCCATAACTGCCTCCTCATAATTAAGTTACCACTGGCAAAGCCAGGAGGTTACCTAATAATTAATTAAACCATTACACTGTGTTATTGCTGCCATTTAATTGTTCCATTTTCATCAATTAAAACTTCTTTCAAAGTATTATCAGAAAGCCTAACTTCAACAAATCCATTAAGCACTCGAACAGGAATATCAGGATCATTAGCCCGTTCCGTTTCATACCAAGAAACCTTTGTAGCCTTTTCTAAATCAGTAGCATTACCATAAGGAACAGCCGCATGCCCAACACAACGTGTATACACAGGTTTATCGCAAAAACTCATGGGCTTATAGCTAGCTACATTGTGTAGATGTCCCCAATACCAAAAAACCTGCTCATATCTCAGCTGGTTATTTTGATCCTTTAATTGTTCCATCACTTCTTTATATAGTTTTTGTTGTTCTTCACCATTTAGGTCGTAAGCATTATGATGAGAAAGTAGAATGACACCTTTTTTTGCAGGCAAGCCTTTTAACCAGCTTTGTTGTTGTTCACCAATTTCCCCTTCCATAAAAAGCTTCCATTTATCTGAATAATAAGCACTATCCAAACCAACCACCAACCAATCATCATTTTCTAAAGAAAAATAACTGCATTGGTTTTGCTGGGTAAACTTCTGTTTTAGCGCTTCAAAATACGAAAAAGCGCCATCATACATTTCATGATTAGAATTCAAGGTAAACGAAGCTAATTTTCCATCAGGCCAAATATCAATCAAATTATTTGTTTCTTGTTCACTCGTACCCGCATAATAAACATCGCCTAAATGAATAGAAATATCTGCATCTTTAGCAAGCATTGCATTGGCAACATTTTCAGCTGGGCTCAAAGGTGTATTACGCCAATACCCTGTACCCCAGTCTCCTGCGATATTAATTTTCACATGATTAGGAATTTTCATACTGACAGGGTTTGAATTAAAAGGCGCCTGGCACTCAATATGCTCCAACCAACCCAATAGAGCCTCATCCCACCCGGGGTCAAGTAACTCCCATTTATTAAAACCAAGCAAAGAACCATCGCCAAGCACTTGAGTCTCCAGTGCTACTTTATCTTTTTCTAATTCACCTCGAACACTTCTGTTTTCAGAAATAATTGATAAGGCATGAGCAAATTCAGAACCTGCTAAATGAGATTTCTTACCCTCAATCACATCCCAGGCATTATTATGAATATTCTCCAGCAAATTCAAAAAATGTGCATGATTGTCTTTATCATTATCCTGGAATTTTTTATTGGCATTTTTAATACGCTGCTCAAGATTCATATTCTCACCTTATAGTGTTTTCATATATTCAATAAGTTGCCATTTGTTTTGCTCATCTAGCTCTGTTCCATAAAGATGACCTGAATTACTATTGCCTAACAAGTGAGTATCAAACAACCAGGCATTTTGTTCTGCCTCTACCCCTGTTGAAACAAACCCTACTTTTTCTGGATCGTAAACACTGTAACCTTTGAAGAACTTTTTAGGTCGTTGCTCAGGTTTTAGCAGAAGATCCCAAAGAGTTGGAACCGATCCATTATGTAAATAAGGAGCCCTCGCCCAAATACCATCGGTTGGCGTATTACTGTAACTTGCTGTTTTTCTATAAGCTAAAAAATCGAACGGCGGCTGCTTAAAATCATGAAACTTATCAACCAGACCTGTTGTGAAAGAGTCCAAACGATAACGATCAGTGCCTAATTCTTGAATATTCGTAGTCACTTGTCCCGTCGATTTTTTGCCAAATTCATGGCATTCTGCACATTCTGCATCCCAAATGGCTTTTCCTGACAAGGCTTTTTGTTGATCAATTACATAGGGAAATTTAGCCGGCTCTTTGGTCAACAACCAATCAGTGATTTGTTTAAAACTGTCTACTAATACCGAATCGGGCGTTGCGCCTACAGCCATTGCAGCCGCATAATTACGTTCTGTTATCGCATTATTATTTCCATCCCAATGCAACCACATCCCTTCTCTTGGTTTTTGATTCCAAATTTGCGGCAAATCCACTGTACCAATCGTACTATCGTCTGGAAAATGAAAAATGACCATTTTGGTTGGATTAAAAGTATCTGTCCGCCCTGGCCCTTGACGAGGACGAAGTTTTTGCCATTTATATTGTGACTCTTGTTGCCCCATTTGTTTCTTAATAATAGGGATAATTGCCAGACGATAATACAAGCTTTCTATTAAGCCCAGCTCTTGTGTTTTTTCAATCTCAGCTAATACTTTTCCCGAGGTAAAATTTTCACTGGCAGCACAGTTATACATAAACCATTGAAAGCGCTCCAAATCCAACGTATTAGCAGAACCTGCCAGAATTGGCGTTAGCGCATCTTTAGTCGTTTTTTGGTATTGCCCTGTATGACACATCGAACACGTTGCTTCAACGGATGGATAACCTATATGGCGTTGTGCCAGACCTATCGGTAAAGCTTTTCCGGGTTCGAAGACAAACCCTAATTCTCGCCAGTCACTTACCCCTCCTGGAATATTGCTGCAAACCTTCGGCATCGCGTCAAAGATATAGAGTGGAATACGATTTTCCACACTCAATCCAATCGCCCCGTATTTGAAGTGTTCTTCTGCATTATCGAATACTGGATCAGGATGTTGTCTTAGCAAATTATCCCATGCAGTATAAGCAATAAAACTAACAAACAAGAGCGATACCATGACGGTCACTTGCACATGAAGCTTGGAAAAACTGTGTGCAATTTTACAAGCAAAAGCTGAAATTAATTGATACAAGTTCGGTATACTGGCCTTACCCTCCTCTGGCAATCCTAATTGCAACGTTAGGCCAAGCAAAACAAACAGCAAACCATCACTACATAATAAAGGCAGGAAGGTATCAGGGTAGCCTGATGTATTTGCTAGCCAATACCAAAAAACAACGGCAATAAATCGAGAAATTACGGTCAACCATGAATAAGCAAACCAACGTTCTGGAGCCAAAGCAGCAGGAATATAAAAAAGAGAAACTCCAATCAACAACATGCCAACGTTATTCAACCAAGGGTAGATTGCTTGATTGGGAAGACCTAACAAAGTTGTAAGAAATTGCGCTGCAAACAACGCTGGAATAGCAAAACTTAAATTAATAACAATGCCAATAAAGATCAATCGGCAAAACCATTTTAAGTAATGATTATTTGCTGTAGTCATGGAACCCTCCAAACTTAGGCTTACGCTGTTTTATTGAGATGCTCGACAATATAGGGAAATACATCCTGGGCAGCCTTTCGTCCAAAAATACAATCAATATGTCCATATCCCTCAATGACTTGACGGCTGTATTGAGTTGCATCAAATTTTTCACGGAGCAAGTTAAAGGTAATTTCGGTGCTTTCTGGCAGATAGCATTCATTTTGAGCACCTGAAATAAACAGGATGGGTAAATTTAATCGGTCTATATTAGGCATATAGATATCTTTACCCTCAAAATTGACAACCAGGCCTTTGCGACACATTTCAGCCAGATGTTCCAGGGTTTGCATATTGGCTTCTGCAAATAGCTCACCTAAATGACTATGTAAACGATCATTCAAGGTTTCATGTCGATACAGCGAAGCATACATAAAAGTAATACGATGACAGCTATCACTTTGACATTGACCTTGTGCTTCAGCTAAAGCATAAACTGAAAGTGCCTTGTCATATAGATGGGTCATAAGCGAACCACCCCCGTCAGGCACACGCGCCGTTAATGAATGAATGCCTAACTTGTCTAAGAATCCTGGCATATGTAAGCCAGTTTTTACCTTAGTTGCGGTGGGTACAACAATATTTGTTGCTATTTGTGAACTAACAATACTCCGTATCCCTTGCAATCCTGCCAGCATTGACATAAAGAAAGTGGTTGCGCCATAACAATGAACAACGGCTTGAATAGATTCAGCACCCGTGATTGCCTGAATTTTTGAAACCGCAGCAGGAAAATCATATTGTGCGATTTGATCACCATTAGATTGTTGTTCTGCAGCGGGTAGTAAAATACTGACCCGAAAATCCAAAAGCCACACATCATAATCATGAGCATAAAGATATTCGAGTAAATTTGTATCAATCAGGTCAGTGGAAAAAATACTGGATGCAACGCCCAGTCCATGAACTAACATAACAGGACCTTTGCTACCGCCTTGATAACGGGTCAAACGTAAATGAACGCCATCTTCGGTCTTAAGCCCAAAAACTTCAGGGTCACACACCCGTAGTGGTCTTTTTTCTCTAACAGCTGACTTCGCATCTTTAGGGTTATAAAAAATCCCGCTATAACTTTCCCACAATACACCAGCAAAGAATTTTCCAAACCGGGCAACAGCTTCTAACTTTTCAGTTGAACTGCTCGCATTGGTTACCGTCATGGTGGTCATTTGCTTTGCAAAATCAGCAGGTCTTATATGTAATATCCCCTTACCAAACATTTGCCCCTTGTCATCTTTACCTTCATATACCGTCACATATAAGGTTGATGTATCGGGCCAGATATCAAACACATTGTCATCGTCTTTCACCAGTTTATAGCCTTTAAAGAAATATTCCTTCCCTTCCTCTGAACTCAGTCTCATCGAATAAATCATATGCCGGGTATCAGGTGGCGATGGCATCCGTTCAAATAAATTAAATACGCCTTCTGAAGCGGTTAATGGCTCAGCTGAGAGAGATTGACAAACCACAGTTCCAGAAATCGTAGCTGGGTGCTCAGGCTTGTTAAGCATATTATCAAGATCATGCGAGGCAATGGTTAAGGTAAACGCCATTGTAGAATCGGCCGCCTCGCCAGATTGATTTGCAATTCGATAGCTTTCTAAATCCTCTCCAGCTTCAGCTTGTGTAGAAAAATAGCCGCGCATGGTTTCTGTAAATTGAATCCCTAACAATGACTCTGGATGAGGCCGGCTTGGAGCAGAGGGCAAGGTATAATCAATCGTCCAATGATTCTCTTCAGCTATTAACATACAGCAGCGTTCAGTGATTGCAGAAATAGTAAGCAAAGGATTGACCGCCAAAGAAGTGGGTATAACCGAACCATCGGATATATAAAGGCTTTCATAAACTTTATCGCCATTCCCGGTAAATACCTGTCCCTTATGATTAACTACCCCTTGACTCGCATCTGCGCCCATATTACAACCACCTAAAGGATGCACAGAAATCAGACTATGCTTAAAGAGTGGTGTCCAAACAGGATTTTCTATGTAATCACCGCCTAAAGCGGCTGTCGCACTTTTTAGATTTTCATTACCATAAATAAAATTTTCTTGTTTGCCAACATTTGGCCAAAGGATATACGATCGACCTTGATCATTTAACTTAACTTGTCCTTTAGCATCATCATGGCTCATGATTAAATACGTTTGGGTGTTTTTTACAGCGCCAGAGTATGGGCCATGCACTAGACTTTCAGCCACCCTCACATCTTCTTTAATTCCATTAAGAATCCCGGGGTCAGTATCTTGCCCTATAAATCCAGCCGCTACAGCAAATGATGTCGGCATTAAGGATGCCAAAGCTCCTGGTATAGAGCCTTCTTCAAGCACCATTCTTTTTCGCCAGTCATCACCTTCCCGCATATCAATAATGCTGGTAATACAGGGGCCAACAGCAGGGATTTCACCTTCTTGATGAGTACCAAACCCCATACCGTTTATAGTTTGCTCGGTGTTAAAGCCAAAGCCTAAAATATCGCCATTCCCACTAAATCCTTCCCCCAGCTGCTCTGAAGTAGACAATCCTTTTTCTTTACTACGCAACATGATCTCATTGCTACCGAGGGTTCCAGCAGAAACCATGAGCAGTTTAGCTTTTACAAACAAAGTGGGTGCATCAAACTTTTCCCTACCAACACCAACCACCTGATAATGAACTAACCATCCATCATCGACTTTTTCCAAATAGCGTACATCTGCCTGGCAAAAAATATCAGCGCCATGATTCCAGGCATCGGGTAAATAATTCATCAAGGTTGTATTTTTTGCACCATAATTACAACCAGAAACACAATCACCACAATTGTTACAAGCTTGCTGCTCTACACCGACATGATTGATGCCATTTTCTGGCGTTTCAAACGTAACGTTAATCGGTGGACGGTAAAAATTCTTCCCCATGGCTGCCGCTGATTTTTTATTAGCTTCAAGCTTTGCTAATGTTTCAGCATCCTCTGGATAAGGTGTGGGTTTAAGCATTTCCCTTGCTCGTGAAAAACCTTCTTGCAGCAAAGTGTCTTTATGCTCTCTAACCTCTATAGGCCAATTAGGGTCGTCAAATACCTCTGGTTTCGGCTCTAAAGAAACATTCGCATTAATCAATGAAGTACCACCCAAACCACATCCGACTATCACATTTTGCTGTTCATTCACATGCAGGTCATACAGCCCTAATCGTGAACCAATATGTTTATCCGCAGTATGAACTTGAAAATTTTCCACCGCTTCTGATGGTTTATTAGGGTACTCACCCACTTGAATTTCACGCCCTCGCTCCAATAAACAGACTTTTTGTCCTGCTCGGGCTAATCGTGATGCAGTGATGCCACCGCCATAGCCTGAGCCAATAACAATCACATCATAAACATCAGCAATTTGATTTATAGGTGAGGAAATTCTTTTGCTCATAACCTTGCTCCATTAATTGTTCTTATTGTTAGGAAATATGGTGAGTACTAGATCATTTTTGTACCTGCCGGTGAACAAACCACAGGTTTCTCGTTCCCACCGTATTCGGAGGGAATGCATACCGTGCTGTGATCTTAGGCAGGTATGTATTCCCACGCGGGAGCATGGGAACAAGATAGGCTAGTTTTTTGCTAAGCTGTGCTTTGTTAATAGCCCTATTTTTATATGAGTTAGTGTCTTCATTTATAAGCCCCCATTTAATTTAAGAAAAGGAAATATTCAGCGCTCATAGCTCCCGTGGAAATGAGAATAAAAAACTTGTGTATATGGCTCAGGAGCATTGTTTATCGTCAAAGTGCAGATCTGGCTAAGCATAGAGCAATGCAGCTGTCACTTGAGAGGCAGGAAGCTATTATCGACATAACAAGCTATATAAATAGTTGCTAGAGGCTTCTGAACCCTGCTTACCTTTACCCATGTAGTTAAGATAAAAGACTGACAAAAAGACAAGCCAGAACGCACAAGTTATAAAACGCTTATTCCTTGATATAATTTGGTGATTAAAGAAACCCTAAAATTAAGTTTATACTCGCAATCATCTCAGAATGAAATGACTCAATTGGGTCATTTTTTAATATTCAAATGATTAGGCTATGTCACCGTTAAGGAGCGGAGATGTAATAATACCCGCTCCTAAGTTTTTTCTGGATAAAGAAAAATACCATCGATTCAAAAACGTAACGCTAGCTAGCGAAGATGGAGCGACCCAAATAGCTCATGTGATTGTTTCCAGCTACGCATATTCGTCATTGAAACTAAGAATATGAAAGGCTGGATATTTGCTGGTCCACAACAGAAAATATGGACTCAAAGGGTTTACCGACACACAAGTAAATTCCAGAATCCTCTGCAGCAGAATGACAAACATACTCAAATTCTGCAATCAGCTCTTGAGCTCGACAAAACAGCTAACATGAGTTCGGGGCTTGACTATTCCCCCCTTTCTGCCTATCTTTAGAATCTTGTAAATACTCAGCGTATTTTTTTCTGATGGTACAACTCATTGATTTATCAGGCTTCTGCAACAGGGTGTTGCGGCGGAGTTTAAATGTATGAGTTTGATTTTAAATAAAGGAAGATGACTGTGCAAACTAAATCAAAAATAGCATTGTTTATTGATGCTGATAATGCGCCGGCTTCACATATAGACTCAATACTGTCTGAACTTGCTAGCTATGGCGTAGTAAACATTAGAAGAGCGTATGGAAACTGGACGAACCCAACATTGTCTTCTTGGGAAGAAAGGTTGCACGAAAATGCTATCCAGCCAATCCAACAGTTTGACATGACTAAAGGAAAAAATGCTACTGACATGGCATTAGTTATAGATGTTATGGATACTTTGTACACAAAAAGCGTTGATGTGATTTGTTTAGTTTCTTCTGACTGTGATTTTATGCCATTAGCTACCAGGGCATTAGCCGATGGAAAAACTGTCATTGGGTTTGGTGAAAGAAAAACCCCATTAGCTTTTGTTAATAGTTGTTCAAAGTTTCTTTATCTAGATAAAAAAGAAAAGCAGAAAGAATCTGAAAAAACACCCGAAAAGGGAAAAACGCAAGAGACTACAGAAAAAAAATCAATAAGCATTAACTGTGATACTAAATTAATGGATCTTTTACGACAAACAGTTGAAGCAGTAGAAGATGATGAAGGCTGGGCTAAACTTTCTCTTATTGGTGGTCATATAGCTAACCACACATCCTTTGACCCTAGAAATTATGGCTTTAAAAAACTAGGCGAATTATTTCAAGCAATTAATTTATTTGAGATTAAGAAAACTCAAGGAAGCGTTTATTGGGTGCGGGAGAAAAAGCGCTGGAAATAAATCGTAGATGTATTAGTCTCGACTAGATCTGAATGTTGTTTAACAAAATGATTATATTCATTATTAATCATTCTAAAAGTTATTGTACTAGACTATAGGCATGGGCTTTAGCCTGTTTAGTGGGTTGCTGTGCAGATGGATTGACAGCTTAATTATTAGTCACTTATATAAGCACTTAGGAACCTTAAAAGAATACCTGATTACCCATAATCTTCAGCCAATTTCCATAGACAGTATTGGCTGCTGATAACGAACAATGCAGGAATGATTTCCAGGACAACTCTGATGTAGGAGCGTCCGCCCTCGGCGCGAATAT